>SKEH01000978.1_pt1 | contig 13984 bp, 26 predicted proteins | sample 4826571 | NCBI WGS metagenome assembly SKEH01 (sample SAMN11008814, study PRJNA524170) | human gut metagenome | biome: Human fecal sample; material: Feces; isolation source: fecal sample from pouch patient p29 | host: Homo sapiens | place: Israel: Tel-Aviv | collected 2016-09-14 | reverse complement strand
TAGTTATTCCGTTCGTTTTACCATATATACAAAATATTATTAATCAATACTTAAATTATATACGAAAACGGAAAGGGATAGGCGAGCTTGATCCCTTACCAATTTATAAAGATGTTTTCCATCAAGAAGGTACGGTTAGAATTTCAATATTCACTTTTTCTGGAGAATGCGTGGTATATGGAAAAGCAGATTCGGTTCCAGATGACAATGATTTTGATTATTTTGCAATGAAATTCACCTCAAATATTGATTATCCGAGTGATTGGACAGAATCCGATGTAATTAAGCTGTATAAGAATGCTGAGCAGTCGAATCTCGGTAATTTTACTACCTATATTGATTTAGAGAAGTCACTAAAGTTTTACGTTTTTGTTGAAAAATAAAACTACTTTTTCTTAAAAAAATCATCATTTGGAGTATCCTTAGTTTCATACTTAATTGTGTTTCTTTTTGGAACTCCATTTTCTTTTCTTAAGCGCTTCTCAGTAACCGACTCATTTATATTTTCTCTATAAGCCCTTTTGTGAATTATTACCTCATCTCTTTTTTGGTGCTCCTGTTTAGTATTCTTTTCCTCTTTTGACATAAAGAACTTCCTTTCATACCGTGTAAGCACGGTTATTTTTATTCCCCAGGCCGGAATCGAACCGGCGGCGCCAGGTGGGGAGGGTAGATCTAATTTCTCGGTGCTCGATATCCAGCTCTTTCAGCTTCGTCAACAGTTTTAAACCAAGCTGCTGGGTTAGTTGTTTTGTCGTAATATCGGCTGCCTGGAACATGATAGATTCCATTGTTGGAACCTTTTATTAAACCATTTCCATTAGCATCAACGTATTCTGGACCATTTGTTTGAGTATCGGTTGCTTGTTGTTCACTCGCTGCGCTTTGAGCTGCCTCAGCTTGCTTTTGAGCTTCTACTCGCTGTTGTTCTTCCGCAGCTTGTTGAGCTTTAATTTCAGCATTTTTTCTTTCTTCTTCTTTTTGTTGAGCTGCGGCAATTTCGTTTTTAGTTTGGCTTGTTCCATCTGAATAATTCAAAGTTACATCATCTTGTATATTGAAGATATAAACATTAAATTTAATGTCGTCAGAATTTATTGATTGGGCCATTAAATGAACGCCTCGAGCAAGTAACTCATCACCACGAAATACAGGAGTAACTGAGTATCGTACATAGTTATCTTTACTCTTCTCCAGATAATATTTTATATCCATTTCATAACGAAGCATTTCTGGATTATTTAACTGTGCTGTTCCTGTGATCAGATTCTTCCAGTTATCGTTTTCGCCAGAAAGGGTATAGCCAATCAAATGAGATCGATTATAGAGATATCCTTTACCAATTTTCTTATTATGCCAGCCAGTAGGTTTAACATTAGAAATATCTCCACGTTTGGCTGTAGGCATCAATGATTGATTTAGCATAGCTTCGGCAGAAGTAGCACGATTTAGTTGATCGAGGTCACCGTATTTTTCCCAGGCTTTATTGGCCAAAGATAAATCATCTTCCGAAAACGTTGGATTATTATCATTAACTTCAATCGTTTGCGTGCCATTGTATTCCATATTTGCAAGATTACTATTATCTTGCTTTACACGATCATTAAATGAGATAAGTGCTTGTTTTTGCTTATTCTTTTCATCCCAATTTTTGTTTTGTTCTTTCTTTGTTTCACTAGAGCTTGAAGCAGTTTTACTTTTAATTTTACTTTGCTGTGTGCTGCTTATGGTTGTTTCTGCTGTTTTTTGTTCAGATGGTTCTAAGAGAGATCCACCAGCAAAAAATACAATAACAGTACCAAGAATAATTAAAAGTTCAGGCTTCTTAGGTGTTTTCTTGAAAAACGCTCTAATTAATCTTACTACACCAAAAATAAATCCAAAAAATCCTACTAACACTAACAAAGTTGCCATATACATCCTCCAAAAAAATCATTTCAACTCCCAATTATGGCAGGTAGAAGTAGTCACCAGTTAAACAAAATTACCAGAATACTGGAAATCAATTACTTCTGAATTCCGTATTTCGAAAAGGCGAGTTGCATCTCACCAGAGGTAAGATTTTGTGTGCTTCTTAATGCTTCTTCCTCTGACATACCATTTTGCACTTTCCAAGCTGCAGGTGACATGCCGTACTTATTTACAAAGTCTGTAAGAGATAAGCTGTCGGCGTCTTGCTGAGCAGAATCAGACTGATCGGCGTTATTCTGTTCAGAATTCTGTCTCTCTGCTTCAATTTGATTTTTTTGAGCTTGAGTGATGACATATCCATTATCATCCGTAGCTAATCCATTCTCGCTTAAAGCCATTCCGAATGCTTCCCATTCTTTGTTGGACCAGTTCACGCGATCAGTTGGTGTTGATTTTAGTGTTCGTTGCTTCAACTGTTCATACGTTTCTTCTTGTGATGCGCTCTGATTTGTAGGTGAGGATGATGAACCTTCGGCATCGGAATCTGTATTTCCGATTAGCTTGATAATATAGGGTTTAAACTCACTTTGTTTACGGTTATCAAAATCAGGCAACATTTGAACTTCGTGAATATTATCCTCTAATGAATAGCCTTCGAATACTTCGATACTCTTACCAGGTAGCAATTCATTATTTTGATCATTACTACGCTTGTTGATTTTATTGACCGTTTCGACATCTTCACCGAATGCATCAGAGCTATGATATTCAGCGGTCATATTAACAAGTGAAGTATCTGTTTTTTGCTTAAATGATATATCATGAAGAACTTGGTAAGGGACAATATTCTTCTTGGATTTATTAGTCAGTTCAAAAGTTACATAAAGCCCTGGGTTAGAAACGGATGGACTCTGAATAACTTCAGAAGTAACAACTTTCAATTTGTAAACTTTAGTTTCCAAGACTCCATCATTGAAAGTAACTTTGTTTATCTTCTCATTGCTACTAGTTGTTGCAAGTTTAGTTCTTGTCGAATCAGTCGTATCAGCCTTTTTATTGCTCGAACAGGCTGAGAAGAGCAGGGTAGAGCAGAGTATTAATGCGATCGTAAGTTTTTTCATTTTAATCCTCCAGTTCATCTTTCAAAATTATTTTTTCGACTATGGATTTTAATTCTTCCATTTGCCCATTATATTTTTTTGAAAACAGAACAGAGTTAACATCAGCTGCTGCATCAGTGAGTCCATTTTTTGGAGGATAACTACCAGGGATACTAAAGTGTATATATCCTGCGTAAAAATTTGTAGCAGGTCTTAGTTGAATAGAAGTAATTCTACTAAATGGAATTATATTTGTACCTTTATGGATATCAAGTCCGCCAGTTTTCTTTATTGTTATTGCTTTATCCGTCAGGCTGATCTCAGTTTTCCCTGCATGTTTGATTAAAATAGTTGAATTTGTCTTTTTTGAATCAGAGTGATAAGTGTCTTTCGTTTTTGACTTTCTTTTTTCAGCCTTCTCAATTTCTTTCCGTGCTTTTTTTGTAGCCTTTTTCTTTTCAACTTTAGCAATTCGCTTTGGATCGTCTTTCCACTCCTGAAAAGAGTCAACACTTTTTTCGGTCACATTCTTAGTGACATCGAAAGTTTTTTTTCCTAATTCTTTCCAATTAACCACTAAAATACCTCCTAAAAATCTTCCCAGACATCATCAAGGTTATCATTGTATTTATCTTGCTTTTTTTCAATATACTTACTGGATTTAGTGGTACTCTCAATGAGATTTTCTTGTAGTAGTTCTTTCAGAGTATCTCTATCCCATAGTTCGACATTACCTTCCAGTGCAAGTTTTTTAGCACTAGTAGTGAAATAGTTATTAGTTATGACACCAACTCTATCAACTTTATAGAAAACTTTCCCAGCAAGAGCTTCCTGAACTGCTTTGTTGCCTACTACAGAAATATAATTTTTACATTGGAATCCGTATGAAGTAGAACCCATGGAACAAAGAACGTCTATTCCTTGATCGCCAGATGAAACTGTTATGTTAACATTAGAATATCCCAAGCCCTTTAAGATTTTTCCACAGTATTCTTCAAACTCATGTCCGTTCAATTTATCGATACGATTGAGTTCATTTTCTACAGAAGTAGTTTTGATTTCTGTAACATCATTTATTAATCTCGATTTTTCCTTTGTTAGAGAATCCAACTCTTGTTCCACTTCAAATTTTGTTTTTTGAGCTGTTTCAATCTCCTTTTTTGTTTTATCTAGCTCTACAAGTCTAGACTTATCCAAACCGGCTTTTTCCAACAAAATGATTCTCAAGTCTTTTGGAAAAACAAAATATGTTAGAACTAATCCGATTAGAAAATACATTATTTTATCAATTAAACTTCCAGTATCCATCAACAAGCTAAATGTTGAAAATAGAAAAATTATTCCAAAAACAATCCTTAAAACTCTTCCCACTTTACTCACTCCATATCGATTACATTTTTTCTGTTGGAATTATTCCATATAAGAAAATACCATGGATTATGACATCAACGTCATCTTCATCTTTAATATACTCCCACGGCGTGTGAAATTTTGAGTATGAGAGCGGTGAAAATTTAATCCCTCGTGCTGTTTTGTGAACTTGCTTAAGTGTCGCATCGTCACCATTAATCGTAACAGCACAAATATCTCCATCTTCCCAATCACAACTTTTTCTAATTACTGCGATTGCGCCATTAGGAATGATTCGATTCATTGAATCGCCTAAAACTCGTAGAGCGAAGATGTCGTGTCTCCCATACTTTTTAATAGTAGAGGGTTGTATGAAAATTTCTCCCTCGTAGTCACTCACTAAACCGGCTGGCGAAGAAGCTGCAATTCTACCTAAAATAGGAATTGAATAATTCTCAGGGATGACTCCACCGATAGAAACGTTGTTTGGAACTTCAGTAAGTCCTAACAAACGATCAACCGAGATATCATAATAATTTGCTAGCTTAATCAATGTTTCTTTATCCGGTTCATTTCTACCATTTTCAAAATGGGAATAGGCTCCTCTTGTGATGCCTAAATAGTCAGCGATTTGTTGTTGTGTTTTATTCTTTTCAGATCGAAGCATTTTTAGTGATATTCCAAATTCTTCTGGGGTCATTTCTTAACCTCCTTATAAGTAGATATTAACACCTGATAGATACAAATAGTATCGGTAGAATAAAAAAGATACAAAAAATAGCAGAAAGCGGTTGACGATACGTAATGTATCGTGTATATTAAATGTATCAGATACGAAACGTATCAATATTAAGAGAGGTGGTAACATGAGAACGAATTTAAGAACTGAAAGAGAAAAACGGAGTTTATCTCGGAACCAAATGGCAAAAAACCTTGGCATATCAGAAGTTTATGTTAGAAAAATCGAAAGTGGATCTAGTAATCCAAGTATTGAAGTCGCTAAACTTTTTGCCGAATATTTTGAAAAACCGTTAGATTACCTATTTCCAGATCTTTTTTTGCTTTCATTCGATACGAAACGTATCGAAAACAAGGAGGTGATCTAATGACAAAACAGGAAAAAATCGAGTTCATCCTTAAACGTTTAGGCGATCGCTTAACGAAAGCCTACTTAGAAACCAAACCAGAGTCGTTTATCAATAACTTGTTTGAAGTTGAAAGTCAAAACGATGATCGTCAAATGGACTCAATGATCTGCGAAATGTTTTAACCATAGTTTCATTGTAAACATGTTTGCCTCGTTTTTGGATGAAATATCTACGATTACTGATTCAACGAATAAAGGGAATGACAAAAACGAACAGAATATCTTTTTAGGTCAGATTTCAATTGATGAATCATCGATTTGAAATAGAAACAGCAAAATTCAAAATTATGAAGGAGGTATTGATGAAATGATGCGAGTGAATATGAAAAGTGAATTGGACAGTTTGATGGTACGAAATAATTTGTCTCAAAAGGAAGCTGCAGGTGGAAGCGGAATCCCATTTTCTACATTCAACGGCTACACGAAAGGATCACAAGAAGTTCCAATTAATAAGGCAGCAGAGATTAACAATGCTGTCGGTGATGATCTTTTCGCTAGTCAAGTGGGTAATAAGTACTTAGGTACGTTAAAAGCCCTAGATGGAAAGATTGCGGAAATCCTAACACCAACTGAATTGGATTTCCTGCAAGAGGAAGAAACCAAGCAGCGAGAAGAACGACGACAACAAGCAAAATTATTGCTTATCAAGTCAAAATTAGAGCCTTTAAACAACGAGGATAAAACCGATCTTGAAAAGTACGTAATGGAATTTCTTGATGAAATTGTTGTGGAGTTATCCATTGTATTCTCCATTCTAAAAATTTTGGGAATGAATGTGAGTACTGCATTTAAGAAACGCATGCCTCATTGGGTAGCGAAGAAATACATGAAAGGGGACTAAAGATGATTATCGAGAAGCAAAATGTAGTTGAGTTTAGAAACGAAAAAATCGCAACTAGTAAAAAGACACAAGAAATGATTAGCCGGTCTGAGTTAGCGCGGCGATGGGGATATTCTATTGGAACTATTAAGCGATATACTGATCGGTCTTTTGATCCGCTACCAATGGAGAAAACAGCACCGACCCGACCAGGTACGAAAGAAGTTTGTAGAATACCTTATGAGTTAGCGATGGAGTGGAAAGAACGAAACACTTCTAGAAATTACGAGGTGAGAGCATGAGGAATGATTTTGAATACGTACCAACAGTCCCATTAAAAGTAGCAAAAAAGAAATCCGAATATAGAGCTGCAAAAGTTTTATTAACAGGAGCTATGCTCGGAACGATCTGTGTCGGTTACTGGCAAATATCATTAACTCTTTTACCCGTCTTACTTGGAGTAAATACGATTGGTAAAAAGGTGATGGGATTATGAAAAGACATAAAAAAAGACTTACTCGCCGGCAAGCAAAAGTAAGTCCCAAATCAATGTTTATCTAGGAGGATTATAACATGTTTGATTACGATACCGCAATGGCGGACCCAGAGTGTCATATTTTTGTGAATGTTCACATACCCAATGATGAAGATAATCCTGAAAATATGGAAGGGTGGGTTGAAGATGAGTAAATCTACACTGGACATGACCAGAACAGAATGGTTGATGGATCGTCAAAAAGGTATTGGTGGTTCTGATGTTGCTACGATTCTAGGATTGAATAAATGGAAAGCTCCATATCAACTATGGCTTGAAAAGACTGGTCAAATTGAAATTGAGGAATCGGACAGTGAACCAGCGTATTGGGGCAATGTACTAGAAGAAGTTGTAGCGAAAGAGTTTACCGAGCGAACTGGAAAAAAAGTTCGAAGACGGAATCAAGTTTTCGAACATCCCTTACATCCATTTCTTCGTGCAAATATTGATCGTGACGTAGTTGGAGAAAATGCGATTTTAGAATGTAAAACTGCAAATGCTTTTTTATCCAAAGAGTGGGATGGTAACGAGATTCCAATGAGTTACCTGTGTCAAATACAACATTATATGAATGTTTTGAATCGTGATTGGGCTTATGTAGCAGTATTAATCGGTGGTCAACGTTTCATTTGGAAGAAGGTCAATCGTGATCAAACCTTGATTGATATGATTACGGAACGATTAGTTGAATTCTGGGAAGTGAATGTTTTAAAAGGAATTGAACCAGCAATAGATGGCAGTGATGCAACTACCGATTTCCTTAAGGAACGATATTCAGAAGAAGGCGAAAATGAGATTACACTTTCAAGTACCTTTGATGAGCTGATTGAGACCAAGAAACAACTTAAGGATGATGAAGCTTTCATAAAAAAGAAAATTCAACAAATCGATAATCAGATTACATCGGAGTTAGGAAAACAAAATGCGGTAGTTGCTATTACTCCTAAATCAATAATTTCGTGGAAGTCATTTAATCGAAAAACGATTAATAAAGATCTTTTAGAAAAGAAGTATCCAGAAGTAGCCAATGATCATTCTATTTATAAAACATCTTGCTATAAAAAATTAGCAGTAAAGGAGATTAACTAACATGGCAACAAATGACACACTCAAGAATCAACTTACTGAACAAAAGACACAAGAAGTTGATGCTCAGTCACTGGGTTTTAAGTCTTTGATGGCTACACCGACAATGAAGAAGAAATTCCAAGATATTCTTCATGAAAAATCTGATTCTTTCATGGGATCTCTAATGACTTTAGTCGGCGGTGACAATTATTTAGCAAAAGCTGAACCAATGACAATTATTGCTTCTGCTCTAAAAGCAGCAACAATGGATTTGCCAATTGATAAAAATCTTGGTTACGCATATATTGTTCCGTTTAATCGAAGCGAAAAGAAAGGAAACAAGTGGATTACTCACAATGAGGCCCAGTTCATACTTGGGTACAAAGGCTACATTCAGTTAGCTCAACGCTCAGGACAGTATAAAGCATTGAATGCACTTGAAGTTTATGAAGGCCAACTCGTTGATTGGAATCCATTAACAGAAGAATTCACTTTCGATTATAACGCAAAGAAATCAGATAAAGTCATTGGATATGTTGGTTACTTCGAACTGTTAAATGGTTTCAAAAAAACAGTCTATTGGACAAAACAAGAGATTGAGTCGCATCGCATCAAGAATGCGAAGGGGAAAGACAAAGAAAAACTGTCAGGTGCATGGGTTGATAACTACAATCAAATGGCAATTAAAACTGTGCTTCGAAATATGCTTTCTAAATGGGGAATACTATCTGTTGAAATGCAAACAGCCGTTACATCAGATGAAAAAGTATTCAGATTGGATGAAAACGATGATCTGATAGAAGAAACAAGACTGAGCGAGGTGGAACCAATAGAAACAGAGCGTAAGGAAGCAGAAAAAATATCCCCTGATGAAACAGAAAGTAAAGAGCAGACTGGACTTTTTGATGAGAAGGAAGATTCAACAAATAAAGACGATGATTTTCCATTTTAGTTAGAGGGAGATAATTCTCCCTTCTACAGTAGGAGGTGAAGCTGTGGCAAGACCAACAAAGAGCGGTCTTGATTATTTCCCTCTTGATGTTGACATTTTTGAAGATGAAAAGATAGAAGCTATTGCTGGGGAGTTTGGCATTAAAGGTGAGTTAGCGGTAATCAAGCTGTTATGCGCGGTATACAAAAAGGGATACTTCGTTGTATGGAATGACTTAACGAGAGCAACACTTTTAAAACGCCTGCCTGGAGTAAGTAAGGAATTGTTAGAGCAAATAGTCATCCGCTTAGTTACATGGGGATTCTTTGATGAGGACCTGTTTAACTCGGCTAAGGTCTTGACAAGCGAAAACATCCAAGCGAGATATCTTGAAGCGACAAAAAGAAGGAAACCGACAAAACCACTTAAATATCTGATTAATGCTAACAATAACTCGCAAGCAGAAGGAGTTAATGTGAACATTAATCCCCAAAGTAAAGGAAACAAAACTAAAGTAAATAATATTAATGCTTCTGTATCTAGTAATACTAAAGATTCAGAAGAGAGTGCTGTGCGTTATTGGCTCAATCAAGTAAATCCAGCAGAAGCACCATTCATTACTCAATCCATTCAGCATTGGGTAAATGATTTTGATGGCCAAGATGAAATTGTGATTCTTGCGATTGATGACATGCTTAAGCATGGAGCACGCAATTACAATTATTTGGACAGGATACTGAAGAGTTGGGGAGAAAATAAAATAGACACTGTTGAAAAAGCAAGAAATCACTTAAACGGACATTATTCCCGAAACTCGAATACTCAAAAACGGAGCAATGAATGGAACGCCAAAAGACTATGGGATCACTGGTGGGCAGAAATGATGAGTGGGAATGCTTCTCTAGACTATTTTGCTGAGAAGTATGGTAGCCGAGGGATTACTGAAACGGAAATAGAAATACTAAGAAAAGAAATAGTAAAGCGAGGTATGGAAGATGCGATTTCTCGAAATCATTAGCAAATTAGGCGAAACAACGAGCAACGAGGATGAGAAAGAATTATTACGTTCGTATTATGAACGTTTAAGAAAGATGGTTCGATTTGATTGTTCTCATGAAGAAATCGAACACCGCTTCTGCCTAATGATCACTTGCTATATTCTTCGATACGTCACTAAACAAGTAGATTACAGCAAGACGAATGCCGATTACTATCTCACATTTCTCACGAGTCGAATGAATGTTGAGGTGTCTGCATGAGGTATCAATCAAGATCGAAATACGGTAACAAAAAAGTATATCGCTATGATCGTTGGTTTGATTCGATTGCTGAGGCGGATTATTATCCAATCGCCGTTGCGTATGCAAGAAAACATGAATATGAACTAAAACTTCAGGAACGATTGGATATTCTTCCAACGCTGAAAATCAATCCATGGACAATCAAAAAAACACAGTATGTGGCCGATTATGCGTTCTACGATCAAGGAAAGCTTGTTCGACTTGTTGATGTCAAAGGCATGGAAACGAAAGATTTTCGGCTGAAAGCGAAGATTGTCGCCAGCGAACTGGGAATTGTAATTGAACTGGCAAAAAAACAAAGCGGCAGATTCGTTCACTATCCCTTTAATATGCCTATATCCAAAAGAAAAGAGGTTCGAGAATGAGACAGATAAAGCGGCAGCGGTTAGAAATAGTGTTGCTATTCATTGATGACTTTATTACGAAAAAGGGATATCCACCAACGATTCGTCAGATATCAAAAAATACAGGCATCCCCTCAACATCATCAGTCAGTTCATATTTATGGCAATTGAAAGCCATGAACTTGTTAAATATCGAACCGGGAGCAGTGAGAACCATTCGAATGACTGAGAGCGGCGTGGACCGTGTAAGGGAGTTGAGATTACGTGACAATGACTGACAAAGAACGATTTCGAATGTTGATGGCTCATCCAAATTACTGGTATGACGAAGATATCAAACGTGAAGCAGAAAAACTCGGCAATAAAATATGGCGAGAATTGCCAAAACATCCAAAGAAAAAAATTGAAGTGAGTTTCAATAACCGGATTGTACTGGTTGGAACTGAGGATGAATTAGGACAGCGATCCACTTTGTCACCAGTAACCATTCGAAATCTAGCAAGGAACAACGGAACTGATAGATTTGGGAAGTCATATCGATATCTGGAGGTATGAACATGAAAATGTGGGAACGGAAAAGAATTGATCGTCAAGTAAGGATATTTGTTCAGGCGATGCCAAAAGAATATTCGAATCAAACACCGAAAGAACAAATTATCAGTGAAATACTAGCAGCGAATGAATGGTTTGTTAACATTTCAAAACCTATGGAAATTATACGTGAAGAAGTTGAAAAACAATTTGATATGTATGTGAGCTGACCTTTGAAAGGGTGGTAATCATGGAATTGAAAGAGCAATTTATTAATGCTGTTGTCAGGAACATGGAGCCCGAACTTGAAGCAAAGCAACTTAGAAAACTGAAAATTGTTTTAACAATCAACCTAGAAAAATTACGACTCGAAGAAGAATGTCGAGATGTGATCATCTACGATGAAACTTCTGACATTGCCGCATACAAGCAATATTTTGTGAGTATGAAACTCCGCGGTCTTTCGCCTGGAACGATCAATCTGGCGATGTGAACGATAGATAAATTTAATCGATGGGTACGAGTATCATTTAACGATGTGACCACGAATGATATACGTCTTTACATTGCGAATAGAGAAATGAATGATCATCTATCATCAGCAACTTTAGATAGAGAACGCGGTGCAATCTGTCGATTCTTTAAATGGCTCTTTGAAGAAGAATACATTAGCAGGGATCCCGGACGAAGGGTTGAGAAGATCAAAGTCGAAAAACGACTAAAAAAAGCCTTTACGCCAGTCGAAGTAGAACTGATGCGAAATGCTTGTCGGAAGCCGAAAGAGAAAGCAACATTCGAACTCTTGTTATCGACAGGCTGCCGAGTTACAGAGCTGACTATGTTGACGATGGAAAACTATGATCAGCAACGGGGAACCATCACTGTGATCGGAAAAGGCAACAAGGAACGGGTTGTTTTCGTCAATGCGCGTGCCAAAGTGGCTATTGATAATTATCTTGTGATAAAGCCGCATTCAGAAGGACCTATCCTGTGTGGATTACACGGAGTGGGAACAGCTATGACTAGCAACGGTATTCAGAAGATGGTCAAAGAAATTGGAAAACGTGCTGGCGTGACGCATGTTCATCCACATAAGTTTCGGAGAACTGCCGCAACCTTAGCACTGAAAAGAGGAATGAGCCTGAACGATGTGCGGCGATTTCTCGGACACACAGATGTGGACACAACGCTTCAATACATCGACACGTCGGGATCAGACTTGAAACTAGAACACGAAAAATATGTAGCGTAAAAGGAGAACAGTATTTTGAATGAACTGATTGAAAAAATTGAGCAATGGGCTAAAGACAAAGAATTAGACACTGCTGATTCTAGCAAGCAAATGTTGAAAGTGATGGAAGAACTTGGCGAGGTTGCTGCGGCGATCGTTCGTAGTGACCGCGCTTCTTTGCGTGACGGAATTGGCGATACAGTCGTGACATTGATCATCTTAGCAATGCAGAATGACATGAACCTATATGAGTGCGTAAATTGTGCATATGACGAAATAAAGAATCGGACAGGAGAAATGATCAACGGCTCCTTCGTGAAGTCGACTGATTTAGAAAAGCTCCGCTAACTGGGGCTATCACGTAGAAAAAAGACCAGCTAGGCTAGTCTTTAGGTAAATATTTTTGTACTAGATATTTACGATATTCAGCAGCTTCTTCAATCGTTTTGAAACCAGCCTTTTGATAAACAGTACCGTTCACAGTAAGAACAGCTCGATATTTTAGTTTACCCGCTTGCTTGTAAGTAACAACACCACGAACACCAGATTGGCTGTTTGATTGTGGTTTATCAGTTTGGAAGTAAGATGGCTTGATCCCATTTTTTACTACTTGCCGTGCTTTGATTGCAGGAGGACCTTTCTCTGCTTGAAGACAACCGCATGATTTGGTGAGTCCGTTTCGTAGTGAACCGCTATCGACGGTTTTCTCGTTTCCGCATTCACATTTACAAAGAAAGGTGGCATGACCATATTTGTCAGTGCCGTTTCGTTCAATAACTAGAAGGCGACCAAAGCGTTGATTTGATAGATCAATAAATTTACCCATTGAGATCAATCCCAGCTTTTTCAGTCTCGTAGTCAATCTCGTATTTCATTAGCTTGTTAATGACTTCTTCATACGGAAGTCCCGATTCAGCGACTAAATCAACTAAGAGTTGGATTGGAAGCTCATTAACAGATTTTTCCCGAGATTTCCATGTTGAAAAAGTAGATTGTTTTGATCCAATAGCTTTAGCAAATTTATTCGGTGTTGTCTTTAGATCATCTTCAATAAATCGATAAACGGAGTATTGCATAGTTAACGTCCTTTCTAAATGAATTTAATAGTGATTTCGTAGTAACCCATTTCTTCGAAATCTAAATCAGTAGCAACTCTTGTAATAACGAATCTTGTTCCGGCAGGCAATAACACTTCACACTCTTGATCACAGTCTTCGCAACCAAGTTCGTAACATTCTTCTTCGTTGTCGTAATCGACTTCGTGACCAGCAACTTTGTTTTCAGGGATAAAAGTGTATTCGTATTCGCCAAATGTTTCAGGTGTGAACATACCAGCTTTTGTCCAAGATTCAGCTTTATCAAGAGTAATGATTTGACCTTCAACATAGTCGATTTTGTAATTTACAGCGATTGTTCTAGATACTTCATAAGTTCCTGTAATGTTGTGTGCAATTTCGTTTTTGTTCATGTTGGTCAAATCCTTTCAAATGGGTTATCTCTTATCTACATTTATAGTGTAACGCATATGCGTTATTATGTCAACGCAAATGCGTTAAGTTGTTTGAAAAAGTTTTATACATTATCGGAGGAATTACAGGAAGTAAAAGCTCATGTGTATGGAGCTATCAAAGAGGAAAGAAAGGAAGATTAATATGAAATTAGATCAAGTTGCAAATAGCAAAAATGATGAATTTTTCACGCCAAAATATGGCGTT
>SKEH01000974.1_pt1 | contig 14021 bp, 11 predicted proteins | sample 4826571 | NCBI WGS metagenome assembly SKEH01 (sample SAMN11008814, study PRJNA524170) | human gut metagenome | biome: Human fecal sample; material: Feces; isolation source: fecal sample from pouch patient p29 | host: Homo sapiens | place: Israel: Tel-Aviv | collected 2016-09-14 | reverse complement strand
CTCAAGAACGCTTCTCGACACGCACAACCACACCATCACCGACGATTGGAGCACCCAATGGGACCTGAATCCGTTTTGACCCGCCGTGCACTGCTGAGCGGCGGCACATTCTTCGGCCTGACCGGACTGCTTGCGGCATGCGGTCAGCAGGCCGCTAATGAGGCTGCCGGCTCGACTTCTTCCGGCGCACCGAGTGAGACAGCGGCGGCTACGGCATCCGACGCTACTTCTGCATCAGCTACTCCGAGCCCGCGAGTAACTCGCGGCTACTCCGGTGGCTCGAAAGCCCCCGATGGCGAGTACCGCAAGGCAGATGAATATGGTCCTGCACAGAACGTTCCTCTCCCCAAGGCTAGGCCGCAACAGTACCCTGAGACCTTCGCTGGCCTCCGCGAGATGATGCGTGACTGGATCAAAGCCCGAAACTACGGTATCCAGACGGGCGATATGCAATACGTGAGGCCGTACATGCTGGATACCTTCAAAAGCGATATTGAATTCCTCAACTCCATCGAAAAGCTTTACAAAGAAGGCGGCTGGGTTATCGAAGGAACCTCAGAATACCAGGCCGAAAGCGACCTCATGTATGACGAAGAAGCCAAAGAATATTGGGTTCTCACCCGGCGCTTGTGGACTTACGGGCTCTATATTCACCCTAATGGAAAAATGCGTAAACGTACTAATACTGGTAATGAAAATGAGACTTTCATGTTTCGATACCGTTATAAGGATGGTTACTGGTATTTGTCTGAGTATCGCTCGAATGAGGAGCTCCGCAAAGAGGGGCTCATTAAATAATGGAAAATAAGACAGTTCGAGTATTTTGTGTTTCAATCACTTTTGCTCTGGCAGTCAACCTTTTTCCTCCGACGTACGCTCTGGAAGATACTTCAGATTCCAATAGTCACAGCGTCGTAGATATAGCCAATGAAGACGGTTATGCAACAGCAGATACCGATGAGGAAGTGAGTCTGTCCCCTGCCCCTGCCCAGGAAAATACTGCTGTATCTAGTATCAGAATGACCGCAGAGGAGCAAGAAGCTGCCTTTAAAGCGACTCATCGTCTCATGCGTGACGCTAGGGGAGATGAATACTACGCTTCAACCACTAATAAAGACTCCTGTACTACTCCCGATAACCGACCAGGGCAGTATTCTCGCACCCGCATGATGCTCGACGACGGCAACGACTACACCGGATACTACAGCCCCTCCGGCCTCGGTACCTTCTGCATCCCAGCAGAATCCCGCACCCTAACCGCCAATAACCCCGGAGAGCCCCGCAAGCCAAGTCCTGCCGAGATGCTTCAAGAAATTGAAGACAAATTCGCTCACACCGACATCCGACCCCCTATCCTCAAACAGTCCTATAACTCCGGTAACGGTACCGGCAGGGCTAAGGGCGACCCGAATGTTTATAAGGGCGACAACATCAACTTCTACGCTGAAGCCCCGACCGCTTCTTGGGAAGGTGAGCTTTCGGTAGGTCACGTTGAAATCGAGTCTTACCCGGTACAAATGACCGTCCAGTACGGCAACGGTGACGAGGGCAGCTTCTACACCATCGGCGAACCTATTTACCCGAAGTCAGGCTCGAAAGCACGACCGACTGCGACCAGTTATGTGTATAAACGTTCGGGTAACTTCCATGCGTACGCAACGGTTTCTTATGCTGGCCGGTACCGCGTCAATGGTGGCCCGTGGCAGGCTCTGCGTACTGTCGTTAAGAAGGATACTATCGACCCGCTACTGATGCGTGTGTGGTGGGTTGATGTGGGACGCGTCGGCGGCTCCTGCGATGAAGACGATACTCGTTGGGGCTGCAAGAACGACCCCACGATGGGCAAGAAGGATAACCCGAACCCCAAGTTGCGCAAGGCTGACATCCGTACCGGCCAGCGTTGGCATCTAAACGACAGCGGTGACGGGGACACAGAGTATTCGTTGCATCGTTCCTGGCCTGACATGTAAGCGGTTTTCCCACCGCGTATGGCAATGCAAGAGCATCAGCGAGACCCGCTTGGCCTGGGTCATTCCGCGGAGACTGGTTTCCAGTAACGGGTTAGTGACTTTAGGCAGGGATAAAACCCCGGTTTAGAGTCACTAACCTATCGCTGAATTTCCTGCCCATGAACCGATTTTCGCGTGCCTTGCCTAAGCGATTCACCAGCCCTTTCTCAATTGTCGGGGGGCCTGTGGCTTGGTGGGTCTTCCGGTTTCTAGCCATCCTCCACCACCCCCGCAGGTACGAAGAAGCCACATGGGTTTCGAGAAGCCACGATAGTGGTGGCTTTCGAAACACATGTGGCTTCTCGGCGTTATTCAGGCAGTAGCCCGGAGCACTAGCATCCAACAGCCAGCGCCCCGGGCACCCGTCGGCTAGACCCTAGTTGCCGAAGCCCTGCAGGGTTGCTGCCCAGGCGCGGCGCGCTTCCAGAGCTTCCTTGGCCTTGGCGATCTTCTTGGAGTCGCCGCCCTTCTCAGCTGCGGCGAGCTCTGCTTCCAGCTCGGCGAGGGAGTCCTCGATCTGTGCGAGCAGGGAGTTCGCGCGTGCCGCCTTGGCGGGGTCGTTGCGCTTCCACTTGGCCTCTTCGGCGCCGTTGATTTCGTCCTGAATACGGCGCAGCTCGCCGTCTACGCGGCGCAGGTCGTTGCGGGGCACGCGGCCTGCCGCATCCCAGCGATCCAGAATCTTCTCGAAGGCGGCCTTTGCTGCCTCAATATCCTCAACGGGCAGGAGCGCGCGGGCCTCCTCCAGCAGTGCTTCCTTGACCTTCAGGTTTTCGGCGTAGACTGCGTCCTGCGCGGCCTCAGCCTCGTGGCGGGCGTTGAAGAACACGTCCTGAGCGGCACGGAAACGAGCCCACAGCTTGTCGTCCTCGCGACGGTGGCCGCGCGGAACCTGCTTCCAGGCGCGCATCAGCTCACCGTACGCGCGGGAGGTCTCAGACCAATCGGTCGAGGTGGACAGCTCCTCGGCGCGAGCAATCAGCTCTTCCTTCGCGCGCTTGATGCGTGCGTTGCGGTCGTCCAGCTGGGAGAAGTGTGCGCGGCGGTTGCGGTCGAAGGTGGTGCGGGCGGCGCGGAAACGCTTCCACAGCTCATCCTCCACGCTCTTGGCCAGGTGAATCTCACGCTGAGCCTTCTTCCACGCCTCGAACAGCTCGTTCATGCGGGTATGCGAGTTCTTCCAGTGAATCTGGTCGGGGTCCTGGCCGGCAATCTGCTCGGCCTCGGCCACAATCTCTTCACGCACGGCCAGGGCACGGTCGCGGTTCTCGGTGCGGGCCTGCTGCTGCTTCTCGCCAAGTTCGGCGATCTGCTCAGCGAGGGAGACGAGGCGCTTCTGCAGGCCGGAGTAGTCGCCGACCATGTTGCGCACGCCAATCTGCGAGCCGATGGAGGCGATGCCCTTCTGCAGATCCGCGGCGGGGGCGTTATTGGCCAGGCGCGACTCGAGCAGGGCGACCTGCGCCTCAACGTTTTCAAACTTACGGGCGAAGTAGCTGAGCGCTTCATCTTCGGATGCGCCGGGCAGCTGACCTACGGCGTACTCTTCGCCATCGACAATGACGAAGACGTGGCCGTCCTCGGAGACGCGACCGAACTGGCGGGCCTTCTCGAGGTTTACAGTGTCGTCGGATTTGGTAGTCACCGCTATAACTCTTTCACTCGGGGGTGCCGGATGCGGGGAGCGCCTTCGCGCCGTCTCGCCGAGGCGTGGGCCGCAGCCAGCCGCGGGGCACCCGTTGGGTTGTGCGTGTGCACCTCCTAAGCATAGCCGGTACGGGCCTCGCGTGAGTAGTGTCCGGTCGTGTTGTGTTCGTGGCGAACCGCCCGCCGCCGCGCATGTGGGCTCCGGCTATTCCGTTGAGCCGCTACCTGCGTTGCCTCCGTTGCCGCGCATGCGAACCGCCGCCGCTACGCGTGCCCGCGGGTGCTTCGGCTTGAATCGACCAACGTGCCCCTGCGGAGGGCCACCGCCGACACCACCCACGCCGGCAATCACCCAGGTAGTACCATCCCGGCGCATCGCTTCGACTCCTAATCGCCGTCGTCACGTTCAGGCGCGCCGCTCGCGAGTGTTGGCACGGGGACGAGCGGTTCACTCTGTCCGCGTGCGAGCCCCCGCCGTGCGTGCGGGTGTTGGTATGATGATAGATATGCCCGGCACCGTAGAGCGCCGGGGTTTTGTTGTCGAGTTCTTTATCAAGGAGTAGAGCGCATGGCTCGCAAGGCGTCGCTGTCTGGTTTCCCCGAGTATCTTCCGGCTGAACGACTGGTTGAGAACCACGTTCTCGACACCCTGCGTGAGACTTTTGAGCTGCACGGTTTTTCCCCGATTGAGACTCGTTCGGTGGAGACCATCGAGCAGCTGCTGCGCAAGGGCGAAATCGACAAGGAAGTGTACGCCATCTCGCGCCTGCAGGAGGACGACTCCGCGAAGGCCAAGGAGAAGCTGGCGCTGCACTTTGACCTGACCGTGCCGTTTGCCCGCTACGTGGTGGAGAACGCCGGCTACCTGAACTTCCCGTTCTCGCGTTACCAGATTCAGAAGGTCTGGCGTGGCGAGCGCCCGCAGGAGGGCCGCGCCCGCGAGTTCACCCAGGCAGATATTGACGTGGTTGGCGACGGCGAGTTGCCGTTCCGTTACGATGTGACCCTCGCGCTGGTCGTTGTCGATGCGCTGTCGAAGCTGCCGATTCCCGATTTCAAGCTGCGCGTGAATAACCGCAAGCTGGCCGAGGGCTTCTACCTGGGCCTGGGCCTGACCGACACCGCGGCCGTGCTGCGCTCCATCGACAAGCTGGAGAAGATTGGTCCCGAGCGTGTGGCCGAGGAGCTTCAGTCCGAGGCCGGTGCGAGCGCGGAGGCTGCCGCGGCCGCCCTGGAGCTGGCCCAAATCCGTACCGAGGATGCATCCTTCGTGGAGCAGGTGCGTGCGCTTGCCGCTAAGTATTCGGTGGAGCACGAGCTGCTGGACCAGGGCCTGGCTGAGCTGGCCGAGGTCATTGAGGAGGCGGCCCGCCGTGCGCCGGGTAAGGTGCTGGCTGACCTGTCGATTGCTCGCGGTCTGGACTACTACACCGGCACCGTGTACGAGACCGTGCTGGTCGGCCACGAGTCGCTGGGTTCGATTTGCTCGGGTGGCCGTTATGAGTCGCTGGCGTCGAACGGTAAGAAGACGTACCCGGGTGTTGGCCTGTCTATTGGTGTGACTCGTGTGGTGGCTCGTATTCTGTCGCAGGGTTTTGCGCAGGCGAGCCGTAAGGTGCCTTCGGCCGTGTTCGTGGCCCTGACGAATGATGAGGGCTGGTCCACCGCGAATGATGTTGCGGATGCACTGCGCGCCCGCGGCATCGCCTGCGAGGTCTCGGCGAACGCCGCGAAGTTCGGCAAGCAGATTAAGTACGCCGAGAAGCGCGGCATTCCGTTCGTGTGGTTCATCTCTTCGGATGAGCCGGGTGCCCCGGTTCACGAGGTGAAGGATATCCGTTCGGGTGAGCAGGTGCCCGCCGATCCGAATTCGTGGATGCCGCCGGCTGAGGACCTGCACGTTCAGATTGTGCGCGCTGAAGGCCTGTAAATAGTAGGGCTGTAATACCTGCGGTGCTTGGCCGCGGTAATATTTGGCTGCTGTATTATCTGGCCGCTGTAAGTCTGTCGTTTACCCGCCCGGTGGGTGGTTTAGTAACCCGGTGGATGGGCTAGTCGCTTTTGGGATGGTTAAGACCCACCCCATACGCGACTAAACCACCCACAAACCGAAACCGCGACCCATTGAGAGGCGACCGGGCTCACCGCAGAAGCAACCTCCGCAGGTGGGCCACGACTTCCCGTTCTTTCTGGAAGATGTCGGCCCAGGTCAGGTGTATAACCGTCCATCCGGCGCGGGTGAGCGCCCGGTCGCGGGCCGCCTCCTGCCGGTCTCGGCCCGGGTAATCGACGTACTTCTGCTCGCCGTCAAACTCGAGAATGACCCGTAGCTCGGGCCAGGCGAAATCCGTTCGGTAGCGTCGACCCTCGCACACAATCGGGTACTGGGTCACGGGGGAGGGCAGCTCGTGCTCCATGAGTAGGCACCGGGTGAGGCTTTCGCCGGCCGACTCGCTGGATGCATCCATCGCCCGAACAACGAGCGGCCCATTCGAGCGGCCGTGCCCCGTAAGGTGCGTGAGGGCGTCGGTCACAGCCTCGGGCGTTAGGAGCCCCCGCCGCATCACGGAGTCGGTCAGCACCACGGCGTTCCGAAAAGGCATGGTCCGCACGCAATCCTGCAGCGTGCGAGTCACTGTTGTAACGGGAATGGATGTGCCCGGAATTACGGTCACCTCGTCAGATTCAAGAGTAAATCTGTACCGACGGATTCGCCCCCGGTCCGAGGGACTTTTAGCGTTGCTACACACGTTGAGTCTGGCCGGAACGCCCATCAGGTCGAGCCCCCAGAGCACCGCGGCTGATTCGTGCGAGAAGATTCCTCGAAGGCCGGCCTTGTGGGCGGCGATGCATCGTACTCGAAGCCGATCATCGTCTCGAAGGCCGGTAGCATCGGAGGCGTAGATGTAGGCTCCTCGCTGGATGCGTTGGATGGCCCCGGAGGCTATCAGTCTATTGACTTCCCTCGCGCCGATTCCCCGCAGTTTAAGGATGCGCGTGGTCAGCACAAGGGAGTACAGTTCGACGGTTCGTGGGGTGGGGGCAGTCAGGGAGTTCATACCCATCAGGCTGTCATATCGTGGCCGTTGCACGTGGCGAAAATCAAAATCTGTGGATAACTCGGCTGAAGACGAAGAAGGTTGCCCATCCACAGGGGGAGGGGTTCGTCCCGTCGGGTGGATTCTGGGTGATCTAGTATCGGGGTCTGAGTAGTCCGGTGGGTGGTTTAGTCACTTGAAACATGGTTTAGTCGCATCTGCGGTGGGTCTTAACCACCCCAAACGCGACTAAACCACCCACAAACCGAAACCGCCCCTCGCAGCCCCTACCAACCTCCTTCCGCGAGAGAGTCCATGCCCCGGCAAGACGGGCTACAATGGATAAGGCGCACGCAGTGTGCGCATATCATCAACCGCGAGTACCCGGCTACTGTCTATAGTCGTGAGGTGCTCGCTATGAAAGGAATGTCTGTGCTTCGCACTCACACCAACGGCGAGCTGACCGCCGCAAACATTGGAGAGACCGTCACCCTGACCGGTTGGGTGGCTCGTCGCCGCGACCACGGTGGCGTCGCCTTCGTTGACCTGCGTGACCGCGAGGGTGTCACCCAGTGCGTTTTCCACAACGAGGCTGACTTCGAGCACCTGCGCAACGAGTACGTTCTGCGCGTGACCGGTAAGGTTTCCAAGCGCCCGGAGGGTAACGAGAACCCGAACCTGGCCACCGGTGAGATTGAGGTTGAGGTGTCCACCGTTGAGGTGCTGAACACCGCGGCCCCGCTGCCTTTCCAGATTGACGAGCACGTTGAGGTGGGTGAGGAGGCGCGCCTGCGCTACCGCTACCTGGACCTTCGCCGCCCGGAGCCGGCTCGCATCATGCGCCTGCGCTCGGACGCGAACCGTGCGGCACGCAACCTGCTGGCTGAGGACGGCTACATTGAGGTTGAGACCCCGACCCTGACCCGTTCCACCCCTGAGGGTGCGCGTGACTTCCTGGTGCCGGCTCGTCTGGCTCCGGGTTCTTGGTATGCTCTGCCGCAGTCCCCGCAGCTGTTCAAGCAGCTGCTGCAGGTGGGCGGTATTGAGAAGTACTACCAGATTGCCCGCTGCTACCGTGACGAGGATTTCCGTGCGGACCGTCAGCCTGAGTTCACTCAGCTGGACATTGAGGCTTCGTTCGTTGATCAGGAAGACATCATTGAGCTGGGCGAGCGCATCGTTGAGGCTGTGTGGAACCTGATTGATGTGAAGGTTCCCCGCCCGATTCAGCGCATGACCTACAAGGATGCGATGGAGAAGTACGGTACGGACAAGCCTGACCTGCGTTTTGGTCTGGAGCTGACTGAGCTGACCGAGTACTTCAAGGACACCACTTTCCGCGTGTTCAAGGCTCCTTACGTGGGTGCTGTTGTGATGCCCGGTGGTGCTTCTCAGCCCCGCCGTACCCTGGACGCTTGGCAGGAGTGGGCGAAGCAGCGCGGCGCTAAGGGCCTGGCGTATGTCCTCATTCAGGAGGATGGCGAGCTGACCGGTCCGGTTGCTAAGAACATTACCGACGCTGAGCGTGCTGGCCTGGCTGAGGCTACCGGCGCGAAGCCCGGCGACTGCATCTTCTTCGCTGCTGGTGAGGCTAAGGCTTCCCGCGCGCTGCTGGGTGCTGCCCGCGTTGAGATTGGTCACCGCACCGGCCTGATTAAGGATGACGAGTGGTCCTTCGTGTGGGTTGTTGACGCCCCCATGTTCGAGTCTGCTGCTGAGGCTACCGAGTCCGGTGACGTGGCTCTGGGCCACTCCGCATGGACCGCTGTGCACCACGCGTTCACCTCCCCGAAGCCCGAGTTCATGGATACCTTTGACACCGACCCGGGTTCGGCTCTGGCCTACGCTTACGACATTGTCTGCAACGGTAACGAGATTGGTGGCGGTTCGATTCGTATTCACCGCCGCGACGTGCAGGAACGCGTGTTTGGCGTGATGGGCATTGGTGAGGAAGAGGCTCAGGAGAAGTTCGGCTTCCTGCTGGATGCGTTCAAGTACGGCGCACCGCCCATGGGTGGTATTGCGTTCGGTTGGGACCGTGTCGTGTCCCTGCTGGCTGGCGTTGATTCGATCCGCGAGGTTATTGCGTTCCCGAAGACCGGTAACGGCTACGATCCGCTGACCGCCGCACCCGCTCCGATTACCCCGGAGCAGCGTAAGGAAGCCGGCGTGGACTTCAAGCCGAAGAAGAAGGACGAGGAGTAATCTTCTCCAGTCTTTGGTCTTGCACCCCGTGTGGGGTGTGAGGCGTGCGGCGATTACCCGGCGGGGCATTGAGTCTTGAGCTTTGAGCTCCGAGCTGTGAGGCTCGGGTCTTGCCGGGGTCGCCGTTGAGGGTGGGCTGTGTATTCTGCTGTGCAGGGTCGCAGCCCACCTTTTGTATCAACTGGCGTGCGTGCCGATTTGTGAACTATCCAAGGGGGGAGCATGCGCATCCTGATTGCCGGCCCGAGCGGTAGCGGTAAGACGACGTTTGCGGCGCGGTTGGGGCGTATCCTGGACATTCCGCACACGGAGATGGACTCGCTGCACTGGGGTCCGAACTGGACCCCGCGCCCTAGTTTTGAGGCGGATGTTCAGGCGCTCATCGAGCGGCCCGCGTGGATTACGGAGTGGCAGTATCCGCAGGTGCGTGGCCGTCTGCTGGAGCGCGCGGACGTGGTGATTTACCTGCGCTATAGCCGCGCGGTGGTCATGTGGCGCGTGGTTCGCCGGACGGTGCGCCGCGCGGTGACGGGTCAGAAGCTGTGGGCTGATAACGTGGAACCGCCGCTGAAAGATATTCTGCGGGACCCGGACAACATGATTCGGTACACGTGGAGGAGCTACCCGCACGTGGGCCAGCTGCTGGCGGAGGCTCGCGGGCACCATCTGCAGAAGCGTTTTATTGAGTTCCGTACCCCGCGGGCGGCAAACCAGTTTTTGCGTGCCGTGCAGCTACGCGGCGGGCTCTGAGGCGGCTGCCTCTAGAACTGCGGCTCCTTCTAAACCGACCGCCGCGGATGGTATCGAAAGAGATGCGCGAGCCAAGCGAAAGCCGGCTCCATGATGAAAGGTGAACGATGCGAGTAGTTATTCAGCGCGTAACCCGCGCGGCGGTGCGCGTGAACGGCGAGACGGTCGGCGCGATTGACCGGCCCGGCTACCTGGTGCTGGTCGGTATCACGCACGGCGACGGCGCGGCGCAGGTTGCGAAGCTTGCCGATAAGACCGCGAACCTGCGCCTGCTGGAGGGGGAGAAGTCCCTGCTCGATGAGGGCGCACCCGTGCTGGCGGTCAGCCAGTTCACCCTCTACGGGGATGCGAAGAAGGGCCGCCGCCCCTCCTGGTCTGCCGCGGCCCCGGGCCCGGTGAGTGAGCCGCTGTTCAACGACTACGTTCAGGCGCTGCGCGGCCACGGCCTGCACGTTGAGACGGGCGTGTTCGGCGCGGACATGCAGGTGGAGCTGGTCAATGACGGCCCGGTGACCCTGATTCTCGACAGCGAGACCCTCTAGGGTCGACATCTCAATCGGCGAGCGAATCGGCCCGGGGTATAAACCCTACCCCCGGGTTATAAACCCGCGGCGAAGACACTAACCTATCGAAAACCCTATTGATAGAACCCGTGGCTTCACGCCGCGAGCTAAATCCGCACCCGTAAGTCCATACCCCGCGCCCACCTCAAGCCTGTGAAACGATAGAGTAAGACTATGGCTGATTCCCTCTTTGATCTTGAGCTGCCCGACGACGGGGACCGCGTGAGCCTGATTGGTGCGCCCACCGAGGAGCCCGCCTCCTCGCGCCCCTCTGCGTCGCGTGCGCGCTCTGCCCGTTCGGCGTCCCGCGCGCCCCTGGCGGTGCGTATGCGTCCGCGCACCATTGACGAGGTTCTCGGCCAGGAGCACCTGCTGACCCCCGGCTCGCCCCTGCGCGTGCTGGCCGGGGAGAACGCCGGCCCGGCTGGCCCGTCCTCGGTGATTCTGTACGGCCCTCCGGGTACGGGTAAGACCACTCTGGCGCATGTGATTGCGCGCGCGCCGGGCCGTAAGTTCGTGGAACTTTCGGCGATTACCGCGGGTGTGAAGGACGTTCGCGCGGTCATGGATCAGGCGCTGCTCGACCGCGACATGTACGGCACGACCACCGTGCTGTTCCTGGACGAGATTCACCGTTTCACGAAGGCTCAGCAGGATGCGCTCTTACCCGGCGTGGAGAACCGCTGGGTGATTCTGGTGGCGGCCACGACCGAGAACCCGTCGTTCAGCATTATTTCGCCGCTGCTCTCGCGCTCGCTACTGTTGCGGGTTCATTCGCTGGAGCAGTCCGATATTGAGCAGCTGATTGATCGTGCGTTGGCCGATCCGCGCGGTTTTGACGGTGCGGCGGTTATTGATGAGGACGCGCGCGCCCACCTCGCGGCGGTTTCCGGAGGCGACGCTCGCCGCTCCCTGACTTCCCTGGAGGCGGCGGCCGCCATCGCGTTCAGCGAGGCCGAACAGGCTTCGGCAGAGGCCGCCGGCTCGCACGGGGGCGGCTCCGCCGAAACCGCAGAAACCGCCGAAACCAACCCGGCTGAGAATGACCCCGCTCAGTCCGACCCTGCACAGCCCGACCCCGCCGAGGGCTCAGATGAACCGGCGGGGGAGAAGTCCCTGGAACCCGCCGCCCCTGTCCGCATCACCCTGGCGCACGCCGTGGAGGCGGTGGACCGCTCCGCAATTCGTTACGACCGTTCGGGTGACCAGCACTATGACGTGGTGAGCGCGTTCATCAAGTCCATGCGCGGCTCCGACGCGGATGCCGCGGTGCACTATCTGGCGCGCATGTTGGAGGGCGGCGAGGACCCGCGCTTCGTGGCGCGTCGCATCATGATTCTGGCGAGCGAGGACATTGGCCTGGCTGATCCGCAGGCCCTGCAGGTGGCGACGGCTGCGGCGCAGTCGGTGGCGCTGGTGGGCATGCCGGAGGCGCGCATTATCCTCTCGCAGGCGGTGATTTATTGTGCGCTCGCGCCGAAGTCGAACGCCGCCTATAACGCGATTAACCGCGCGATTGCGGACGTGCGTGCTGGTGCTTCGGGTCAGGTTCCGGTGCACCTGCGCGACGCTCACTATGCGGGGGCTAAGCAGTTTGGTCACGGCGACGGCTACATTTATGCGCACGATGCGCCGGGCCACGTGGCGGCGCAGCAGTACCTGCCGGATACCCTGCGCGGCACGGTGTACTACGAGCCGACTCAGCACGGTTTTGAGCGTACGTTGACGGAGCGTCGTGAGCGTATCCGCCGTATTTTGGATGCGGCTCCGGTGCAGGATACGACCCGTTAGCATACGTGGCTCCCATCGAGCCGTCTACTACTTTGAGTGCTGACCACCGGGGGAGTGGCGCGCCTCGGCAGGCAGGTAGCCGTATAGAGCAAGCAGCAGTATAGGGCTGAGCGCAAACAGAAAGCGATGCGCAGTACCTCGGTCGTACTGCGCACCGCATCAGAGTTTGAGTTGTGATAGATGTCTTGACCGCCGGCCAATCCCGGAAGGGCGGACGCCAAGCTTGTATGCCTAGTCTAGGCGATGCGAGAGCTCGAAAGCAAGCTAATCCCATAGATTCACAGGTTAAAAATAACGGAATGATTACAATCCAACATCTGCACCAGACAATTTTGTGGGGAAGGCTCCCCTAAATGCTTCTGACGGGTGTAAATATTCCCCGTGGGGTTCGTGTGGGTATATGTCAAAAACCCACACAAACGGCAATTTAAACTAAAGATTCCCCAAAAGGCTGGTAAAGCCGGGGCGCATCCGGTAAGCTTGACGGGTCTGGCAATTGCTATGCCCGCATCCGTGCGAGCATGAGTAATGTAGCTGCGAGGTACTCTGCCTCGCGCTCTCCGCCTCACCGCCGCGCAGCAACGACCGAATCGGTCGCGCGCGGGCCACGGCGAGGTCACCCGAGGAGGCCAGTATCCAAACAGACCGAGGCCCCACCCGTGAGGGTGCAGGAGCCTCACATAGAAAGGTAGATTGTGGCTAAGCACAACCGCACCCGCCGTACCGTGCGTCAGTCCCGTGCCCTGGGCATTGCACTGACCCCGAAGGCAGAAAAGTACCTCGAGCGTCGTCCTTACGGCCCCGGCCAGCACGGCCGTGCCCGCAAGAAGGCTGACTCCAACTACGCTACCCAGCTGAAGGAAAAGCAGCGTCTGCGCGCTCAGTACAACATCCGCGAGGCACAGATGCGCCGCGCATACCTCGAGGCAAAGCGTACCGAGGGCCAGACCGGTAAGAACCTGGTCGAGCTGCTCGAGACCCGCCTCGATGCCCTGGTTCTGCGTGCAGGTTTCGCCCGCACCATTGCTCAGGCACGTCAGATGGTTGTTCACCGTCACATTCTGGTTGACGGCGTTCGCGTGGACCGCCCCTCGTTCCTCGTCAAGCCCGGCCAGCTGATTCACGTTCACCCCAAGGCTGAGAAGACTGCCCCCTTCCAGGCTGCGGCTGCTGGCGAGCACCAGGCAGTTCTGCCCGAGGTTCCCGCATACCTGAACGTTGAGATTGAGAAGCTGCACGCAAAGCTTGAGCGTAAGCCCAAGCGTGAAGAGATCCCCGTGATCTGCGACGAGCAGCAGGTCGTTGAGTACTACTCGCGTCTGGCATAATCTCGATTTTTCGAGAAGCAACCCGTTCCGTACCGTTTCGGTGGGGGACGGGTTGTTCCCGTTTAAGGGCCCGGCTTGGGGTTCTGTCCCTCGGATGCGGGCTTCGCCTCGGCTCATTCGGGAACCTGTGAATTGTTCAATCCTGGGAGTTTCATGAGAGTTTAAGGGGCGCGAGAAGGAATTTTCGACTAGAATAAGGGATTGAACTGTGTAGGCAGTCCGACCGATGCGCCACGGCGGCGCGCCGGTGAGTACGACTATTGACAAGCACCATGCGTTACGCGAAATGAGGTACAGATGACTGGCGGAGATATTGCAGGCCTGATTGCGGCGGGAGTTTTCGCGATTCTCGTGGCGCTGCTGGCCCTTCCCATTATTCGCCTGACCAAGGTGTTTGATGAGCTGATTGTGACGATTCGTTCGCTCAACCAGAGCACCGCGCCGCTCATTGAAGAGGTGACCCGCACCGTGGTGACCACCAACGAGCAACTCGAGAAGGTTGACGACATCACCTCGAACGTTTCGGACGCCTCCGCGAACGTTTCGGCCCTGTCCTCGCTGGTGACCTCGACCGTGGGCCAGCCGCTGATTAAGGTGGCTTCCTTCTCCTATGGCGTGCGCCAGGCCTTCCGCGGCGGCAACAAGTCCGGCCAGCAGGGTGGCACCTCCACGGGCGGTGAGAACTAATGG
>SKEH01000972.1_pt1 | contig 14044 bp, 9 predicted proteins | sample 4826571 | NCBI WGS metagenome assembly SKEH01 (sample SAMN11008814, study PRJNA524170) | human gut metagenome | biome: Human fecal sample; material: Feces; isolation source: fecal sample from pouch patient p29 | host: Homo sapiens | place: Israel: Tel-Aviv | collected 2016-09-14 | reverse complement strand
ATATCATCTATATAACCACTTATGAATTACAAGGAGGAATTAATTAATGGCATTATTCAATGTACGTGGCGGTGCTGGTGATATCACTAAGCCAGATCTTAACGCAAGACCACAAGATAATCTTTACTTAGCAGTGAACTCTGAATGGATTGAAAAAGCAAAGATTCCTTCAGACCGTTCAAGAATTAGCTCATTTGATGGCATTGACTTGAATATTGAGAAGAGCTTAATGCAAGACTTTGCTGATTTTGCAGATGGTAAAAAGAAATTGCCAGAAGTTCCTAATTTTGAAAAGGCAGTTGAACTTTATAAGATCGCTAATAATTTCGATAAAAGAAACGAAGATGGTGCGAAGCCAATTAAGGCTGACCTTGAAGAAATTACTAGTTTGCGCAACTTAGCTGATTTGAACTTAAGAGCAGCTGATTTCTATAAGAATGCCTTTGACTTGCCAATTAGCGTTTCTGTTGATGCCGACATGAAGGATACAAAAGTTCACGTTGTTTACTTTGGCGGACCTGGTTTGTTCTTGCCTGATACAACTACTTATGACAATCCTGCAGCTGCTGATTTATTAAAGGTATTGCAAGACCAATCTGAAAACTTGTTGAAGATGGCTGGTGTAAGTGAAGCGGATGCTAAGAAGTATGTCGAAGATGCATTGAAGTTTGATAAGAAACTTTCTAAAGTTCTTAAGTCAACTGAAGAATGGGCAGATTATCCAGCAATGTACAACCCAATGTCTTTGGCTGAATTTGAAGCAAAATTTGATAGCTTTAAGATTGATAACTTCTTAACTAGTTTATTTGCTCAAAAACCTGAAAAGGTTATCGTAACTGAACCAAGATTCTTAGATCATGTTGAAGAATTGATCAACGAAGATAATTTTGACGAAATTAAGGGATGGATGGTTGTTAAGTTCATTAACGGCGTAGCTGCATATCTTTCTCAAGACTTCCGTGAAGCTGCCTTTCCATTTAGTCAAGCTTTATCAGGTCAACCTGAATTATCTTCTGGAACTAAGCAAGCTTACCGTTTAGCTAATGGTATGTTCAGTGAAGTAGTTGGTGTTTACTATGGTCGAACTTACTTTGGTGCAGAAGCTAAGGCTGATGTTGAAGATATGATTCATAAGATGATCGATGTTTATGAAAAGCGTATCTCTGAAAATGACTGGCTATCTGAAGACACTAAGAAGAAGGCAATCGTTAAGTTACGTGCTTTAATTTTGAAGATTGGTTATCCAGAAAAAATTGAAAAAATTTATGATCGTCTTCAAGTAACTCCTGAATCTGAAGGTGGCAGTCTTTACTCAAATGAAAGTGCCGCTGCTGTTGAATCAGTTAAGTACAACCTTGAAAAATTAAACGAACCAGTTGATAGAACTGTTTGGTTAATGCCAGGTAACTTAGTCAATGCTTGTTATGATCCACAAAGAAACGACATTACTTTCCCAGCTGCAATTTTGCAAAAGCCATTCTATGACTTAAAGCAATCACGTAGCTTGAATTACGGTGGTATTGGTGTGGTTATCGCCCATGAAATTTCTCACGCTTTTGACAACAATGGTGCTAAGTTTGATGAATTCGGTAACTTAAAGAACTGGTGGACTGATGAAGACTTTGCTGAATTTAAGAAGCGTACACAAGATGAAATTGACTTGTTTAACGGCATTGAATATGGTCCAGTTACCTTAAACGGTAAGCAAATTGTTTCAGAAAATATTGCTGACCAAGGTGGTTTAACTGCTGCTGTTGAAGCTAATAAGGGCGAAAATGGCAACATGAAGGAAGTCTTTGAAAACTTTGCTCGTGTTTGGGCAAACAAGCAACTTCCTGAATCAATTAAGACGCAAGTCTCAGTTGACGTTCACGCTCCTGGTCCTGAAAGAGCTAATGTTCAATCACAATGCCAAGAAGAATTCTACAAGGCATTTGATGTGAAGCCAGAAGATGGTATGTGGCTTGATCCAGAAAAACGTGTTGTAATTTGGTAGGAATTAAATAAGAATTATTAAGAATCAAATGGTAAAAAGCTGTTTGATTCTTTTTTCATAGTTTGCAAAAAAATTTCGTTAATAATATTATGAATTGGTATTCTTATTACCTAAGACAATATTCTTAATTAGAAAAGGTTAAAAATGTTAGAAAAAATAAAAACTAATAAGTTCTGCCAATTTATTTGGCCATATCTATTAATTGCTTTGGCCACTACAATCGTTATCTCGCCACAATTAATTTCGCATACTATTCTAGCTAGCGATGATACAGCAGATACTTTGTTTCACTATAGTCGTTTTTATGATGCAGGAATGCAGTTAAAAACTGGAATTTTTAGTATCTTTCAAACTAATTTTACTTTCCAGCAAAGCGGCAGAATTATTAATGCGATTTACGGGCCATTATTTGCCTACTTTAATGGAATTTTAGTTCTTATTGCTGGTAATTGGTTTAACTACCAAGTCATTTTAGCCTATGTCATTTCGCTATTAGGCGCTGGTAGTATGTATTACTTACTTCAAAAAGTAGGTATTAATAAGCTACTAGCTACAGTAATGGGAATTATTTACATTAATATCGGGATGATTCCAGCCTTTATTAACCGTAGTTCATTTAACGGTTGGGGACAAGCATTAATGCCGTTAGTTGTGTTATGCGGCGTACGCATGATTCAAGATAGAGAAAAGCCAATTAACTGGATTCAGTTAATGTTAGTAATGAGTTTGTTAGTGCAGGTTCATGTTTTAAGTACCTTAATGGCAGCTCTTTTATTACTTCCTTTCTTTATCTATTCCTTAATTATTAATCAAAATTCTAAAAAGATATGGATACCTTTTATTAAGGCTGTTGTCGGAACAATTGTACTATCAGCTAATGTCATTGGGGCCTTTTTAGTTTTAATGCCGAATAATCACCTAGCTGCAAATACTGAATTTGATCTATCTCGTGGTGGCTTACGTCCACATGTGCTATGGCATAATGAATATGGCACAGCCTTTGCCTATATTTTGCCAATTTTTGTTTTATTAATTATTGCGCAATTTGTCTATGTTGTAATGCACTACAAAAAAGATAAATTAAATACTTTCGTGACTATTTGGGGTACGGTCTTACTAGGATTATCTTCATTTGTTTTTCCTTGGGGATTGGTTCAAAGTATTTTTCCAAGTTTAAAGTCATACTTCCAATTTCCGTTTAGATTAACTGTTGTTGCCTATCCACTAATTCTGCTAGGGATGACGCTAACTGTTAATCATTTACTAAAGCAAGGAGTTAAGCCAAGGGCAGTTGGAATTAGTTTAGTAGTAGTTCTTCTTTTAGAAGCTGCTTTGCCGAATATCATTACTAATCACATCTTTACTGTTGCTTGTGGAAAAGATGCGCAAGTTCAAACAGTAGCTAAAGCATCAAACAGTGATCAGATGCTTAAGATATTGAAATGGCACTACTTGCCTGATTATTTACCAACTAAAGACAAGTCTATTGACCAAAACGCAGCTTATCTTTACAAAATAAATGTAGTTGATCAATATCAAAAATTTAATCATAAAGTTGCTAAAAATGGTGATTTGATTCTTTCTTGGAAAGGAAAAAAGGATAAAGATATTGTTTTGCCCGTTGTTTTATACAAGCAAAGTGAATTAACTGTGAACAGTAAAAAATTCACTGGTGCAAAAAACGTAATTGGAAATCCAATTATTTCTCAAAAATCAGGTCTAAATCGTGCTGTTTTACACTTTATTGCTCCGGCTTGGTTCTATGTAGTCAGCGCAATTTCGTTAATAGCATGCCTTAGCGTACTCGTATTTTACTTGTGGAAGAAATTTATTAATAATAAAAACAATAAAATAAAAGTTGCTTAATCATATACAAAAGTAGTCTTTTAATAAGATAGTCTTATTAAGAGGCTGCTTTTTTTTGTATGGTTTTACTTACTATTAATATCAATTTATTTTTTGATTATTACATGGCTATAGCTGTCTTGTTATGTTATGATTTAATTGTAATCATTGAAACCGCTTTCTATGGTTTCAGAGGAGGAAAAATAAGTTGAGTACACAAGAACGTTATTCTCATGATGAGTTAAGAAAAGCTAACAAAAAATTTAGTCGGATTCGTTCTACTATTGAATCTGCCTTTTATGGCAACAATGTACACGAAGTAACTAGTGTTGCTGAAGCTTATAATTTAGCTAAGAAACAATCTGGTGTTATCGAAACTGACCTACCAATTTTACATACTAAGGAACTAGGTTTGCCACAAGGAGCAAAGCAGTTAGTTTATAACCACGGTAAAATTTTGGGTAGAACAGCAAGTGCACGTCACTTTGTTGATGATCCAAAAGAAGATCCAGAGGCGTTAGCAGGTAACTTACGTGAAGATATTTATAAGGGCCACGATCAAAAATTCTTAAAGGCAACAGTTCTAGTGGGATTAGACCCAAGCTTTACTGTTAAGGCACATATTATGATGCCAGAGGATCAAGCCTTTAACTTACTTTCATATATTTTGAATTTCCACTTCTTTGATGAAGAAGCAGAGAAGATTTACAAGAATTCTAAAGTATATGACGAAGGAGATATTTACTTCTACTTCGATCCAAATACTCAAGATGAAGATTATCCTAAAGGCTTTGGCGTCTTTGACGCACCACATAACTGTGCTGCAGTCTTTGGCTTACGTTACTTTGGTGAATTGAAGAAGGGTACTTTAACTCTTGCTTGGGCTATGGCTCACAGAAATGGTTATACTGCTTGTCACGGTGGTGAAAAGTCATTCCACTTTAAAGATAAGGACGATAAAGTATTTGCCTTCTATGGCTTATCTGGTTCAGGTAAATCTACTTTGACTCATGAAATGTATGATGGTAAATATGATATCACCGTTTTACACGATGACGCATTTATTATTTCTCGTGAAGATGGTTCTTCAGTAGCATTGGAGCCTTCATACTTTGATAAGACTCACGACTATCCAGCAGGTCACCACGAGACCAAGTACTACACTACAATTATGAACTGTGCAGTTACTCAAGATGAAGATGGTAAGAAAGTTATTGTAACTGAGGACTTACGTAACAACAATGGTCGTGTCATTAAGACTCGTTACACTTCACCACATAGAGTTGACTATGAAGATGCACCAATTACTGCTTTGTTCTGGATTATGAAGGATGGATCACTACCACCAATCTTAAAAGTTGATGATCCAGTTTTAGCAACAACAATGGGACTTACTTTAGCTACTAAGAGAACTAGTGCTGAAAACTTACCAAAGGGCTTTGACATGAATACTTTGGTAATTGAACCATTCGCAGACCCATTCCGTGCTTATCCAGTATCTGGTGACTACTCAGACTTCAAGGAATTATTCACTAAGCGTGGAGCTTCTTGTTACATCTTGAACACCGATGCCTTTATGGGTAAGGACATTCCAAAGGAAGTAACTAAGAAGCTAGTAGAAGATCTTGCTAATGACAGTATCAAAGATAGTGATTGGAAGCCATTTGGTAACTTCAAGGGTGTATCTTACTTGCCAATTGAAGGTTATGAAGTTCACCTAGAAGATCCTGAATACCAAAAGACCTTAGCTAAGAGAATGCAAGACCGTTTAGACTGGTTGAACAAATATGATGAAGAACATCCTACTCAACCAATCCAAGAAGAAGCTAAGAAGACTTTGGAAGGTATCATTAAAGAATTAAATTAGTTAATTGAAAAAATCCCCTATCAATTTCTATATTAGAACATTGAAAAACGCATCCCAATTGGGATGCGTTTTTTATATGTCTATATCTATTTATTACTCTTTGAGTTCGCCTTCAGCTCGAAGTCTCTTTTTGATATCTTCAAATTTCTTTGGTGCGATGCGAGTAATATGTTGTCTTCGTTGATCTCCTAAGATCAATGGTACCCGTTCAATAACTGTATCAGCATAATCTAAGCCAAACCATGAAGCTGGGTTAGAAGATAGATTTTGAAGCCATACACGTGCTTCAACTAAGAATTTTTCATAACTTCTAAGTTGTGTTTGTGGACTAATTACATCGTTAACGATGACGAATGAAAAATCACCAACATCTCTACCAGGTGTAGTAGTGTATTCCTGCGGCTGTGATTCAATCGTGCCATCAGCAATTAGATCATGTACGATTTGACGTAAGTATACATTCACACTAGTTTGCTGCTTGAATCCTAGGAAGAGCTGAACGTTAATTACGTTCTTAGTTCCGTAAGTATTAACGGCGTATTCAGCAGTAAATGGCTCATTAGTAACGTTAACTGTTACGAACCAGTATGCTCGTGCACGTTTTGGACGTTTATCTAAGATAGAGTAGAGAATTTCTCGCTTAATGAATTTATTGTATTTAACTTTGGCCATGTAAACGAGGTTAGTAGCAAAAGTAGGGTAATCTTCATCATGACTCAAGTTTGTTAACATATCTACATATTCATCAAGCCTTACATAAGCATTGCGCGATTCACGTTTGTCTCTGATCTTATTACCATAGAACCAAACATACATAATGATTCCGATGAAACCGGCAATAATTAATGATACGTAACCACCATGTGTAAATTTACTCAAGCTGGCCAACATAAACATGATGTCTAAGAAACCGAAGAAAATTAAGAAGATCCAGTTCCAGATTGTACGAATGCCCTTCATTGCTAACCATTCGTAAAGCAAGATCGTTGTCATTAACATTGAAATAGTAATTGACAAACCATAGGCTGCTTCCATGTGAGCGGAAGTTTGGAAGAAAAGAACAATCGCAATTGTTGCAATACAGATCATCTTATTAACAGAAGGAATATAAATCTGTCCCTTTTTAGTTGAAGGATACATAATATTCATTCTTGGTAAGAACTTCAATCCACTAGCTTCAGCTACTAAAGTAAATGAACCAGTAATTAAAGCTTGTGAGGCAATAACGGCGGCAATAGTAGCTAAGACAATGGCAGCTAGACGAATGTTTTGTGGGATGATTTCAAAGAATGGGTTGAAATCACCGTTTCCAGCGTTATAGTTAGGATTATTTAGAATCCAAACGCCTTGACCAAAGTAATTGAGTGATAAACAAACAAAGACATATGGCCAAGAACCGATAATATTCCCTTTACCAACGTGACCAACGTCAGAATATAATGCTTCTGCACCAGTAGTAGCAAGGAAGATGGATCCTAAAATAAAGATTCCAACCTTGTTATATGGACTAAATAGAAGCTTAATTGCGTAATAAGGGTTAAGAGCTTGTAAGATAGATAAGTCACCCATCATATTCATCAAGCCCATAACACCTAAAAAGGTAAACCAGATAAACATAATTGGTCCAAAAGCTTTACCAATAATACTTGTTCCCATTCGCTGAATCGAAAACAGAATCAGCAAAATTACTACCGTAATCGCAATAACAGCTCCCTGCGTAGAAACTGGAACGTTGCCGTGACCAAATTCAATTCCTTTTAACCCTTCAATAGCTGTTGTAACAGTAACAGCAGGAGTTAATGTACCATCAGCTAAAATTGCAGCTCCACCAATTAAAGCGGGAAGCACTAACCATTTTGCACGTTTACGTACTAAAGTATAGAGAGCAAAAATACCACCTTCACCGTGGTTAGTAGCCTTTAATGCAATAAAGACAGTCTGCAAAGTTGTTAATAAAGTAACTGTCCAAAGTACTAGAGAAATAGATCCGACAATGAAGTCACGATTTACGTGAGCAATCCCACCATTTCCGGCGACAATCGACTTCATAACATATAACGGACTGGTTCCAATATCACCATAGACAATACCAATCGCAATTAATAATCCCGCGGCCGATATATTTTTCCGTGTTTTTTCATTCATTTTTATTCTCCCAATAAATAGCCAAAATGACTAAATATCTAAATAACGTAAAAAAAGAATGCCAAAAAAGGGACATTCTTCTTTAAACATATCTATTTTCATCTATTTATGCAAGAGTTGCAAGTATCTATCGGAGAATAATTTAAAATAATTATCTTAGTTTGGTTCTGTGAATAGATTTAACATCTTGCGAACCTAGAATTAATGGTACGCGTTCAATTACTGTATCGGCATATTCTAATCCAAACCAAACAGCAGGATTAGAGGATAAGTTTTGAAGCCAAACCCGGCTTTCAACGAGCCACTTTTCATAAGAGCTTAGTTGAGTTTGAGGACTAATTACGTCATTTACAATTACAAACTTAAAGTCACCAACATCTCTACCTGGAGTAGTAGTGTATTCTTGTGGTTGCGATTCAATTGTGCCATCTTTAATTAAGTCATGGACAATCTGACGTAAGTAAACATTAACTTTTTGCTGCTGCTTAAATCCTAAGTATAGTTGAACGTTAATTACGTTTTTGGTGCCATAGGTATTAACTGCATATTCAGCAGTAAAAGGTTCGTTAGTTACGTTTACAGTTACAAACCAATAAGCATGAGCTCGCTTGGGACGCTTATCTAAGATTGAATACAGCATGTCACGCTTAATAAACTTGTTGTATTTAACTTTGGCCATGTAGACCAAGTTTGTTGCATATAGCGGAATACTTTCGTCATGGCTTAGATTGCTGAGCATAGTAGTATATTCGTCTAAGCGAACATAGGCATTTTCGGCTTCACGTTTATCACGAACTTTATTACCAAAATACCAAACATACATAATTGCCCCAATAAAGGCTGCAATAATTACCGTGACATAACCACCATGTAAGAATTTAGCTAAACTAGAAATCAAGAACATGGTTTCAATTGCCCCGAATAAAAGCAAAAAGATTAGTCGCAAACTAAAGTTAACTTTTCTAAGTGATAGGTATTCAAAGAGCAGAACTGTCGTCATGAGCATGGTTACAGTGATTGCTAAACCATAAGCCGCTTCCATGTGTTCAGAGGTTCTAAATAAGAAGACAATTCCGATTGTAGCAGCGCAAAGCATCTTATTAATTGACGGAATGAAAAGCTGTCCCTGTTCAGTAGAAGGATAAATAATTTTCATTCTCGGTAAAAACTTCAAACCACTAGCTTCAGAAACTAGGGTAAAGGAGCCGGTAATTAAAGCTTGCGAGGCAATGATTGCGGCTAGAGTAGCTAGAATTATTGCAAAGAACTTCCACTGGCTTGGCAATGCTTCAAAGAATGGGTTAAAGTCTGTGGCACCAGCATGATAATTAGGGTTTTCTAAGATCCAAACGCCTTGACCAAGATAGTTTAGGGCTAAGCAAATAAAAACGTAAGGCCAAGAACCCATAATATTACCTTTACCAACGTGTCCAACATCTGAATAAAGGGCTTCTGCACCAGTAGTAGCTAAGAATACTGCTCCTAGAATTAAAACACCGACTTTATTAGCGGGACTAAATAAAATTTTGATAGCTAAAAGTGGATTGAGTGCTTCAAGTAAGGACCAGTCATGACTTAAGTTCATAATTCCAGTTAATCCTAAGAAGGTAAACCAGACCAGCATGATTGGCCCAAATGTCTTACCGATAACGCTCGTTCCCATTCTTTGGATAGAGAATAGAAAAAGCAAGATGACAATCGTGATCATAATGACACTATTTTGATTTGGCACTGGAATATCGTTACCAAATTTCATATTTTTAAGACCTTCAATAGCGGTTGTAACAGTAACTGCTGGTGTTAAAGTGCCATCAGCCAGTAAAGCAGCTCCTCCAACTAAGGCAGGGATAACTAGCCATTTAGCCTTTTTTCTAACTAAAGCATAAAGAGAGAAAATTCCACCTTCACCATGGTTAGTTGCTTTAAGGGCGATTAAAACATACTTAACAGTGGTTAAAAGTGTAATCGTCCAAAGAATAAGTGAGATGGAACCTACAATATATTCGCGGCTAACATGGGCAATTCCACCATTTTCGTTTACGATTGCTTTCATAACATAAAGTGGACTTGTACCAATGTCGCCGTAAACAATTCCAATTGAAACTAAAAGTCCCGCTAAGGTGACTTTTTTACGTAAATTACTATTCATAATGAGCTTTCCTCTTAAAAAGTATTAAATAACATTTTGAATAAACAAAAAAGAATGTATTGTAATAATACATTCTTTTTATTTTCGTTAGCACTATTTTGGCTCTTTGGAACCTAATATGCAAATAATAAATTGTGATTTTTTTATGAAAGAGTTTGTTTGATTTCGTTACGACGATCAGTGTACCATTTGTTCCAATCTTCGTAAGTCTTCATATTTTGTGGATCTACGCCAGTTTGCTTTTGAATATTGTTAAGCATATCCATAAAGCGTTCTGCATGAATATTTAATACGTGCTTGACTAAGTTTTGACGGCTGAAGGCCATGTTGTTAGTTAAGTAAGTGTTAATTTCAATAACGTCATGATTACCATCGTAAACATCCATAATTTCAAGATCGCTTTCGTCGAATTTTGAAATATAGAAGTTAGCAAATGTCTTTAAGTAATCAGGTTGTTCTTTAAATTCAGTAGCTGGCATTTCTACACGATTTGCCTCTGGCATAACTACTTCAAATTCTTCTTTTTCTTGAGTTTCTTCGGTGTTCTTCTTGTCTTCGGTCAAAGTTAAGAGCTCCTTTACTGTTTAGCTGTACAAAAATTCAATATAATCTTACATTGAATTACAAGCAAAAGCAAATTTTGTAGGGTTTATTGGAAGTTTTCTACATCTTGTTTAGTGTATGAATCAATTGTAGTGTGACCATTATTAGCAGCTGATCTCATGAAGTTAACTACTTTTTGGTCAGACCAAGAGCTAGTATCAACACCAAGTGAACTTAATTGGTTACGAGTTTGTGCAATTACTCGACCAGTAACTGTTTGGCCATCGATCATCATGCCACTATTTGAGTTTGATGAAGAATTAGTATTTGAGCTATTGTTAGCATTACTATTTGAAGTGGTAGCATGGGATGATTGTTTGCTTGCTGCAGAGTTGTTTTGAGTGTTAGCAGTATTTGAATTACTTTGGTTAGAGCTAGAACTAGTATTGGTATTACTACTATTAGATGAATTAGATTTTGAACTAGTAGATTTGTGTGAAGTAGTTGCTTCATCGTCATCATTAGCATCTAAATTATCAGTATCAATATCGTCGTTAACGTCTTCGCCATTTAATTTAGCATTAGCAACTTTACGTAAATGCTTTACATTTTTCTTTACTTTTTTGTAGTACTTACCATTAATGTAAGATAAATCTAAAATTTGATCGCAAGATTCAACTGTTGCTTGATAGTTACCATCACGATAGCTTAATTTAGCTTGCTTGTATAAAGGATTGATATCGTGAGTGATATGGTCTTGTACCTTGTTAATCGTCTTATAAAGCTTAGCAGCTTGCTTAGTCATTACAGAATAGCCATTAGTTTTGTTAGCTGCCTTGTCTAATTCACCTAAAGCATCTTTAAATTCGTACTCTCTGATTTCTTCTTGAGCATCCTTCATAGCGCCTGCTTGATCGGCATAGGCTTTTGATTCAGAAGTTGCTTTTACATCGTGAGCATCTTCAAATTTTTCTTCAGCTGCTTCGTACTTTTGACTAGAGGCAGCATCTTTTCCTTGACTCATATAAGTAGTGTACTTGTCTGAGCCATTATTAGATGAGCTATTTGATGAATTAGAACATCCAACTGCGAATAAGGTAATAAAGAATGCCATAATGGCAACTCCGATTTTTGATCGTTTCATTGTTTCTTCCTCCTATAAAAATGAATTTATCTTACTTAAATTATACCAAATTTAACTCATAAAAAATTCATTGAAAAAATTGGCACAAATCTTTGTGGTAAATCGTTAGTAATAGTGTAAGGCAATTCACCGGTGATGACTTACAAAACATATTTAGTTACTAATTAGATTATTAGAGGTAGAAAAATGGAATTTATTTTAAAAGATCAATCAGTTCAATTTACTTTTGCAGGTGAAAAATACAGCAATGGTAAGAAAAACAGAATTTTGAAGAACGTTAAAAAGCAAGCTAGTGCTGAAGACGTGATGAAAGTTGGCAAGGCTTTGTCTAAATTGCAAAAAGATGATGGTATTAAAAGTGCTAGATTAATTTCTTATTCAGATATTCAAGCTTAAGAAATGAAAGAATAATATATAGAAAATTTTAAAGGAGAATTCAAAATGATATATATAGGAACAGTCACACAAACAAAAATGAATATAATTGAAACGCCATTATTAGCGTATTTTAGAGACTTTAAGCCACAAGAATATAAAGTTACCAATTTATCAAAAGAACAGCTAGAAACCATTAAAAAAAGCCAATTAGGTGGGTTTATCAGTGGTGCAATGAGTCAACCAACAAGGAAAAATGAAAATCTACTATCTAGAGATGCGATTATCATAGATTTAGACGATGTAAAAGTAACTGAAGATGAATTATTAGCTAAATTCAGCAAGTTAAAAAATGAATTCATCGCCTATCCGAGTATTTCAAACGGAATTAAAGGCGTGAGATACCGTTTAATCATGCCACTAGATAAGCCAGTAACGGACGCAAAAACATACAAAGTATTAGTAAATTTCATTAGTAGAGTGTTGCTAAAAGAAATATTAGGTGAACCTGATGTAAGTAATCAAACATGGTCACAGATCATGCTATTACCTTGCCTAACTGAATATAATACAGCCGATAAAATCATTGTTCATGATGGCGAAAAATGGCACCTAGATAGACTTTTGCAACAAGCTGAGAAATATGGATACACTAAGCAAACAAACTTCTCACAGTGGACATCAAAGCCTGATGTTGAGACATTTAATAATAAACTTGATATGTATATGTATTTGCTTGCTAATGGTGTGGAAACAGGGAAGCGAAATACTACTATCGCCAGAGTTGTAGGATATTTTCTAAGCAAAAAAGTCAAGGTTAATTGTGTTCGTAAGCTTGTTCATAACATGAATTTAGCTTGTGAAGAGCCTTTGCCACGTGAAGAAGTAGATAAAATTGTATATTCAATTATGAAAAAACATCTGAATGGTTAGGGGTGTAAAGATGGAGTTACTAACAGATGATGTATTTAAAGAACTAGAGAAGCAACAGGAACAACAATACAACCAGCAACTAGCACCAAAGAAACAAAACATTGTAAAAGCGAAACCATGGGCTAAACGCTTAATATACACAGAACAAAACACCATTAAATCAAATAGCCCTTTTAATGTTGAGCTGATCATGAAAAATGATGAGTTCTTTAGAAAGAAAATTGGTAGAAATGAATTTGATGGATATAACTACCTGCTGAAGCCTATGGGTAATCATATGCCTGCTATGTGGTCGGATGATATGGAAAGCACAGCTAGAATATATATAGAACAAGAATATGCGATTACAGTAAGCTATGACAATCTAAGAACAGCTATAAGTAGTGTAGCATTAGAAAATAAATTCAACCCAGTAAAAGAATATATAGAGTCCGTAGAATGGGATAAAACCAAACGCTTAGAGACATTGTTTATTGATTGCCTAGGGGTTGAAGATAGTATTTATTCAAGAGAAGTAACGAAAAGGTGGGTTGTCGGTTCGGTTGCTAGAGTATATGAACCTGCTTGTAAATTTGAGATTGTTCCCATTCTAGAGGGAAAACAAGGGATAGGAAAAAGCACCATACTAAAACGATTGTATGGCGAAAAATATTTCATGGATAATCTTCAAACTATGGGCGACAACAAAGACGATATTATAAACCTCAGAGGGGTTGTAATTGCTGAATTAAGCGAGTTAGAAAGCATGAATAAATCTAGCATAGCAAAGATAAAGCAATTCATTAGTACAACAACGGACATCATTAGAATGCCATACGGTCGTAACTCTGAGAAATTGCAACGTACAAATGTATTTGTCGGAACTACAAACACGAGTAACTATTTAAAAGACCGAACAGCAAACCGCCGATTTTATCCATTACCATGTAGAAATGAACCAACAAAAGATTTATTCAAGCTAGATGATGATTATTTCAAACAAGTAATTGCTGAAGCGTATGAACTCTATAAAGCTAATTGCAAGATTTATTTTGATAAAGATGATGA
>SKEH01000970.1_pt1 | contig 14085 bp, 15 predicted proteins | sample 4826571 | NCBI WGS metagenome assembly SKEH01 (sample SAMN11008814, study PRJNA524170) | human gut metagenome | biome: Human fecal sample; material: Feces; isolation source: fecal sample from pouch patient p29 | host: Homo sapiens | place: Israel: Tel-Aviv | collected 2016-09-14 | reverse complement strand
GTTGTTAATATAGATTTTAAAAAATAAAAATAGTATGATAAGACGAGAATAACAACTTTGGGGTGTTTAAAAAATGGAGAACAAAATAGTCGAAGAAGCAATTGGTAAGTTAAAAAAAGAAAATATACGAATTACACCTCAGCGGTACGCGGTGCTAGAATACCTGATCGAACATCATTCTCATCCAACAGCCGATGAGATTTATCGAGCTCTGGAGCATCGTTTTCCAAATATGAGTGTCGCAACGGTATATAATAATTTGAGATTGTTTACCTCAATCGGGTTCGTACAAGAGATGAAATATGGGGATGCATCTAGTCGATTCGATTTCAGTTCAAAACGTCATTATCATGTCATTTGCGAAAACTGCGGGAAAATCGTGGATTTCCATTATCCTGGCTTGGAAGATATCGAAATGGCGGCAAGTCGCTTAACTGACTTCGAAATCAAAGAACATCGTTTAGAATTATATGGTCTTTGCCCAGAATGCAAGGGGAAGTAGTTTTGGGTTGCTTAGGACAGTAAACAAATATGGATGAACCAAGTTAAAAAAGCTAGTTTGACAAAAAAGTCACTAGCTTTTTTTATTTTTTTCTTAATCATTCACAAACTAAAGGACAATTGTGTGTTTATTCACATAAGTAGAGCTATTAAATCGGTGTTTATCTAAAAGAATGCTTGCAATACAACAAGCTTATCTTTGTGAATTCACAAGCATTAAACTGTTGTATCCGTTTTATTTTTGATATAGTGAAGTTTGTCAAAGGACAAAACGTTAATCGGAGGGATTCACATATGAAAGTTGTAGTAATTGGCTGCACACATGCAGGAACAGCAGCCGTAAAAAGTATCTTAAAAAATCATCCAGAAGCAGATGTTACGGTATATGAGCGAAATGACAATGTTTCATTTTTATCCTGTGGGATCGCATTATATGTTGGTGGTGTAGTAAAAGACCCAGCCGGTTTATTCTATTCTAATCCTGAAGAGCTTCATTCTTTAGGGGCAACTGTAAAAATGGAACATGATGTCACTGATGTAGATACTGAAAATAAAAAAGTGACAGCGAAAGATTTGAATACGGGAGAAGTTGAAACCGTTTCTTACGATAAATTAGTCATGACTACAGGTTCATGGCCAATCATTCCACCAATCAAAGGAATCGAATCAGAAAACATTCTGTTATGTAAAAATTATAATCAAGCGAATGAGATCATTGCCAAGGCTGAAGAAGCAAAACGCGTAGTGATCGTAGGTGGAGGCTACATCGGGATCGAATTAGTCGAAGCATTTGTTGAATCAGGTAAACAAGTGACGTTGATCGATGGACTTGATCGTATTCTTAACAAATACCTTGATAAACCATTCACAGACATCCTTGAAAAAGAACTTGTCGATCGTGGCGTCACATTAGCCTTGGGAGAAAATGTTTCCGAATTTATTGCAGATGACAACGGTAAAGTGAAACAAGTCGCAACTCCAAAAGAAACATTTGATGCAGATATGGTTATTCTATGTGTTGGGTTTAGACCGAATACTACTTTGATTAAGGGTAAAGTAGATACATTGCCAAATGGTGCCATCAAAGTGAATGAGTACATGCAAACGAGTGACCCAGATATTTTTGCGGCTGGAGACTCTGCGGTAGTGAATTACAATCCAAGTGGAACACAAAACTATATTCCTCTTGCTACGAATGCAGTACGTCAAGGTTTGCTTGTAGGAAATAATCTAACGGAACATAAAATGGCCTATCGTGGTACACAAGGTACGTCTGGACTTTATTTATTTGGGTGGACGATTGGTTCAACAGGTGTGACAAAAGAAAGTGCACCTATGAATAATCTTGATGTAGAAGCAACTGTCTTTGAAGACAATTATCGTCCTGAGTTTATGCCAACGACTGAAAAAGTCATGATGGAATTAGTTTATGAAAAAGGAACGAACCGTATCGTTGGCGCTCAATTTATGTCTAAATACGATATTACGCAATCTGCGAATACGATGTCGTTAGCTGTTCAAAATAAAATGACCGTCGAAGATCTAGCACTTTCTGACTTTTTCTTCCAACCACATTTTGATCGCCCTTGGAACTACTTGAACTTGTTAGCTCAAGCAGCTCTTGGCGAAATCGAAACAGCACAATAGTTAGAAGGCACCTGTGTATTTTTTCGTTTTAGTTAATGATGAAGGGAGGCTGGGACAGAAGTGTTTAACTCCGAGAATTTCGGCTTATTTACGAAGGAGTTGCTTCTGCTCCCACCGCTTATTCGTTTTTAAAGCATGAGATAAAAGTGTTTCTTACTTTTGTCCCATGCTCTTCTTTTTTTAAAATCAGGGTAGTGCGACGAATTAGTTGTTTTCTAAAGGATTTTCTGCCAAAATAAATAGAGAAAGACAACTCATGGATAAACGAACATGGATCGTCAAGAATGATTGATGGGGAGGAATAGTAAGATGGAGAAAGAATATTTTGTACAACAAGAGGCATTTATGGAGGATTATCAACAATTAGCGGCGCAAAAAGATGTGACGATTGAGTCGCTAGCGGATAAGATAATCAACCAATTGAATCAGACACAAGAAGATTATTATGAGATGCCTGCAGAAGAAGCAAAGGATGGCGTATCTCACCGCTTCCCATTTTCTCGCCGTATCTATTCAGATGAAAATGATGGAACGTTGAACACAGAATATACTTACGAAGGCGAACCCTATATTTTACAAACGGAAGATGATTTTTAAAAATAATGCTTTTAGCTATAGCTAAGCTAGGGAATCGATTGACCTGTCTATTTCAAAAAAACTTTTGAAATAGATGGGTCATTTTTTATAGAAACCGAAACACCAAATCCATTTTATTTATTCCGAAAAGTGAAAAGCTGCAAAATAAAAACAAAAAAATAAACCAAATTACCCAAGGGGATGGTCACTTGCTTCATTTAATTTTTTTACGTATACTGAGAATGAAGCGGAGGAAAAACCATGTTGAACTTAGAAAATTATTTAAAATCAGGTCAAACGATCATATCGAATTTATTGCTAAAAAATTATCATCGGATTGGACTCCAGTCAGAAGAATTTTTATTTATATTGCAGATACACATGGCACAGCTAGAAGGTGATTCATTTCCAGATCTGCAGATGATTGCTCTAAACATGGGTGTCAAGCAAGACCGTATTTATCAACTATTGAATCGATTAGTCAGCAATGGCTTTATAAATATCAAAACAGAAACGATCGATGGTAAGAAAGTGGATCGCTATGACCTTTATCCGATATATGATGTTCTGGGAGATTTTTTGGAAAAACAAAGCCGTAAACTAGAAGATATGAGTCAGGAGAAAGAAGTCCAGTCTGTCTACCAGATGTTTGAACAAGAGTTTGGGCGGCCTCTGTCTGCGATTGAATTTCAGCGGATCGGTCAATGGCTTGAAGAAGATCATTACCAACCAGAGATCATCAAACTAGCATTACGTGAAGCTGTCTTGAACCAGGCATACAGTTTCAATTATGTAGATCGGATTTTGTTGTCTTGGGAGCGTAAAAATCTCAAGACAAAACAGCAAGTAGAGGAAGATCAAAAAAGAAGAAAGCAACAGCTTTTGCAAAAAGAAGTGGACTCATCAAATCAACAAGAAGAGGAGCTTCCCAAAGTATCATTGAAAAACTGGTTGGAGGACTAATATGTTAAGTAAGCAGAAAACCATGGAAGCAATTGAAAAAATGTATCAGATGTTTCCTGAGGCTCATGGTGAATTACAACATAACAACCCTTATGAATTACTGATAGCAGTCATCTTGAGTGCTCAAGCCACTGATGTTTCTGTAAATAAAGCAACTCCTGCCCTGTTTGAGGCATTTCCTACGCCTGAAGACTTAGCGGCTGCTTCAGTTGAAGAAATCATTCCTAAAATCAAGACGATCGGCCTTTATCGAAACAAAGCAAAAAATATCAAAGCATGCGCACAACAACTGATCGAAAACTTTGGCGGTCAAGTGCCAACTACTAGAGAAGCATTGGTATCATTGCCTGGAGTAGGGCGGAAAACAGCCAATGTTGTCCTTGGGGATGCATTCGGTATCCCGGCGATTGCTGTCGATACACATGTCGAACGAGTGTCGAAACGTCTGAGAATCTGTAAATTGAACGCTTCGGTACTAGAAGTAGAAGAAACGCTCATGAGAAAAATACCAGAAGACTTGTGGGTGAAAACACACCATACTTTGATTTTTTTTGGTAGGTATCATTGTACGGCAAGAAACCCGCGTTGTGAAGTATGTCCGCTACTGGATATGTGCCAAGAAGGTAAAAATAGGATGAAGTTGCATAATAAAGATAAGTCATGAAGATCGAACGATAAAAATCGAACGAATGTGGGACAAAAATAAGAATTGACTTTTGTCTCGACCTCATTCGTTTTGCATAAACAGTAGCAACAGACTTATTGAAACCATGTTGTCTGCTTACCTCATATGTAGAGCAAAATCCAGGGATTCGCATTGTTTTTTGCGAATCCCTGGATTTTATTAAGCATATCATCCAGCTGAACTGCCACTAGCTTGTGATTCATTCGCATTACTTGACGGCGTCGTTGGCTCAGAGGACTCTTGTGGTGCCGATGAGCTAGATGCCGGCGGAGTGCTGCTTGATGATGAAGGTGCAGTACTTGATGATGTTTCACTACTACTTGATGACTCAGAACTCTGACTAGATGTCGTGCTTTCTGTTGAACTTTGAGTCGTAGTACTTTCAGTAGTAGAAGATGTTGAACTTTCTGGTATTGTAACAGTCGAATATGGAACTGTACTTGACGGTGTGGTTCTTCTTTGCGTATTGTTCACTTGATCTCGATAGTATAACTCGCCACCATAGCGAACAAGTCCACTTGGCATTTCCCAATCTTCATTTGTCACATTTGCCGATACATATTTCATCAATTCTCTATAAACATCTGAAGCTACATGAGAAGATTCGGATGTTACAGGCGTTAGCTTCTCGTTGTATCCAGTCCAAACAGAAATCGCATAATTTGGTGTGTAGCCGGCAAATAAAATATCAGGATACACGCCACTCGAAAGACCTATTTTTGCATATTCCTCATCGGTATAGTTAGATGTCCCAGTTTTTCCAGCTTGGAAAAGTCCAGGGATGAGTGCATTCGATCCAGTTCCTTGTGTGATCGTATCTTTTAGGATATCAGTGACCATATAGGCAGTTTCTGGTGACATGGCAGTTTTTCCTTCAGGTTCATACGTTTGTTCAGTGCCATCTTGGAAGACGATCTTATTGACATATTGTGGTTTATAATAGGTTCCGCCGTTGGCAAAAGCAGCGTAGGCAGCAGCCATTTTCAGTGATGATGCACCATATTTTGTCCCATCTTGTTTTTCTGTGTTACTTGAGATTGCATTTGACTGATGGATCGTACTGTACTCGATGCCCAGATCCTTCAAGAATGAGCTTACTTTATCAGAGCCGACTTCATTAAATAGTTTTACGGCAGGGACGTTTCTAGAAAGATATAATGCTTGTCTTAATGTGATCGTACCTAGATAGCTGTTATCCCAGTTACCAACAGGAGTCGAAGTTCCTTCGTAGTTATAAGGAGCGTCAGTAATCATTTTTCCAGTTGAGTATTTTAAATACTCGAATGCAGGGCCGTAATCAGTGACAGGTTTCATTGTAGAACCGAAATCGCGTGAAGTATTCACTGCTAGATTCATTCCTAGAGTCACGTCATCTGCAACATGGCGACCACCGATCTGTGCTTTCACTTCTCCGGTCTTGGTATCGATCAGTGTCGATGCAACTTGCATTTTGTCGTCCGGGTAATTGACGTATTCATCCGTATTCACAATGTTATAAAGTTGTTTTTGTGCATCTAAATCTAAATTCGTATAGATATCTAGACCGTCAGTATAGACATTCTTATCTGTTTTTTCTTGGACCTCATTAATGACTTCTTTTACGTAGTTATCAACGATTTTTGAATTATCTGCCTCTTTTTTCAATTCTTGGAGACCTTCATTTATCGGTGTATTGACCGCATTGTCATAATCGGTTTGAGAAATCTTGTCATTTTGCAACATCGTGTACAAAACAGTATCACGACGCTTCTTTGCTTGTTCAGGATACTGATAAGGGTCATAGGCAGATGGTGCTTGCGGCATTCCAGCCAATAACGCAGTTTGTGGCAAAGATAAATCGCCTAGTTTCTTACCAAAATACATCTCTGAAGCAGTTTCCATGCCATATAGTCCATTTGACATATATACTTTGTTCACATAATAAGTCAATATTTCTTGTTTTGATTTTTTCTGTTCTAACCTCACAGCCATCCAAGCTTCTTGTGCTTTTCTTTTTAATGTTTGGTCAGAAGCGTTTGTCGAGAAGTAAGAAAGTTTGATCAATTGTTGTGTCAAAGTACTTCCTCCTTGCAGTCCGCCAGAAGTAAAGTTTGAGACAGCAGAACCAATGATCCGTACAGGGTCGATCCCGATATGTTTATAAAATCTTCGGTCTTCGACAGAAACGATTGCATTTTCTAGCGTCTTTGGTAATTCATTTGCAGAAATCTTTTCGCGTTTTTCTGCACCTAGGTCTTCGAACAGTTCACCATCTTGGGTATAAAGTTTAGAAGAGACGGTGGCATCTAACGCCTTGTCAGTCAATGCAGGTGCATCCTTTGCGTAGAACCAGAAAAGTCCGACTCCCGCTAAAAATGCTACGCATACTAGTGACAGCACGATCAGAAAGATTCGTGCAATCAGGCTTTTCGTATTTTTCCTAGGTTTTTTTCCAGACTTCTTCGGTCCTTTTTTAGAAGAAGGGGTACTGCTACGTCTGGAAGTTCTAGTTTGTTCATTTGCCATTCTTGTGTTCTCCTTCAATAGTTAGTGTTGAGAGATACTGATCGACTGCATCTAAATAAGGGATACGTGGCGAAAAGCCAGTTTGGATCTCGATCCCCACATTTTCTATCAAAGAGAGCGGCAGAGATTTCCTACCGTTTTCCTTTTGAGCATGCCAATAGTCGATCAGGTGTGTACTATTTAAATAAAAGCAGCGCTTCAAAGATGAAAACCATAATAAGACAAAACAAATCCCATTTTGTTGCAGACAAGCTTCCATATGGCTGATTTGATGCGCATGAAAGTTTTTAAATGGAAAAGAAGTTTTATTCTTCGTTTCTTTTGCTTCAAAATCCAAATAGAAACCTCGATATACACCGTTATAATCTGTTGTGGAAGCTTGGGTGAAATATGCTTCCTTAATAACAGCGGCGCTACGTCGAGGATAATCTACTTTAACGATTTGTATTGGTGTTGGTTTTTTATGGATAACAGCTATTTGGCGTGCAAGGTAATACTCATTACTTTCGTTGATTGCTTCTTCAAAACGCATACCTCGGTTGCCGAATTCTATCGGTGCTTTTCTTTTTTCTTGAATTTTCTCTTCTAAAGAGGCATTCTTATGGTATGGTTGGCCATTCGGATAGCGTAAAACCATTTTAATCACACTCCTAGGCCATATTATAGCAAAAAAGGCGAGAGAAAGAAAAGGAAACTGAGATGGATAGTGTAAAAGTCATTTACTTTTCGGGATATCGGAGTTTTGAACTTGGTGTATTTAAAGAAAATGATCCCAAAGTAGCAGTTATTAAAAAAGTCTTAAAAAGAGAGATCCAGCAATTAGCAGAAGAAGGATTGGAATGGATCATTGTAAGTGGGAACCTTGGTGTGGAATTGTGGGCAACGGAGATCGTAGCAGAATTGAAACTTGATTACCCCGAGTTGCATCTAGGGATCATTTATCCTTTCATGGCATTCGGTAGCAATTGGAATGAAAACAATCAAGAAAAGAAAAGACTAGCAGAACAACTTTCTGACTATGTTGAAGCTGTAAGTCATCAGCCCTACCAGTCGCCAAATCAATTAAGAAATCACACCCGTTTTCTCCTTGAACACACAGATGGTTGTCTATTGATTTATGACGAAGAATTTCCTGGGAAAACCCAGTATTTTTTAAGGGATGCAGAAAAATATCAAGAAGAACATCCCTATGAAATTCGTTTGATCAGTATGGACGATTTACAAAATTTCAGTGAATAAATGAGATAGTGTTTGATTTATCAATATTTTTCCGATACAATGAGAAAGTAGAAATGTTATTATGTAAATGAGAACTAGAGGTGTAAATATGGCGAACTTGGTTTATAGTCCTAAAGACATTTTACAACAAGAATTTAAAACAAAAATGCGTGGATATGACCCCATTGAAGTCGATGAATTCTTAGACAATATTATCAAAGATTATGAAACTTACAGCAAAGAACTCCTTGCTTTACAAGAAGAAAACGATAAGTTGAGCGCAAAAATCGCTCAATTATCAAAAACTCAAGGAGCTGCTCCAACACGGGTGCAACAAACTGAAACACCTAAGAGCACAGCAGTAACGAATTTCGATATCTTGAAACGTTTGTCAAATCTTGAACGTGAAGTTTTTGGAAAAAAATTGGATCAACAAGCAGCAGTAAAAGTTTCCCAACCAAATCCAAATAACTACACAAATGTAAGTGATGACGATGATAATGAAAAAACTCGTCAATTCTAACAAATGAACGATCTTTGCGGTTTTCGGGTAATCGCGGTCTGACTTGATCAGGCTGAGGAAAGTCCATGCTCGCACAGACTGTGATGTCTGTAGTGTTCGTGCTTAGCGAAAAAATAAGCTAAGGTACTCTTTCGGGAGTAACGGCAGGAAAACGAGCTAAGGTCATATGACTATGCTTTAGTATCCTTGAAAGTGCCACAGTGACGAAGCGAATAGGGAAACTTATTCGGTGGAACGCGGTAAACCCCTCGAGCGAGCAACCCAAACAACGGTAGGGGCGCTTTTTGTCGGGGAATTAAGAACGAGACAAAAGGGCAGGTTAACTGCAGATAGATGGTTACCACGTTCTCCTTTCTTCCCTGAAAAGGAGGACGTACAAAACATGGCTTACAGAAAACCGCAATAAAACAGGGAATACCTTCCAACCATGTTGTGAAGGTTTTTTTAACATTTGAGATTAAACTTTCGTTTTGATTTTTCAAAAGCTGGACGAATCGTTCAGCTTTTCTTATAAATAAGGAGAATGATATGGACATTAATAGAGAATTTAATCTTGTGGCGACGGCTGCAAGCGGCCTAGAAGCATTGGTCGGAAAAGAGTTACGTGATTTGGGAATCGAGTGCGAAGTCGAAAATGGGAGAGCCAGATTCAAAGGAACGATGGAAACGATCGCGACAGCCAATTTGTGGCTGAGAACTGCGGATAGAGTAAAAATCGTTGTTGGCGAGTTTGATGCGTTTACTTTTGATGAATTGTTCGAGAATGTGAAAGCTTTACCATGGGAAGACTTTCTTCCACTAGATGCCGAATTCCCAGTGGCGGGCAAATCGATCAAATCGAAGCTTTACAGTACCCCCGATTGTCAGGCAATCACTAAGAAAGCCATCGTTGATCGTCTACGTACGTACTATCATCGACCAGCTTCAGTGCCATTAACGGAAACAGGTGCGCATTTTCAATTAGAGGTTGCGTTGTTGAAAGACCATGTGATGATTACTTTAGATACGACTGGACCAAGCTTGTTTAAAAGAGGCTATCGTTTGGAAAAAGGTGGCGCACCGTTAAAAGAAAATATGGCAGCTGCCCTAGTGATGCTGACGAATTGGAGAAAAGACCGTCCATTTTATGATCCCGTTTGTGGTTCTGGAACGATTTGTATCGAAGCAGCTTTGATCGGTCACAATATCGCACCTGGATTCAACCGAGAATTTGCCTGTGAATCATGGGATTGGTTCAGCAACGAAGTGATGAAAAATGTACGAGCTGCAGCAGAAGAAAAAGCAGATTATGACATCGAACTAGATATCACTGGCTCAGATATCAATGGCCGAATGATCGAAATTGCTCAGGCAAATGCTGAAGAGATCGGTTTAGGGGATTCAATTACCTTCAAACAGCGAGCAGTGAAGGATTTCAAGACTGAAAAAGAATATGGCGTGATCGTTGCAAATCCTCCGTACGGGGAACGTCTTGGAGAAGAAGAAACAGTTAGACGTTTGTATGAAGAAATGGGCGATGTTTTCCGACCACTCAAAACATGGAGCAAGTATATTTTGACAAGTGATCTTGCCTTTGAAGAATATTACGGACAAAAAGCAACAAAAAAACGTAAATTATATAATGGTGCTTTGCGTACGGATCTATTTCAATATTGGGGAACGCGTCCTCCAAGAAAAAGTAAAGAAGCGTAAAAAATAAAAATGGATGTTTGGAGGAATTAGTAATGAAGGAAAAGGAATTGCTACAAGAACTAAAAGAAATCAATCTACTGCAACAAGCCTTAGGGATTTTGGATTGGGATATCCAAACAGGGATGCCTGAAAAGGCAAGTAATGAGCGAAGTGAAGTAAATAGCTATCTCTATAGTATTTATTTCTCAAAAAAAATCGGTCCTAAAATCAAAGAAGCCATTCATTACTTTTCTGAACATCCTGATGAATTGTCTGAAACAGGAAAAGTCATCTTTGAAAAAGTAAAAGAAGACTATGAGTTAGAATATAAAGTACCAGAAGAACTGATGACGGCATTAACAGCGGCAACTTCTAGCGCACAAGTGCAATGGCAAAAATCTCGTGAATCGAAAAAATTTACGGATTTCCAACCAGCGCTAACAAAGAATATCGAATTGACGAAAGAATTGATTCCTTATTGGAAAAAAGACGAAGCAACGGACTATGACGTTTTGTTGAATCAATATGAACCAGGAATGACCGTTGAGATCTTAGATCGGGTATTTAATCAGTTAAAAGCGGGAATCCTCAAGATTCGTCAAACATTAAAAGAAAAAGGACATGAGCCTAGAACAGATTTCCTTTCACGAAAAATGACAAAAGCGCAGCAAGAAAAATTCGTAGTCAGCGTCATTGAGCAATTAGGCTATGATTTTTCAAGAGGCCGTTTAGATGATACGATCCATCCTTTTATGCTTGGTATCAATCATAATGATGCACGGATCACTACACGTTGGAATGAGCATGATTTCAAAATGGCAGTTTTTGGTGTGATCCACGAAGCTGGCCATGGGATGTATGAACAGGATATCGATGAAAAATATGCATATACGCCAATTTATCAAGGTACTTCTATGGGAATCCACGAGTCACAATCCCTTTTCAATGAAATCATTATTGGAAGCAACCGCAATTTCTGGGAGAAACAGTATCCATTTTTCCAAGAATGTGCAGAAGGTACATTTGATGATATCTCATTTGATGATTTTTACCGATCATTAAAAAAAACACAATCTAGTTTAATACGGATCGAAGCAGATAGCTTAACTTATCCGTTGCATATCATTATTCGTTATGAAATCGAGAAAATGATCTTTAATGAAGGGGTAGCCATTGAAGAATTACCAGAAATTTGGAATGATAAATATGAAGAATATCTGGGTGTTCGTCCTGAAAATGATGTAGAGGGTATCTTACAGGATGTCCATTGGTCAGGGGCTAGTTTTGGCTACTTCCCATCTTATGCATTAGGCTATATGTATGCAGCACAACTGCTACATGAAATGGAAAAAGAACAATCAATTGATGAAATCTTAGCTTCAGATGATTATTCACCGATCAAAGAATGGATGAAAGAGCATATCCATCAATACGGTGCGTCACGTAAACCAACTCAATTGATCCAGGATGCTACAAATGAAGGATTGAATCCTCAATATTTGATCGATTACATGGAAAAAATCTATTTTTCTGTCTACCAAGTCGATTAAAAACAAGGAGAAGTATCATTTATGGAAAAACTAGCTCAAATTGCTGAATATAGCATGAAGCAGTTGGCAAATGATCAGACGGGTCATGGAAGTGACCACACGAAACGGGTGGTCAAGTTAGCCAAAAGGATCCTAGTGACTGAACCTCAAGCTGATCCATTTATCACGCTTGCTTCTGCTTATCTGCATGATACGATCGATGATAAAGTTGTTCAAGATGAACAAGTAGCGAAACAAGAATTAAAACAATTTCTAATAGCAATCGATTTAAAAAAAGAAACGATCGATGCAATTTTCTTCATCATTGAAAATATGTCTTTTTCAAAAGGGATATCTGAACAGGCGCCAGTGCTATCACTAGAAGGTCAAATCGTTCAGGATGCAGATCGGATCGAGGCATTAGGAGCGATCGGCATTTTGCGAACAGCCTATTTTGGTGGAGGACATGGCCACCCGATTTTTGATCCAAAAATCCAGCCGACAAATTATACCAATAAAGCCGACTACCGTAAGGGATCAACTGTTATCAATCACTTTTACGAAAAACTCTTCTTATTACCAGATTTGATGAATACAGCATATGGCAAAGAAGAAGCGAAGCGCCGAGAACGTTTCATGCGTGATTTCTTGGTCGAATTTTTTTATGAGTGGGGCATTGATGATCCGGATTTTACACCGGATAGTTGGATAAAGAAGTCATACTGATGAAGAGCATGTAAAAAAAAGCCGAAACAAACCTCGGCTTTCAACTTTGTTTTTAGAATTATCTTACTGGTTGCCAGTATAATTGTAAAAGCTATTTGAATCTTGGATAACGATGCTGATACACAAGAAACAAGACGAATTTTACGGACACGACCTTTCAAATGGTTGAGTATTTTTTTCAAATGAGTGTCTCTGTTCCCACCGTTTATTCGGATTTAGAGTCTGTGGCAAAACTGATTTTTAGTTTTGTCCCACGCTCTCTTTTTTTTGAAATTTCCGAAAAAACTGACTTTTGGATGACATTTATTCGAGAGTCTGTAGCAAAATTGATTGTTAGATTTGTCCCACATTCAGCTTTTTTAAGTATAAAGAAAGTATGAATTTTTTTCTTGTTGTTGAGAGCAGAACGAGTTCATTCAGTTTCTCTAAGGTAACCTTGCCAAGAATCCATTTCTAATTTTTTGAGGTTTTCAGCGCTATAAGCAATGCGATAACCAGCGTTTTTATGGGTATAAAAAGAAATTGGTTCGCCCCGATAAAAAAAGTCGATTATCAATGTAGAATTTAGCCCATCTTTTACCGAAAAATTAGTTATGTCACTTTTGTTATAAGTTGTAACGGATGCTTTTCCCGAAATTTTTATTGCAACTATTTTATCTTTTATAAATACTAGGCAATAAGGTTTTTCAAACAGATTGGTGATAATTGAGGTTCGAGCTGATAAAAACAACCAAGTAGCGGATTTAGCAACAGGATTCATTCGACTGCTAGCAAGAATGTAATTACTACGGGGGTGCAAGTTATTCGCCAAAAGTAGTTCTTCAGCTTTTGTTTTATTAGGTGGTAAAAAGGCCATGAAATTTTTCTCCTTTTGATTATAGTCTAAAATCATCAATCCATTGGTTGGCTCACAAAATCTGTTCCCACCGATCTTGCTCCTTTCAAGTGGCTATTTAAGCATAAAGTTTTTCACAAGAGGGTATTCTTATGTGATAAAGCAATGCTTGCATTTCAATCGGAGCGCGGTATGAAAGATGTTGAATGTTCAATTGTTATGAACCATGTTTTTTAAGTGCTTTTACATCACGGATGGTTGTATAAATATCATATAGCATTAATAGAGTTGCAAAAGCACAAGCAATCCCTATCACAAAAGTATTCGTTACATATCTTATTCCAAATAATACGAATAGATAGACCGATAACTTCACACCGATACCTATTTTCTCACGTTTCACCCTATGTCCTCCTATGGTCGCTAGTTTGTTAAATAAACAATAAACTAAAAATAATCGCTGAACAAGTCTTATTTGTAATCTGCTATTTTTTTTACGAGATATCCTGCAAAATTTTCTTACATAGAGCATGCCTCACACAAAAATTTTGCATTGCAAATGGAATATGAGAAAACACTAATAAAAACGATGATTAATTGTTTTTTTATCAAGTCAAGAAGAAGTGATTTAGTATTTAAATTACAAAAAAATTCAGAAAATAGTTACTATTTTTCTCTCTATTGCCTTAACAGCATTTCTATACAA
>SKEH01000967.1_pt1 | contig 14095 bp, 15 predicted proteins | sample 4826571 | NCBI WGS metagenome assembly SKEH01 (sample SAMN11008814, study PRJNA524170) | human gut metagenome | biome: Human fecal sample; material: Feces; isolation source: fecal sample from pouch patient p29 | host: Homo sapiens | place: Israel: Tel-Aviv | collected 2016-09-14 | reverse complement strand
ATATAGTTAAGTAGCCAAACATAATTTTTTTACCAAACATACTATCGCATAATTCTTAGAACAATGAGAATAAATTTTGCAACCCCTATTTGTTGATGTATAGAAAATTGGAATAGAAAACCTAAAATATTCTTCATAATATTTTAATATTTCTAAAATCACATTTTTTAAGTACCATATCTAGTGGATTCTTAAATTGTCAATTATTTTTAGTATGCCAAATATGAATACAACATGTATAATAGAACATACGTATCATACACAAAATATTATTTATGGTGTATAATTTGTATACTATTAAATAAGAACGGCCTAAAGTTGTACGATATGAACATAAGTACGAGGGGTTGTACCATATGTTCTACATGTTAGTTAAAGGGGTTTATTATGTTTATGTTATCATTAATGCAACCATCTGGGTTGTACGAACTGGAGAAAGATAGTTTAGAGGCCATTAGCGCTCAACTTTTACAGATGATACAAATGAAAAGCTATCATCTGTACACTCATTCTATCCAAGTTTCAAACTATGCAGTTAGTATTGCTGCTAAAATGGGTTTGCCATTAAATGAAATTGAACAAATTCGCCATGCAGCATTACTTCATGACGTAGGATTATTAATGGTACCTAATGCATTAATCCAAAAATCTCCATATCTTAATAAACAAGAAATGTCCAAGTATAAGCAACATGCTGCAAGTGGTGCGAATATGATCGAAAACTACCCTTGCTGCCAACAAATCTTGCCTTATATTCGTTACCATCATGAAAAATGGGATGGCTCTGGTTACCCTAAACATTTGCGTGGTGCTAACATCCCATTAGGAGCTAGAATCATTGCTGTTGCAGATTATTATGATACAACAGTTAATCCTTCTACAGAATTTTGGGCAAAGACAAAAGCTAAAGCAAAAGAAGAACTCTTTAGTGCATCCGGCTCTCTCTTTGATCCAGATGTAGTAAAAGCATTTATCGATGTGCTAGGCTAATATAATGATTAAGCGTTCACCATTCGGTGAACGCTTTTATATATAATTAAAAACTACCGCTAGCTAGTGTCAGAGCATCGAGTCTACTAGGATTATAGGACCTAAGAACCTTAGCTACGGCTTCGATTGTTGCTCCTGTAGTATAAATATCATCTACAATTAAAATACGCTTTGTGGAAAATTCAATATCTTTATACTCTGCTTTGATCACAAAAGCATTCTCTATATTTTGATGTCGTTCTTTATGTGTTAAGGACCACATATCATTAGAGGTATCAAACTTATATATACAATCTAACCATACAAAATATCCCTTATCTATTTTCTCTAATGAGTATGCCCAGTTTTTAAAGAATAAATCGACCTGATTATACCCCCTCTTTTTCTTCTTCATCTCACTAGACGGTACAGGAACTAAATAATCATATATAGTCTTACAATTCCCCTTTATAATATTAGGTTCATCGTAATTCATGTAAAAGTTGTACGATGCTAAAAAAGGAGCAGCCCCCTTGGACTGCTCCTTTTTTTCATTAAATTTTACATCGTATATCATAGACTTTAGTCCACCACGATAATCCGCTAGCACACAGACATCATCTACATAATGCAAAAATTTATTTGGCACATGACGAATATGTAATAGATCGTTAAAACAAGTTTCACACCAATCCCCTTGTGTTGCTACAGAGGCACCACAGTGAGGACATACAGGTGGAAAAAGGAAATCCCAAAGACTCATTACGAATCACATCTCCCTTGAAGTCTTTCTTTAAACAATGTATATCGTTCATCTGCATTTACAGTACGTACAGCACGTTCTATAGCGCTTGTAGTACCCACAATAATAACCTTCCGTTTTGCACGCGTAACAGCTGTATACAGCAAATTACGCTGCAACATACCACCATGACGTGGAACAAAAGGAATGATAACTACACCATACTCACTACCTTGACTCTTATGAACTGTAATAGCATAAGCAGGCATAATCATATGAGCTTCATCAATAGGTAGACGAACCTCTTTATGGATAAATCGGATACAAATATCGGTCCGTGTAATGGCGTAAATTACACCAATTTCCCCATTAAAGACCTCTAACTCATAGTCATTGAGAATTTGGATAACCTTATCGCCAACGCGATAAGTAATGCCATTTACACGGGCTTCCCCCTTTAAGCTATCCGGTGGATTAACTGCTTGTTGAACATATTGAGAAATCAATGTACTACCGGCTTCACCACGACGCATAGGAGAAATAATTTGAATGTCTAGTTCATCATCTACATGCTCTTGTTCTCGCTTATACACATCAATGATGGCTTTAATCATCATGTCATAAGACTTAACAGGAATAAAAGAAAACTCTTCACTCAAGCTGTCTAGATTCGGCATTTCACCACGGTTAATAGCATAGGCGCTTTCAACAATAGTATTACCAGAACTTTGACGATAAATCTGGTTGAGTCGTGTATAAGGAACACAATCACTATCAAGTAAGTCTTTTAATACAAAACCTGCACCAATAGGTGGTAGTTGATCAACGTCACCAACGATAATGACATGGGCTTCCTTTGGAATGGCCGCCATTAATGAATAGAATAACCGTACATTGAGCATTGATGCTTCATCAATGATAATAACATCTATATCTAATGGATCATCTTCATTCTTAGTAAAGTCGTAGGAGTCACTGCCTTGAACAGGTACTAGCAATCTATGAATTGTAGTAGCCTCAAATTCTGTTGCCTCTGTAAGTCGTTTCGCAGCACGCCCCGTAGGAGCGCACAAGATGATACGACCTAATCCACCAAGTTGGAACCCTTTTACTAAAGCCTTAATAATCGTCGTTTTACCAGTACCAGGACCACCAGTTATAAGGGAAAACTTTTCAAAGAAGGATAGCTGTATAGCCTCTTTTTGAGCATCCCCAAATGTAATATGATTATCAGCTTCAAACTTTTCTATAAAGCTAGGAATATCAAGAGCTATCGGATCAGCCTCTAATAAGAAATCTTTTGTATAATGAACGCTCTCTACTTCAGACACATACATTTCTGGAGGGTAAATATATAGGATATCTTCATAATACGTACTATATAAAGCACCTTGCTCCAAGAGACTTTCAATAAAATTAGCAATATCATCTACATCAGTTTGTAATAAATCGTCTAAACGACCGATAAGTTGATCTACAGGCAAACACGTATGCCCTTGATTATCCAAACTGCGCAGAATCCATTCTAAGCCCGCTTCTAAACGACGCGTATCACTACCGATAATCCCCAAGTGTTCTGCTAGCGTATCAGCAGTGCCAAAAAGCATATCTGGCGCCACCCGTAACAAGGTATACGGATTATCCTCGATGACAGCAACTGACTGAACACCATAATAGGTGTATACGGTACGGCTCCATTTAGAAGAAATATGATGGCTTTCAAAAAAGTGATTTAAATCGGATAAAATACCTTCACCAAGTAAGGTATTAAATAATTCGTCCTTAACACTTTTACGAAGTCCAGGAACATCTTTAATCTCTTCGGGACGTTCCTCCCGTAAAATTTCTAAAATACGGATACCAAAATACTCGAGAACCTTTTCTACAGACTTTTCACCAAAACCTTTAATACCTAAATTCAATAAATACGTTTTGGCAGCTCCCATGTTATCAGGTTTTAATTTTTCTACACTAGTAGCATCAAATTGACGACCGTATTTTTCATGCTCTACATAACGGCCTCGAACTTCGATATCTTCTCCTTCTTTAGGAGATTCAAATTTACCAGTACAAGTAATGTATTCCTCATTATAATCCTTAAGGACAAACACGCAATACGTACGTTGTGTATTCTCATATATAGTTCGGTATACAAATCCTCGTATGGCGTCCATTATTTCTCCGTATTAGGCAAAGCTTCAATAATTTCTTGTACCGCATCGGTAATGCTACCTTCATTACCAATTTTGATATGTGCCACTTCTTCGTATAAAGGGTATCGTTCTTCATATACATTGAAGATATATTCAATACTTTCTTTTACAAGTGGACGAATTTCAAGATCCAAATCATCTAAGATATGATTTACATCGCGATTAACAAATACAACAAGACCATTATTACGCATTAACTTTACTGTTTTGTCATAGGTAACCGTACCACCACCGGTAGCAATAACAGATGGTTTATTGTGAATCAATTCTTTGATTGTAGTATATTCGTATTCAGTGAAAGCATCTTTACCATCGTGAATATAAATATTTTGTACAGATTTACCAACCTTATCTTGGATTGTTTGATCTAAATCGAAGAAGTCTCTACCTAATTCTTTAGCAAGAACCTTACCTACTGTAGTCTTACCTGCACCAGGCATCCCAATGAGGAAAATATGTTTATGCATATTTTCTTTTAAGAAATCGTTACTCATGGAAACAACAGTTTTCATATAATTTTCTACATAGTTCGCTAAAGACTCATCTTTGCAGTTAGAACGATGCATAGCAATGATACTTGCATCCCGTTCTTCATCGACGAGTGGCAAATGATGTTCATCTTTATATTTGCCAATTTCTTTAATTAAGGATAGTCTTTTTTCAAATTCAGCGACTAATACAGCATCAATGCTATCTATTTTTTTACGAGCTTCTTTAATATCCATGAGAACCCCCTTATTATGCATTAGCCAAAATAGCTAAAGCCTGTTCTTCATCCACCTTCATTTGATCAATAAGATCTTGTAAGTTATTAAATTTAACTTCGCCTCTAATATAGGAAATAAATTGTACAAGAACTGTTTTTCCATATATATCTTGGTCAAAGTTAAACAGATGTACTTCGCATCTATGGTACTGATTTTTAAATGTAGGATTATCCCCAATATTACCTACCCCATCATACCAAATGCCATCGATACACACGCGATTAGCATACACTCCATCTGGAGGTGTAGCCATTTCATTAGGAAGTAATAAATTTAATGTAGGAAACCCTAATGTACGCCCTCGTTGATCACCTTTAATAACAGTCCCTTTAAATTGAAATGGTCTTCCTAGCCAACCAGTAGCATCTTCTAAACGCCCTTCTCGAATCGCTTTTCTGATTTCAGTACTTGAAATAGGTGTACTAAGACCATCACAAGGCAATAAAGGCTGTACTAGGACTTGTATATGTTTATCAGCCAATACTTGTTTCATATATGTAGGATTACCTAATCCTTTTGCACCGAATGTAAAATTCTCACCTATTACGATGGCTTGAACATTCATATCCGTACAAAGAGCATCTAAAAATTCATCAGCACTCATTTGAAGTAGTTCTTCATTCATAGGTAATCGCAAAATATAATCTACATTCAAATCATCAAGAACGGTATCCATAACCTCTTCTTGAATAACCCTCTTCGGAACACGTTCTGGATGTAGAATTGTCAACGGATGATGTTCAAAGGTAATGATAATGCTAACACCATTAACTGATGCAGCTTCTTCAACAGCCTTCCGTATAACTCGTTGATGACCTCGATGAATGCCATCAAAGGTACCTAGGGCATATACTTTTGTATCTTTGATTTGACGTAGTTCATCAAACGAATGTAATTGCTTCATACTTATCCTTCAATAAAAATATTTTTTTCCACCTTTAATGTGTGGTTTGTTCGTTTCATAATACCAATGAATCCATGAGGACCATAGGCTCTATAATAATGATCTGGTTTGGTATAGGAAAATTCACTATCAATAGATAATTGTTTACCTTGAACCATCATCTTTAATTGTACACTATTTACCGTTACTTTTGAAAGATGTGAAACTGCTGTATCCGTTGGTAACAATAGGCTTTCACCATGAATCATCAGTTCCTCAGCCATTTTTGCAGAACCAATATCAAAGGGCCCTACTTGAGTACGCGCCAAAGATGTCATCGTTCCTGGTATACCTAATGAAACACATATATCACGTAATAATGAACGAATATAAGTGCCTCCAGAGCATGTTACACGAACTGTAAAATATGGAAAGCCATACGCTACAAGCTCAATATTTTTTATATGAATTTTCCGTAATGGCAATTCTACAGAAATACCTTTACGGGCATATTCATAAGCACGAATACCATTTACTTTAATAGCGGAATATTTTGATGGTCTCTGATTTTGAACTCCCAAGAACGTATTCAATGTATTAACTAATTCTTCAAAAGTTGGTTTTACTATAGCATCAGAAAGTTCTGAACTTTGAGACGATTCATTTAATAGAACGCCATCTCGCAATACCATGTCATTATCAGGCAATACTGGTTGACCTGAACTATCTTCAGTATCTGTAAAAGTCCCAAATTTACATTCTGCCACATAGGTTTTATCAAAACCATCAGTGTATTCAATGAGTCGCGTAGCCTTACCAAGAAATACTGGCAATACACCATATGCCATAGGATCTAAAGTACCACTATGTCCTATGCGCTTCTCTTTTAAAATGCGGCGACAAATGGCAACAGCATCATGGCTTGTTATTCCAGGAGGTTTTAAAAATGGTAAAACGCCATCCATTATTTAATCACCTCAATAAGAGCTTGTTTTGCTTCCTGTAATGGTAAATTAATGGTACAACCGGAAGCTCGAATATGTCCGCCACCGCCAAAATTACTAGCTATAGCATTCACGTCGGTTCCTTTAGAACGCAAGCTTACCCGTGTTCTATCATCAGCTTCAGCTTTTAATAAAATAGCTATATCAACAGTATCGACGTTTCTAATAATATCTACAAAACCATCCGTATCATCCCCAAGAATTGTCATGGCTTCACGATTCAACTCGATTGTAGCCACGGTATTATTCTTGTAAAACTCGATAGTTTGCATAACTTGTTTTGTTAATTCAAGACGACTGGCAGACACAGCTTCAATCGTTTCAGAAATAACATTAGGTCTAGCACCAGCTGCTACACATTTTGCAGCCATTTCTAAAGTATTGGCTGTGGTATTACTGAACTTAAAGAAGCCACAGTCTGTAGCAATAGCCATATATAATGCAGTGCCCATAGACTCAGTGATAGGCCAATTCCATTTTGTACATAAATAGGTAATAATTTCACCAGTGGCAGCAAAATTAGGCTTTAAATATAGATGATCAGCAAACTCCGTATTAGAAATATGGTGGTCTATATTAAAAATAGGTGCACTCCATAGTGCACCTACTTTGCCAATTCGCTCATACGTGCTAGCATCCAATACCATTAGCATATCAATATCAACAGGATTTGTTTCAAAATACGCTACATCATGGATGTGGTCCGTATATCGTAAGAATGAGTACTTTTCAGGAACTACATCATCCACTACCATATATACAGTTTTACCTTGCCCTACAAGGGCTTCGTAAAAGGCCACCATGGACCCGATAGCATCACCATCAGGTCTAACATGGACGGTTAGCATAATAGAATTAGCTTCACACAGAGCCACATGTAATTGATTGATAGTAATCTTACTCATGTTCTCTATCCTTTGTGTTAATTTTTTTCTTCGTCCTTTTTGATTTCATTCAAAAGGGATTCAATATGCATGCTATAGTCTAAAGACGTATCCTTATCAAATGTGATAGAAGGAATATGGCGCAACTTAAGTACTTTGCCAAGCTCAGTACGAATATGGCCTGCTGCATGCTTTAAAGCGATAAGAGTATCTTCTTTTTCCTTATCGGAACCAAACAAGGAAACGTAAATTGTAGCCTCTCGTAAATCACCGGTTACATGAACATCGGTAATAGTAGTAAAGCCGATGCGAGGATCTTTCAATCCACGCATCAACATTTGACTTACCTCTTGTTTGATGAATTCTTGTAGTTTTCTGACACGAACGTCACTCATATAAACCTCCTATATTTGAGGTGCAACTTCTTCCATCAAGTACGCTTCAATTACGTCGCCTTCCTTGATGTCGCGGTAACCTTCTAAGGAGATACCACATTCGAAGGATGTTTTAACTTCTTTTACTTCGTCTTTGAATCGACGTAAAGAGTCAACCTTACCTTCAAATATAACAATACCATCACGGATCAAACGTACTTCAGAATCGTTAGTAATACGACCTTCTGTTACATAAGAACCGGCAACGATAGCTTTAGGTGTAGAAATAACTTGACGTACCTCGGCACGACCAACGACAACCTCTTTAAATTGAGGAGCCAACATACCACGCATCGCAGACTCAACGTCATTAATAGCATCGTAGATTACGCGATATGTACGAAGGTCAACTTTTTCATTCTCAGCAGCGCGACGTACATTAGCATCAGGACGTACATTGAAGCCCATAACGATTGCATTAGATGCAGAAGCCAACATGATATCGGATTCATTAATAGCACCTACTGCAGCATGAACGATAACGATACGTACTTCAGGGTTTTTAATGCCTTCCAAGGATTGACGTAATGCTTCTACAGAGCCTTGAACGTCTGCTTTAATGATGATATTAAGATCTTTTAACTCACCTTGTTGAATTTGGTTGAAGATATCATCCAATGTAACTTTGTGAGTAGCTTGCAATTCTTGAACGCGTTGTTTAGCAATACGTTTTTCTGCGATTGCACGTGCTTCGTTATCATCCATACCATTGATGATTTCACCAGCTTGTGGAACTTCTGAGAAGCCCAAGATTTCAACTGGCATAGAAGGACGAGCTACTTTTACCTTTTCACCGCGTTCATTTGTCATGGCACGTACTTTACCATAAGCAGTACCAGCAAGTACAGTATCACCTACGCGAAGGGAACCTTTTTGTACCAATACGGTACATACAGCACCACGACCTTTATCAAGTTGAGCCTCGATAACTACGCCGTAAGCTTTACGGTTAGGGTTCGCTTTTAATTCCATAACTTCTGCTACGAGTAAGATATTTTCGAGCAAGTCGTCGATACCTTGTTTTTGTTTAGCAGAAACTGGAACCATGATTACATCGCCGCCCCATTCTTCTGGTAAAAGGCCATGTTCAGACAATTGTTGTTTAACATGATCTGGGTTAGCACCTGGTTTATCCATTTTGTTGATAGCAACAATAATTGGTACATCTGCAGATTTAGCATGGTTTATGGCTTCGATAGTTTGCGGCATTACACCATCATCAGCAGCTACAACGAGAACTGCGATATCTGTAGATTTAGCACCGCGAAGACGCATAGCTGTAAACGCTTCATGGCCAGGAGTATCAAGGAATGTAATTTTATTGTCGTTATAACGAACTTGGTAAGCACCGATATGTTGAGTAATACCACCTGCTTCGCCAGCTGTTACATTAGTTTGACGAATTACGTCCAACAAGGATGTTTTACCATGGTCAACGTGACCCATGATAGTAACAACCGGAGGACGAGGTTTTAATGTTTCTGGTGCATCTTCAATTTCGATAATATCAGTAGGATCTTCTTCAGGTTCTACTTCTGTTACAGTTACACCAAATTCTTCAGCTACGATTGTAGCAGTATCAACGTCAACCTCTTGGTTAATGCTAGCCATAACACCTAAAAGCATCAACTTTTTGATGACTTCAGATACTTCGCGGCCCATTTTTTCAGCTAGTTCTTTAACTGTTAAAGGACCGGATAATTCGATTTCTGTAGCAATCGCTGCTTCAGCCTTACGTTCAGCCTCAGCTTTTTGTTGTAAGTACTGTTCATTACGATGTTTTACGCGATTCTTTTTCTTTTGCATAGATGTAGATAACAAGGATTGAGGACGGTTGTTACCACCTTTTTTATTTTTCTTGTTACGGCGATCATTGTTATTAGAATTGCGATTATCATTGTTTCGATTGTCGTTATTGCGATTATCATTATTACGCGCATCATTAGGACGACCATTGTTATTGCGATTGTCACTATTGCGATTATTGTTATTAGGGCGGTTATTAGCGCGGTCACCACCATGTTGGTTACCATCGGATTTACGTGTAGGCTCAGAAATTTGTACGTGACGTACATTGCCTTTTTTGCGGTCGTTTTGTTTAGATTGATCGTCTTGTTTTTGACCACCTTGTTTACGATTATCCTTTTTCTGTTCGTTAGAACGATTTGGATGTTGTTGTTTATGTGGCGCAGCTTCTTGTTTATGAGCTGCAGTTGGAGCAGATTTTTGTTCTACTTTTTGTTCTGTTTTTTGTGCTACTTTAGGTGCTTCAGATTTCTTACTCAATTGTTTTTTTACAATTTCATAACCGGAATCATCTACAGAATTAACTGCTTTCGTAACATTTACATTATGTTGTTGCAAAATAGAAATAACCTGCTTACTTTCTACGCCGAACTCTTTGGCGATTTCATGGACACGCTTTTTGGACATCTACATACCCCCTTATTATCGATCAATCTCTTTTACTATTGCCTTTGCAAATCCATCATCTAGTACGGCAACTACTACCCTAACTTCTTTACCAATGGCAGTTCCTAATGCCTCTTTATTGGCAATACTATGAAGTGGAATTTGATGTGTCTCTGCTAATTGAGTATATTTCTTTTCATTGTTGGCTGCACAGTCACCAGCGAGAAGTACCAATTTCGGGTCCTTTCTCTTTATAGCCTTTTCTACGATGAAATCACCGGAAATAACCTTACCTGCTCGTTGTGCTAAACCTAAGAGATTCAAAATTTTATCTTCATTCATGTATATCAGTGATTACTCATGCTCTTGTAAATCACGTTGTAACGCTTCGTATATCTCTTTCGATACACTATGCTTTAATGACCGTTCTAATCGTTTTGCCTTATAGGCTTGCTCAAAGCACGACATGGATTCACATAGATAGGCTCCACGTCCTGGTGCTTTACCAGTGCGATCAATACTGATGTTACCGTCTGGGCTCAAGGCTACACGAATCAATTCACGTTTTACCTTTGGCTCACCACATCCTACACAGGTGCGCATAGGTTGGGATTTCGGTTTCATGACTATTCTCCATCCTCAGCATTGCCAAAACCTGCAAAAGGTTCTTCAGCTGCTTGAGTTTCACTCTTAATATCGATTTTCCAGTTAGTTAATTTGGCTGCTAATCGAGCATTTTGACCAGCTTTACCAATTGCTAAGGATAATTGATAATCAGGAACTACAACGTAAGAGGATTTTTCTTCTTCACTTACATCAACAGATACAACCTTTGCTGGACTCAAAGAGTTTGCGATATAAATTGCTGGATCTTCATCCCATTTAACGATATCAATCTTTTCATCATGTAACTCATCAACGATATGTTGTACACGTTGACCTTTAGGACCTACGCAAGCACCTACTGGGTCAACATTTTCATCGCGGCTATAAACAGCAATCTTAGAACGCATACCTGGCTCACGAGCTACGGATTTAAGCTCTACCACACCTTCATAAATTTCTGGTACCTCTAACTCAAAGAGGCGTTTTAATAAACCAGGATGTGTACGGGAAATCATGATTTGAGGCCCTTTCGTAGTTTTCTTAACCTCTACGATATAGCATTTAATGCGATCTCCTTCGCGATATGTTTCTGTAGCAATTTGCTCAGTAGGAGGCAAGATTGCTTCTGTTTTACCTAAATTGATAAATACATTTTTACCTTCAACACGTGTAATAACGCCAGTAATGATATCGCCTTCACGGCTATAGTATTCTTCGTATACTACGCTGCGTTCAGCCTCTTTCAAACGTTGAATAAGCATTTGTTTTGCAGTATGGGCAGCACTACGGCCAAAGTTAGCTGGAGTAACATCTACTTCTACTACGTCGCCAATTTCAAAACGTTTGTCAATCTTGCGCGCTTCTAACAAGCTAATTTCTGTTTCTGGCAATTCCACAGTTTCAACTACTTGTTTTTTAGCCATTACTTTGTAATCGCCTGTTTCACGGTCAATCACAACGTACGCATCTGGATTAGATGTAGGTTCTTTGCGATATGCTTGTAACAATGCAGCCTCTAAGGATTCAAAAATAACCTCAGGAGCAAAACCTTTTTGCTTTGTAAGTACCATTACCGCTTGAATTAATTCTTGACTCACTCGTATGCCTCCATATATTAAAAATCAAGATGTAATCGAATTTGTGCAATGGCAGACCGTTCGAATGTCATGCTTTCACCATTGATAGTAAAATCGATAGTTGTGTCTGTAAAACCTTCTAATACACCAGTAAATTGTTTACTGCCATTAATCGGTTTAAATAGCTGGATATCAACATCACGACCATTATAGCGAACCAAATCCTTATCCTTCTTAAGAACTCGATCTAGGCCTGGAGAAGATACTTCCAATAAATAGTTTTCCGTAATTGGATCTTTTTCGTCGAGCACAGCACTTAGTTTTTCGCTAACAAACTGACAGTCATCCAAATCCACCCCACCTGGTTTGTCGAGATAGACACGTAAATACCAATCGCGTTCACGAACGTAATCTACATCGACTAGTTCCATTTCGGTGCCGGCTATAATACCTTCAACTACAGAGGATACAAATTCCTCTACTGCTTCTCTCTTCATAGCCATCGCCTCCTTTATTACTACATCTTGTATATATCTCTTGATTACAAACACCTTATAATTAGGCTAATCATAAATGAAAGAGTGGACATAAGCCCACTCTTTTAAAAGATTTATATAAAAGTCATATATAGTATATCACATTTACTGTGTATATACAAATTCTACGCTTTCTTATGGGCTTTAACCAAACACTCCCACTTAGATTATTTCATACAAATATAAAATAACTCAAAAAATAGCATAGTCACACTTTACAATTATTAGTCAACCCGCTCATTTAACCCTTTCAATATAGGACCTAGATGCTCACGAAGAACAGCGGTTAAATCAACTAAATTTTTAGCATCTAAATGATGGTCTATTTCAGGATAGTTTTTATAACGAAGCTCTGCAAAGTACTCATCACGTAATTCGTTATAATATAGCAATAATCCAGTACATTCATCCATCTTACGATATTCACCGATAATAAAAGAACCATTAATCATCCGAATTCCGTGAGCTGGATCAACATCACATATAAAACCTTCCAGTTCTTTAGGCATGACCTCGGAAAAATCCCAATCAGGTATGCCTCGGCGACGATACGTAAAGGTAAAGTTATTCGCTGGCTCGATTAACATATTAGTTAAACCTTTGACACATCGATCTTGTAACCCCTTCCAGAACGACTCTAAATCAGCCCGTACAAACGAAATATCCACAAAGGAAAAGAGTGGCATTTCAATATGAACCGTATAGTCCTCTACCTCTTTATCATATAAGGCAGACCATCGCCACCCTAGATTATTTTGATAATGGAAAATAGGTACCTTTAATACCTCTTCACCTGCTATAAGGCGTTCAAGTAGCACAGTGTAATCAGATTCATTGGATGCTACTAAGGTAAATCCCCCAATCTGCTGAGGCAACCATGAATAATCTAATGCTTTACAAGCTTCAATAATCGTTTCCATATAATGCCTCATATTTCTGTTGATACTGTAAAACAGCTTTTACATAGCTACGTGTTTCTGGAAATGGTATAGTATCAACCATGCCATTCCATTTGTTCTCATTAATCCAGGATTCGACATGGCCGCGTCCCGCATTATACGCAGCTAACGCCTGCACCTCATCGCCATTAAATTCTTTTAATAAATGGCCTAGATACCATGTTCCTAACTCGATATTTGTTTCAGGCTCTTTTAGCTGACGATCTGTATAATTACCATGACCAACTTGTTGAGCAACCCAACGTGCTGTATCTGGCATGAGTTGCATCAATCCAAGAGCACCTGTTTCTGACTCAGCAGTATTCTTATATTTGCTTTCAGCTAAGATAACACTAGCCACCAAGGATGGTGGAACCTGTTCCTTCTCAGCTGCAGCCATCACTACATCTCTATAGTTAAAGGGGTACGCCACTTGACGCGCTAAAGGATCATCTAAATGAGCAAAATAAAACCACCCAAGTACGACGCACGATAACGCCGTTGCCGTTGCACGTTTCATAAATCCCCCTTTCTACATATAACTACTATAACATTTACCATAATCTAGCTGTAACCAAATGCTAGGATACTATAATACTAAATTTCATGGGCTTATTATACCATTTAATAC
>SKEH01000959.1_pt1 | contig 14171 bp, 18 predicted proteins | sample 4826571 | NCBI WGS metagenome assembly SKEH01 (sample SAMN11008814, study PRJNA524170) | human gut metagenome | biome: Human fecal sample; material: Feces; isolation source: fecal sample from pouch patient p29 | host: Homo sapiens | place: Israel: Tel-Aviv | collected 2016-09-14 | reverse complement strand
GTTTTTATTTTTCTGTTTCGCTTTCCCAAACAATATCAGAACGAAAATTTTCATCATTGATAAGATTTTCGAGAAATTCTGACACTGCTGGATAACCATTGTCATTAGCAATCTTACGCAACTTGTCTTTTGTTGCTGGTCTCAACGAAAAGGTGACAGTCACTTTTGTACGTCCTTTAGGTCGTCCAACTTTGGCGCTAGCTTTATTTGATTTTTTAGCCCTGTCTTCATCTAATGTCTTTTTTAACGAGTCCGTCAATTTGTTTTTCTTTTCTTCATTTCCGAAATCAAATGCCATTTTCTTCTCCTATGCTTCGTCAATCAATTTTTCTACTTGATCCAATGTATTTCTAAGTGTGTCAAAAAACTTTTTCTGACTTTTCCATTTTCCCATTTTTTCCATCATGTCAATGATGGTGTTATCTTTGTTCATTTCTTCAAACAACATTTTATAAGGAACAACACCTTTAATTGTATTCTCTTCTGTATCGAGAAATTCCAGTAATTTTCTTGATGATTTATTTCTTGCAATCTTACTAGGTAGGAAGTAGTGCTTCGCTGTAACTAAAGTTTCTTTCGTTGTTTTATCTACTGTTTGCTCTTTGAATTTTTCAAAGCGAATTTTAAAACTGGTAACACCCTCTATAGAAAAATCCCCCGGAACTACTGGAGTAATAACTACATGAGAAACTACTATCGCATTGCGTGTTGCTATACCGAAATCTGGGTGGCAATCAATCAATATATAATCATATTTGCCGAAATCGACTTTCCCTGCATTGTTTTGTAGCCATGTATAAAATTTTAAATCTTGTTGCTTGTCGTTTGCTAATTTGCTTTCGTATTCATCTAAAATCATCGACCCTGCAACAAGGTCGATATTTGGTGCAACGTTGATTACCTTGACTTCTCCATTTTTTTCATCTTTGTAAACTTCTGCGACAGTTCCTTCATCTTCGTAAACATCATAAAAATGTGTAAGATTGCATTGTTCATCTTTGTCCCACAATAGGACTTTTTTATTTTGTTTAGCTAAATCCTCTGCAACAGTTATTGTGGCTGAGGTCTTAATAGACCCTCCTTTTGAAGCTGCGAATGTCACTATCTTTGGTTTAACCATATTATTTACCTTTCTTTATTTGCTTTCTTGTACTCTTATTATATATTATATATTTATTTTTGTAAATACTTTTTTCTGTATTATTTTATTTATTTTTATATTTATATAAACACTTGAAGAAAACACAAAAAAAGCTCCTGCATGAGCAAGAGCCTCTGAGTAGTATATTTTTAGCCTGTATAAGATAAAACAAAAAAAGAAAGGTAAAAACATACTTGATGGTTATATCATAAACTAGAATTATTATTTTTGTCAATAGGCAATTTAAGATTATTTACCCCCAAAGTTCACGAGCAGCACTCATACCGTCCATGAAATCTTTCGTTGGTGGAGTAGAAGTAGGTCTATCTTCACCGTATTTGGTTTGTTTAAACCTTTTGACATCTTCAACTGTCTTTAACTCGTTTTTACTCCATTCACTCATGATTGAGATTACATAACCTAGAGTCTGTGCTTGATTTTCTTTTGCCACTTTCAAAGCGTATTCTAAAATCGCTCTGCGTTCAGGCTCGGAAAAAGTAAAGAGTAAGTTTTCCAGATTGATTTTTATTTCTGGCAAAACATTCCCAGACCAACATTTTTCCAGAATATCATCATAACTGTTTCTTGTTTTTTCAAGACCAGCTTGTTCCTCTTGCATTTTGTTGCTGAGTTGTTTGGGAAGTTTTGTATTACTTAGCTCTGAGATCAGTTTTTGAGCGCTAAGTTTAGTCATGTAATTTAGGTTTTTCAATCGTGACAGCTTTTCTTTAAGATATTCTTGTTGTAACTCAGAACCAGCATTTTGTAATAGGTTCTCATACTGTGCCTTGATTGATGACAATACATTGTACTGAGACTCAGTAATCGCACCCTCAAAATTTTTGTTCTTTGCGATTGAAATTTCAACACCAACAGTCTTTCTCCCCTCTTTCACTGGGGAAGAAGAAATAATAATATCGGAGTTCTTCGCTAAATCGCCTTGAATGTCAGATAAAACCCTTGCATTTAATCGACCATACGAGGTATTATCTGCTACTTTCAAAATCTTCCTGATTTCTTCCAAAGAAAAGTTTACTGTGTATTGGCCATCTTCAAGAGAAGTCTTTATACTTTCGTACAACGAGAAACTTCTTGCTTTGAGATTTCTAGCCATACTGTAATCTACCGTGGTGAAGTCTATTCCATTTTCACCAACCCAATCAGGCATATTGTTTGACCACTCACAGAAAAAAATTCCCTCTTTATAGCCTAAATTTGGAATTATAGCATAAGTTACACTTTCCCCATTCAGGCTTTCAAAATCTAAATATTCTTCGTTAGAAAAAATAAATTTAAGGTTTTGGAGACCCTCTTTGAGCCTAACAACGCCTGCTTTATTCAATCTCACTCCAAATAACTTTTCTATGTCTCTCACACTGAATACAGAAACATTTTGCTCTTTATCGTAGTGTAGTAGAGCTGTCACATAGCCTCTATAGATCTCTTCGCTAATGTATTTCACTGTGGGTTTTTCCAGAGCTTTTTTTAGTTGTTCCTCTGATAAATCCTCTAGGTTTCTCAATCGAGATACACCTAGACCAGTTGCAATATTTGAAATAGCCAATATATTTTTTCGGCTTATCTCAAAGTCAGTTATCATTTCATTTTTTTTCATATTTTTTTACCTTTCGCATATATTCTATCATACCGTTTTCAAAAATACAATACCACACTTTTATACTTTTAAAACTTTATGGCTTTCTAAGTGTTTTTATACGTATTTGCAACTGGCTGGTATTCTATTTAAAAAAAAGTCAATAAAATCAAGGGTTTAAGCCTGTGGATAACTCACCTATTATTATTATTATTGTTATTAAGAGTAGAAGAAGAGAAAAGAAAGGAGAAATCTAATTCAATCAATTTTTTCAGATATTTCATTTTATCGCTAATCAAAAAAAAGACTCCTGATAAAAGTCAGAAGTCCTTTTCAAATTGTTCAAGCGCACACGCTATTTTTGTGTACGCCTTATTATACCAAAAAAACGCCTGCAAAAGCAGACGTTCTGTGTTATAAATTTAGCCTGAAATAGATTAAGTAGGGGCTAAATCACAACGTCATTATTTTATCACGCGCCTAACACTTTCGTCAATAGTGATTGACAAAGCACAATACTTTTTGTTATTATTGCAAAAAAATAGATTAAGTAGGGGGTATTTATTATGGGTCAACCAAATTTTGACGCATTTCTTAACACACCAGCCGAAACTCCAAAGGAGACCAAGAAGAAAGTTCAAGGTGATACACCTAAATTTAGTATCAACAAGAACTGGTTAGTCATCGGAGGAAGTTTGGCGCTTGCATTAGTAACCATAGGGACAACAACTGTTGTCACCAACGGTCATAAAGCAAAGGCTCAACAAACTCTGGAGTATGTCAACTCTAGTATGTCTGAGTATCAGTCTAGCGTAGCCAAAGTTGCTGAGAACAGCAATAAACTGAGCGAACGTGACTTCAAGCACAATGTCCAAATTCTCACCAAAAATCTGGACACCCTAAAAGCTGACAAGTCTAAAGGAATTACAGGATATTTCGTAGCAAACGAAAAATATTATACTGTGATCCGATACGAACGTGAGACAGGACAACTCTTCACGATTGAGACAAACGAAGCTCCAAATAAGGACAACTTAAAAACTGGAACTCCAGTGACTCTTTCTGACAAGTGGGTTGCCTCTCTTGTTAGTCGTTATAGTGGCGATGGTGGTAGCGCTACGGAAAAAACAGGTGTTTGATGAAGTTCTCTAAGAAGCAACTTGCTATCATCGGAGGTTGTGCTTGTTTAGGTGTCTTGATTGTTGGAGGGGCGTATTACATTGCTACCACACAAAACGCCCCCAGCTTCAAGCTCGAAAAAGCCAAACCAAGCCAAGACACCGATACCCAAACAAGTAAATCGTCATCTAGCGAAGAAGTCTATTATGACGACTCAACAAAACAAGCAAAATCAACACTTGAAAGCAACAAAGAAGTCTCTGAAAAAGACTTCAACATTGCTAAAATCAAGATTGTATATGCTTTAGACGCTATTAAAAATTCCGAGAACACTGAGCCAAGTTATGGCAGTTTCTATGGCATTACCACGACCCAGATGATTGAGTCGCTAAAACAGGCGTATTCGTTTGGTTATACTCCTGATGAAACTTCACTGAAAGTTTATCAAAGTAACAGCAATAACGTCCACCAGTTCATCATTGACTTTTTGAACGGTGATAAAAAGGTGACTGTAACAGGTAATCTCAATACAGACACTAACCAAGTTCAGTTTTCAACTGTCCAAGGTAGCTTTGAGGGGGTACAACAGTAATGAAATTGAAACTCAAAAAGGCTCTAGCGATTGCTGGGGTCTTTATTACGTTAAGCCCTGTTCTCATGGACACTGGTGTTTTACCTAGTGCTGTAAATAAAGCCTATGTCCTAGCCGAAACTTATTATTCTTATGCTCCGACAGACGAAGATTGTAAGCCAGTTGTTACCAGTCTATCTGACAAAAAGAAAGACACTTCAACTAGCTCAAAAACATCTTCAAGTGGTGCAAGTAAAAGCACCAGCAATACTGATTTTACCGAGGGGGCTTTAAAGTGGTATCACGATCATGAGGGAAAAGTTTCCTACTCCCAAGAGGTTCGAGATGGCCCAAGCTCCTATGACTGTTCAAGTTCACTTTATTACGCCTTGCGTGAAGCAGGTGCTACGGATAACGGTTATGCAGTATCAACCGAAACAGAACATAAATGGCTCAAAGATAATGGCTATGACTTGATAGCCGAGGGACGAGACACAGATAAAACCGAGTTCCAAGAGGGAGACATCTTCATCTGGGGAGAAATCGGTAAGTCTTCTGGTTCTGGTGGTCATACTGGAATATTCGTGGACGATGAAACGGTTATTCACTGTAGTAAACGAAACGAGGGGATTGCTGAAAATGAATACCTAGAGTATAAAGCTAGCACACCCCACAAGGACGATTACGTTTACATCTATCGCTCTAAAAACGCTAAACCAAAAGCAAAGAGCAAGAAGTCCAAAAAAGACAAAAAAGATAAAAAGGACAACAAGGATAGTAAAGACAATAAGACTGAAAGCAAGTCTGATAAGTCTTCTAAGAGCGAGAGTTCAGCTTCACCAAAAGAAACTAGCTGTGCGCCTAAGTGTGATGACGGTAAAAACACGTTAGACTCAACTAACACTAACTCTAGCAACAAAACAAGTTCTGCTGGTGCTGGTAGTTTGAGTGAAACGATTGATAAATTTGTCAAAGAACACGAAGAAGCCTATATCCTATCTTGGAAAGCAGGTGGTTTCTTACCTAGTGCGTCTATCGTTCAAACGATTGCTGAAACCAGCTTTAGTGAGAGCGTACCTAGTTTTGGTCAAGCCCACAACATGGGTGGTGTGAAATTCTCTGGACAAGAGTATTCAGCTACTAAGAAACTATACGGTAATGACGCTGTTTCTGGAAGTGGCCCCGGAACAAGCGTTGGAGATAATACAGGTGGTTCTTACGCCTACTTCAAATCTTATGACGCTGGTATCGTTGGTAAGGCTGAGTTCATGGCGAACCAGTCTCTATACGATGGGGCAATCAACAACACGGACGGTAAGAAAACCCTAGACGCTATTGCTGACGGTGGTTGGGCTACTGATCCAAGTTATAAAACAAAACTAAATGAGCTTTACGACACCTACGGAAGTCAGTACAAGTGGCTAGACGAGAAAGCTATTTCTAAGTATGGTGACAAGCCATTCAGCAAAGAAAAAGCTGGAGGAGATGATAAAGCAAGTTCAAGCTCTAAAGGTGGCGACAAAGACAAGTCTAGCGATGTATCATGTGAAACCAACTACAAGTCTTCTGGTGGAGATGGTTGGCAAAAGGCTGGAGGTAATTCTGGCTATACCTCTGATATGTACTGGAAACGTGGAGACCTGCCTAAAGAGTTGAAGCAGTATGCGATTGACCCTGAAAGTGTGGGTATGGCATGGCATGACTCCAAAGGTTGGGACGGTGCTGGGCCTTATCTTGCTAACGGTATTACCAACCAGTGTACGACACTTGCGGCCGCCTTGTTCGGTGCATTGTGGGAAAAAGATGGAAAACCTCTAGGAAGCGCCCACGGTGCTAACGGTAATGGGGTTGAAATGGTTGGTCAAGTTGTTGCAACTATGGGAACCAAAGATAGCAAAGAACCAACAAGTGGTGATATGGTTTCCATGACACCTAACCACGTAGCGATTGTGAGCCATGTTTTCGAGAACGGTGATATTCTAATGTGCGAACAAAACGTATTAGGATATTCTGGTCAGGGGAATGGTGAGTCTTACTCATGGTCTTACTCTTACATTACGAAAGCAAGCCAAAAAGTAAACAACTATCACTACACAAACCCATCTGAAAAAGGGTACAAAGTGACAAGCAAAGCGAAAGCTCTTGGATAATACAAAAGACACGCGCCAAACGGTACGTGTCTTTTTAATGTTCTTCAATCCAGATAACTATGCTGTCATAGAATTTTCGCTTATTGGTTGCAGGCATGGTCTCGATGACTTCCCACTTCAATCTTGGAAGCAACGTCTCTCTAAACTCTTCGAGTTCTCCTGTGAAGAGATTGAGTCCACGTTTTCGTCTATATGACTCTGGGTTTTCACCGTAAAGGCGAACGGTTAAGTCTGATATTTCGATGGTGACTTTCTGACCTGTAGTAATCTTGATTAGCTCTATCGGTTTAATAGCTTTAGAAATATAATATGGCATAGTATAATTCAAGATCAATTCAGCTATTTTATTTTGCTCCTCACTGTCATTCATGCGTTTGAGGAGTTTTTTTGTTTCCTTGGCTAAAGCCTTACTTTGGAATTTTCGTTGAAAAGCTAAGAAAATAACACTGTCAGGGTTTAATTTTGAGTAATCTTGACGACCTGTATTTACTAGCGAGAAGTAGCAAGCTCTGAAAAAGCGTTGGTAGTATTTATCTGTTTCGAGCATGGCTCTTTCAAGGTTTGATAGACGCATATCATACCTCGTTTAAATCCTTGTCAAAAGAAAGTTCTGTGATTTGGTTATTATCTACGTTGAATTTGCCACTGACTTCAACTACCTGATTATCTGACTGGCGTTTCAACTCAAAGGAGAAGTTAGCTGTATTGCCACTGTAGTTTTCATCTGTTCCAAGGGTATCTGGCACAATTTCAAATTTCTTGGTTGATGTAAAGGCTTTGAGCATTTCTAGGTCACGTTGCTTCATACCTTTAGTTGCCCCTGTATCATTAGGGTTGATATTCAGCATATCGGTACTTGCTACATAGCTACGCAACTTATCAAAAGCGTCCGAGAGGTCGCTTTGAATGTGCATATCAATCTTCTCTTCCTTGACCTTGTGTGGTTTCTCAGCTACTACATCGCTGGTGTTGGTGGTGTTGCTCTTACTAGGGCTAGACATAGATGTGACCACAACCACCACCACAACTATGATGGCAAACACAGCAATCCCAAGGACTGTTTTTTCTTTTTGGGTAAGTTTTTTCAAGTCCATAAGTCACTCCTTTAAATTTTAAACGTTTATTTAGACAATCTAATCATAGCATGAAAAAAGGTTACAAACAAGGGAAGCAAAATTAGGGTATTGAACACAATGTGAAAAAGTTGTATCCATTAGACAAAAAAGAGAAAAGGTGTATAATGAAAATATACGAAAAATTTGATTATAGTATGAAAATGGAAGCGCGTGAGATTGAGGGGTTGAATTTCGTAGATGGTAAGTATCTGCTTGACCCCAACGACCCAAAGGCTTTCAACTCCATTGAAGAGATTGAGGAGTACAAAAAATTAGCAGGGGAGCAAGCCCTCAAAGAAATCTAGGGAGGAGTCGAAAAGATGATTACTCTTAAAGAAAATCAATCGTATGCTATCACACTGAGATTTATTAAGAATAAATTACAGCATTATTTAAACGCTGTAGAAAAAGAAATTGAAAATCTGGACATGGACTATCCTCAACAATGGGGAGAAGCTAGGGTTGCAGAAATAAAACTACACATGGAAGACCTAGTAGGTTGTACCGAGGCTTTGCAGGCTGGAATGATTTCAGTTAAAAATGCTGTGAACTATTGCATTGAATGTAAATCAAAAATGGATCAGACCTTAACACGGTACGCAAGAAATGTTCTCAATCGAGAGGGGAAAGATAAAAAGAGTTTGGAAAAACTTGAACCTCTAGTGCTGGCTGTAGTTGAGTTTAAGCGATTTGCACCAGAAACTATCATAAGGGAAAATCTATCAGGACGTGAGGCGAAACTAGAAAAGTTGTCTTATGGCATACCATCGTATTCTGATATAGCAACAATTTTGAGAGTGGAAGATGTTGCACCAAAAAACCTTTTAGTTATGGTTCAAAGAAGTCTCAGAAAAAAAGCTGAGATTGCTAAAGATGAACAACGAGATTTTGATTTTGAAAAAAACTATGACCTAGAGGGAAACAAAATTTTAGAGTTCTCTCAAAATCATATTCAAACAAGACTGGATCTAAACAATCCAGATAATCATTCGTTCCTGAAAGCAACATTACCACGGACTAACCAAAAATTTATGGATAGAAACCACAACAAGGTAGAAGAACAGGTTAAGGTCTAGGAGGGGCTATGGAAGAAGTATTAAATACGTTTTACAGTCTTTTAAAAGAGGTGGAAAAAGACATCGCTATCGTTGAAAGTTATCCTGTAAAAGTAAAAAAAGCTAGCGACCTGTACGCTATGAGAGATGAACTGAACAAGTCTATTTCTGAAATGCACAAGACTATCAATGCACTTCAACGAATTTTGCAAGTGGGAAAAATGAACAACGAACTTTATAGTGATTACATGGATAAATTAGAAAGAATGGTGAGCTAGTGGATAACGTAGAATACGCAGATTACTTTGAAGAAATAAAAATTTATGCAGACAGTATTCGTCAGGAAATCAATAGAGAGTTAAGTGAGATTGAAAATGGTTTAGAGCTTGTTAGGTCAGGTGATAATTTTAAATATATTTCAAGAGATCCGATTTTTAGGGAAATTGAAGCTCGCCGAGAATATCTTGAACAACTTCGTGGCACTCTGGATAATAAACTTAATAGCTATGATCCGACAGTTAAATTCCAAGTTGAATTTGAAACGTTGAGGTCACTCGTTAATGGTACAAATTACGAGGAAATGTTCCAACATTTGGACGAAATGCTAGGCGCAAAATAAACAAAGTGAAAATTAGAACAAAATCAATAAGCTCAATATTTGAGCTTATTTTTTATTTTGCATATTTTTTGTAAAAAACCCTTTACAAAGACGTTATTTTGGTGTAATATATTTCTTGTAACAAAGAAAGGAGGGTAAAACCTTGAGGATAGGCGAAAATGATTTTGCGAGACTTGTTTCCGAAGCGTCAAAAGGAGCAATAAGTCCCAAGCAAGCGAAAGCTGTTCAGGGTTTCCAGCAGGAGGTTCTTAAAAGAGAACTTTCAAAAGGAAATACAATAGGTCTGAAAAACTTGGGAGTCCATGAGATTGTCGAAGGAAAACAAGGCTCAAAAATCGATTTTCGCTACTATCGCACTTTTTCTGAAGATGTAGAAAGGAAGTTGAAAAGTAATGAATTTCACACCCAAGACAGCGACTAAGCTGGCTACCGTAGCTCTTGCTACAACACTTATGGCTGGTGCGACAGCCTACGCAGATAGTGTGGACGTCAACACGGTTGAGTCAGGCGTTACAGCTCCATCGACTCCAGCAACAGTGACACCAAGCGCACCATCTACAGACTCGGTGACAACTGGTAATACAACACCAGTAACACCTACAGCACCATCGGTAGATACAGTTGGTTCTTCAACAGTAACTACACCGTCAACAGATGTTCCAACGGATAATGGAACAAATAATGCTGGTACGACAACACCTGTTACACCAGCACCTACAACACCAGTTGAGCCAGTAGCTCCAGCTACTCCAACTGAGCCAACAGTTCCAGAGAAACCAACAACACCAAGTGTTGATACAACGGTTCCTGAAACTCCAGCGACTCCAGTTGAACCAGTAGCACCGACTACTCCAACTACACCAACACCAACGGAGCCTACCACTCCAACACAACCAACTGCCCCTAGTACCGACTCGGTAAATAGTGGTAAAGTTGAAACACCAACAACACCAAGTGTTGATACGGTGAATAGTGGTAATGCTGAAAAGCCATCTGCTCCTAGCACTACACCGAGCGTTGCACCAAGCACTGACTCAGTAAGTAGTGGGAATACAGATAAGCCAAGTGTTCCAAGTGTTGATACAGTAAGCAGTGGTAAAGAAACTAAGCCATCAACAGACACTAACAAACCAACTGAGCCATCTGTCCCATCAGTAAGTACAACAACTGATAAGGATAAGAAAGATAAGGCAGATACTAACAAGGCAGATAAAGCTGATAAAACTGACAAGACTGATAAAGTTGATAAAGCAGAAGCTAAACCAACTACACCAGTTGAAACACCAGTACAGCCAGCACCTCCAACAGTATCTACAGCCGAAGCTAACCAAAATGGTCAAAGCCAAGTTGGAACTCAATCTGTTACTGGTCAGGTCGTTCGTGATGTCACCCCATCAAACCCAGTTGTAACTGATAAAGGGTACACAATCACAAATGTTCAAAATGGTGTTGCTACACTCTCATCTGGTGAACAAGCTAACCTAGTTGATCTCGGAGCAACAAAAAATAGTGACCGTACATATACTGTCACTAATAACCGTGGCGAAAAAGAAACACTCCCTGAAACTGGCGAAGTGTCAACAGGAGTTTTGACTGCTATCGGTGCAATCGTTGTCGGTTTTGCCTTGTCATTGTTCGGCAAGAAAAAGACCAATCTTAAATAATGTTAATAAAAAAGCAACCTAAAGCAATAGGTCGGCAATAGGTCGCTAATTGAAAAGTAAAAAAATTTGAACAAGGTTTGAAATTTTAACCTTGCATGGAGTATTATATTAAAATGTTTAAAAATAATCAAGTATTCTCAGTTCGTAAATCTCGTAAATTCCGTAATTTGTGTGGTGCTATCATTGCTGGTGCTGTCCTTGTTGTTCTAGGAGTAGGAAGCGCTTCGGCAGATGAAGTAGCAACTCCAGCTAACACTAATACAGCAAATACCACTCAGGTGTCTCCAGTAAACACAACTGAAAAAGTTGAAGTCTCAAAAGACGCTACGTTTAATACGGAAGTTCCTACGACTGCAAAACTTAATGAAGCTGTTTCTAATGCTAAAAATGCAGGTGTGACAGTCAATGAAACATCAGCGACAACCGTTGATAGTGACAAAACAGCTCACAGCGATTACGACAAACAGGCAGTAGCTATTGATAAAGCTACACAAGATTATCAAAAAGCAACAGAGGCTTATAACAAAGAAGTTGAAGCCTACAACAAAGCTACAGATGTAGCAACTGAGGGTAAAGGGGAGTCTCAAACTACCCAAGACCAAGGGCAATACAAGACTTGGCAAAAAGTTACTGTCAACAACGATGGTACTTTCACAAGCACACACGATCTAAACGACGGTGTTTCATCATTTGCACAAGGAACACTTTCAGGAAAAATCAACTACACTGTAGCTAACAACGGTGATGGTAGCGAAAAAATCACAGTATCAACTGTAGATTTGAACAGCTACAATCTCAACGTTACAGGGCCAAACACAGCAGTTAACAAGGATATTCGCTATGTAGCGAAATCTCCAGACGGAACAGAATGGTTTGCATGGAGCCACAATGGTCTTGAGTCAAAAGATAACGCTATCAACAAATCATTTGCACTCAACCAAACATTCAATGTCAAAGCAGGTGAATACACTCCTTGGGTCAACTTCTTGAAGATTGATGACACATGGATTGAAGACACATTTGGTCAACTCTATTTCCGTATTCAAAACAAAAACACAGCACCAACAGCGCCAGCAGTTGCCTCTGTATCATGGCACAAAGACAATGTTAAGAAGCCAATTTCAGTTTCTAAACAAGTAGTGGACGCTGATGGTAAAGACATCAACAATGGTACTGTTCAAGTAGGACAAGAAATTGCCTATGTTCTTAATGGCGCACGTATTGAAAACCAATCAGCAGAAGCTATCAAGAAATGGAAATTGATCGACTACCTTGATGGCGAACATGACGAGTATCTAGGTTGGGAACCAATCGCAGACTCAATCAAAGGTGTTAAATATGCTGACGGTTCAGCAGTTACCGTTGACGACATTGTAAAAAATGCTAACGTTACTTACAATGCAGAAAATCACAAGTGGGAACTCGACTTGCCACAAACATTCTTTGCTAAACTTGACCGTAAGAGCGCATTTGATCTTGATGTTAAATTGAAAGCAAAACGCATTGCGTCAGGTGACGCTTATAACGATGTGGTGCAAGTTGTCAACGATAAAACTGTTATTTCAAAAACAGTCGTGACACACACACCAGAAAAACCAAAACCAGTAACACCAACTGGAGAAAAAACACCAACTACACCAGTAGTTTACACACCAGAAGCACCAAAACCAGCAAATCAAGCTCCAGCATTGCCAAAGACAGGAGACGCAGGAACTGGACTTTCAATCATCGCAGGTGTGCTCATGGCATTCTCAGCTGTAGGCATTGCAGGTGCTAAACGTAAAGAAGACTAATCAACAACTTTCCCTCATTTCCATTTCATAAAAGATAAGACAGTCTAGCGTAATGCTAGACTTTTTTGTAAATAAAAAAATATTTAAAAAAATACATAAAATCTATTGCAAAGGTCAAAGAAAAGATGTATAATATAGACATAAAGATAAAACATAAAGAAAGAGGTAAAGATATGAAGTGTATCGCGCACATGAGAGATAAAGATGGGAAAGAGTTTCCTTATAGTTTAAACGCCAAAGATTTGACTGAGGCTGACGAAAGGGCTAAGAACCTTGCAGAAGCAAGTGGCTGGCTCTATTATGACTTGGAAGTTCCTCTAGTTTAGAGGAGGAGATAAGAAGTGAATGGGCAAAAGGGGGTGTATCACCCTTGACTATGCTTATTAGTGATACCATAAAAATTTGATTTATGGATTTATGGATTGAGGGATTGTGAGATGAAAATTGGAAAAATTATGATGGCACTATCTGTGCTACTATACGCCTATGGTACTGATTTACTTATTACAGGGTTAGTTGTGCTAACTACTATCGAGGGAGCCAGTATTATGTATCATGCTTTGGAAAAAGCAGTGGAGAAGCGTTCTCGTATGAGACACAGCACGCGCATGATGTAGTTCTTTGACTTAAAAAAGAGAAATAGGCACTATGTTTCCTAACATAGTGCTATAATAATACAGAGAATAAAACAAAAATAGAAACGGAGAAAAGACGATGACCAAGGAAGAAAAAAATAATAAGTTTGATCGCACAGCCTATATGCGAGACTACATGAGAGACTACAATCAGACTGATGATGGTAAAAAGAATAGGCAGAAAAGCAATGCTAATTACCAAAAATCAGAAAAGGGAAAAGAAACTAGAAAAAAATGGCTAGCTAATAACCCTGAGAGTGTTCAAAAGTCTTCTGAAAAATATCGTAAGACCGACAAGTGGAAAGAGGCGCAAAAGCGTACTACTGCAAAAATCGCTATCCTAACACGTGAGGGCTATGCTGGAGCAGTTAAGGCGCTAAGAACTGATTTAGGTCTATCGCAAACCCAAGCGTCCGAAAAAACTGGAGTACCAGTAGCAACAATCCGACAAACGGAGCGAGGGGCAGTCTATTTGTCTGAGGAGCGTTTGAAAGAATACGCAAATAAACTAGGCTATGAAGATGAAACAGTGGCTAAAATCGTAGAATTTAAGTACCCTGTTCAAGCTATTCGTAATTACGTTGAGGAAGAGTTGGCGAACCACGGAGTCAGTTCAGATGAAGCAGATGAATACTTGCTACGCGATTTGATTGAAAAAAGTGTAAAAAAAGTTGACTAAAAGTGTTGACTTTTTCTTCCCTCTTGTATATAATAT
>SKEH01000951.1_pt1 | contig 14316 bp, 13 predicted proteins | sample 4826571 | NCBI WGS metagenome assembly SKEH01 (sample SAMN11008814, study PRJNA524170) | human gut metagenome | biome: Human fecal sample; material: Feces; isolation source: fecal sample from pouch patient p29 | host: Homo sapiens | place: Israel: Tel-Aviv | collected 2016-09-14 | reverse complement strand
ACCATGCCTTCCCAGGCGCCGTCACCGGATAGTGTTCCCGGCATCGATGATGCGGACCGGTCCGATATGGACGGGGTCGATGTCCGAACGTCCGATATGCCGCAGCCCGAACCCGGTTCCGGGGTTCCCGCCGCGGACGGCGGACGGGACGGTTCCGGTTCCGCGTCACCTTCCCAAGCCATGCCCGGCGCGCCCGGCGGCCGGGGAGGCGACGCCACCGCTTCCGGAGGGACGGGAGGCCGTGGCGCGGACGGCGGGCAGGGCGGTGATTCCAGTTCGTCGTCGCAGTCCCGGTCACAGGGCGGCCGGGGAGGCGACGCCACCGCGCATGGCGGCACGGGGGGCCGTGGCGGCGTCGGTTTCCCCACGCCGTCGCATGGCGGCCCGTCAGGCCCGACCGTCGGCTGACCTGATTTCCTCCTTATTATTCGGGTCGCGTCCTCGGGATTCCACGTGGAATCCTAGGCGCGGCCCGTTTCCCCCTAGTCCGGATCATGCCATGATCGCATATTTTTTTGGAGGTGTCGGATTCCCATGGTTGCACAGGAAAAGACCAAGGTCCCGGCCGCGTCGTTCAGTCGACTGTCGGCCACGAACGTGCTGTTCGGCCTGGACAGGGCGCAGCTGATCGTCACGGTCACGGGCGTCGCCCTGCTGGTCGCGGGAGGCGCCATGGGATTGAACGGCCCGCTGATGATCGTCGGCGGGCTGGCCATCGTGTATGGCGTGATGCGCGTGCATGGGCTGAGCCTGTTGTCGTGGACGTGGATCTGGATGCGATGGCGGGCCAGGTTGAAGGACGGTACGAACCGTTGGGCCTACAGTCCCCTCGCCGCGGGCCGCCCGTTGGGCGTGCTCGGCCTGTATGGGCATGCCGAGGATCGGGCGCAGGCCATCGAGGGCCGTGACGTGGAGGTCATAGGCACGCCGTTCATGGGCGCCTGCTATCTGTGGGATCCCGACAAGCGTCAGGCCACCGCCACGTTGACCGCGCACGTCGAGGAGTGGACGATGTCATCCGACGAGAGCAAGGCCTCCCGTGCGATGGCGTTGAACACGATGCTCAAGGACCTGTCCGAAACGGACGGGTTCGTCGAACTGAAGGAGACGAGTTTCGTCCTGCCGGGACCCACTCCCCCGGAACCCGCGTATCTGCGGGATGAGTCGACCCCGCAGTGGGCCCGTGACGATCTGGCCGACCTGTGGCGTATGCCCGACATCCTCACTCCTTTGCAGAACGTGAACTACATCAGCGCGAGCGTGTCGGCCGACCGGCTTGCGGGCGTGAACCGTCACGCGAAGACGGAACGCGCGAGCGTGGGCATCGCGTTGGGCGAGCTCGTCAAACGGACTATGGCGCCCGACCTGCTGGATTGCGGCGCCCGACGCGGCAGCATCCATTGGTGCGATGTGGACGACCTGCGCTATCTGATCCGCACGGTCGCGGATCCCGAGCATGCGGCCGATCGCGTCCACGTCAACAGGGATGATCCGACGGTGACCTGGTGCGAGGAAGCCAAGGAGCATGACTACATCACCCTGGATTCCTGCGTCGCGAGAACGTATTGGGTCTACCAATGGCCCGACACCGACGTGCAGGCCGGTTGGATCCGTGACCTGGTCGCCGGTAAACGCATGATGGCGTTCTGTCATATCTGGCGTCCGTTGACGATGGACCAGTCGGAAGCGGACCTGCGTAACAGGAAGAGCAGCATCCGCCAACGCAGCAGGCTGCAGGACCAGCGCGAGAAGAACCGCGACGAACGTCGTGAGGAGAAGGAGCAGCGGCTACGTGAGCTCGAACAGGAGGCGAACTGGCCCGATACGGATCATCAGGGCTTTATCGCCCTGTTCGCGAAAAGCCTGCCGGACCTGGACGTGTTCGACCGTGACATGCAGCAGAAGGCCAAGAACTGGCATATGAGGCTCTCCTCGATGAAGGGCCAGCAGCGGGCCGCGTTGACCACGATCCTGCCATTGGGTATCTGAGCTGTTGTCGATTGAGCTCGTTCCTCTTGGACGTGCTCACGATGAGATTCCTGATTCAAGCGATGATGCCGTGAGCATTACGAAGATTTCGGCGTGACAGCTCCCGCGGAAACAAGTTCTTCATTCCATCGCCTATCCGCGTCTGCGGTGCATGTGGGTATGACGGAAGGTCTGTCCGGGATAGGCCCGGACATCATGCGGAAACGGGGCAAACGAATGACGAACGATACGGCCGAACCCGATTTGGCGCGTCTGACCCGCAGACAGATCATCGACCACACGGACTGCGACGACTGCACGGAGGACTACGTGTTCCTCATGCGCTAGGACGATCGTGAGTTCGGCATCGGACTGACCACGCTCCTCGCGTGCCTGGCGTTCGCCGAGCGCGAGGGCGCGGTGCCCGAGTTGCCGGCGGACTGGTGGATTAAGGTAAGGAACCAGTATCAATGATTCATGACGGAAGGCCGCCGTCCGATGTTCGTGTTCAAGGCCCGCACTGGTTCAGGGGAGGTGTTTGAGATCAACGCCGTGAACTTCATGAGGACGACGGGAGGAAGGGAACCCTACAAGTCGGTCCGCGGGGATGGACGCAACGTCTATTACGCCGTCCGCCCGGCCTGCGACAACCCCATCGTGCTGGTCGGCCTGTACCGGAACGAGCGTGGCATGGACCGGCCACGCCGCCCGTTCGGCAGGCACTGCGGGCACGATGTGCCGGCACTGGCGGAATATGACGAGGACGCCCACCGGGCCTGCAGGTACGCGGATCCGGGCCATAGGGCCGATTCCTGGCGCAAGCGCGGTCCGTCGGACCCGCACGGCCTCGCGCTCTACGGGCTCATGCGCAGCGAGTTCGACAACGTCGCCCTGGCATGGGAGCTGTCCTCCGGAATCCATCTCGGTCGCGCATATGCGGAGGAGATGCTGCGCGGATGGCGGGCGAACGAGGGCTGGCGCTACTACGTCGCCTCGTACCAGAACCTGCCGCAGATGCTGTTCTGGCCGGCCGGCTCCCAGAAGCTCATGGGACGTTACGTCCGTCGCGAATCACGGCTCCATGGGATGCTGGACCGGTCCGGGCTCGTGTCCCTGGAGCCAAGGGGGAACCGCTATGTGCAGGTGAGGCGCGCCTCCGACCGCTTCGCGGAGGCGTCGTTCGTCATCTACGACCGTACCTTCAGCCCGGACGGTGACGGCGACGAGCGCGAGGTCTTCGACGCGCGGGTCGACGTCGACGGTCGCGAGGTGGCCTCGGACCTGCGCATCACGGCCGAGGCCGGCTGGCTCGAACGGACCCGGACGCTGACACATGGCGGAAGGGACGAGCGCCTTCTCGAGATTGCCGGCCGTATCCTCGGATGAACGCCCGGACCGGGGAAAGGAACCTTTAGGCCGTGGGCGGCGAGCCGTTCGTCCTGCCTGTGGACGCCTGAGATTCCCGTAGGGCGGGGCCGATCCGGGTTTTGGCGGGTAGTATGAGGCATGTGGTCGTGTCCGTCGTGGCCCGTTGGGCGGGAAGGTGGTTTTGATGAGCGTCGAACGTCTTCTGATGTGCGCACGTCGCCCGGTGCTTTCCTTCGATTACGACCGACGTCGCGCCTGCGCCGTCGGGACCGGCACGATCCTGGACAGGGCGAGGCTTCCGTTGGAATTGACCACGCACGGCAAGAGCGCGGTCTACGCGAAACGGGTCGACATGTGGTGGCGCCGGCGGGCCATTCCCTCCTCACGGGACGGCATCCGCCGCGCGTTGGATCTCCTTGGGGTGCGTTCCACGGTGGATCTCCTGAACCGGTCGTACGGGTTGAGCCTATCCGACCAGTATTGGGTCAGGGACGCTTCCGACCCGGTACGTTGGGAGGACGTCAACTTCTTCGACAATCCATTCGACGAGGAGTTCGGGCGAATGCTGCTCACCCCGGTCTCCTCGTCCCACGGGTTCAGCCTCAACGTGCCGGACGCGTCCACCGGCGGCGACCTGCCCAAACGTTGGACCATCGGCCCGTCCGGTGTGAGGGTCCTCGTCAAGGGCGGCAGGACCGGACAGGAACCCGTCAACGAGCTCATAGCCTCACGTCTCGCGCGCGGATTGGGCATCCGGGCCGTGGAGTACCGGCTCGGGGAATACGACAACCGTCCCGTCAGCCTGTGCGACGAGATGCTCTCCCGTGACGAGGAACTGATCTCCGCATGGCAGCTCATGGGATCCATCAAGCGTGACAACAGGCTGAGCATGCGGGATCAATGGCTGTCGGACGCGGTCTCGCTGGGTTGCGCGCGCAAAGCCGTCAGCGACGCGACCGACGATTGGCTTCTCGTGGACTGGCTGGTCCGTAACATCGACAGGCATTACAACAATTTCGGCCTGATCAGGAACGTGGACAGCCTTGAGGTGCGGCCCGCCCCGTTGTTCGACACGGGGATGAGCCTGTGGGCCGGCGAGTTGAGGGTGGACAACGCCGATTACAGGACGAAACCGTTCTATTCGACCTATAAGACCCCTACGGCGTTGCGCCAACTGCGTCTCATCGCGGATTGGTCGAGGTACGATCTTGGCATTCTGGCGGATTGGCCCGACGAGGTGGCCCACCGTCTGACGGCCAACGGCATGCTTTCCCCGGTCCGTATCGAAGCGATCAGGTCGAGCCTCATGAAGCGTGTCGCAACGGCCGTGACGGTCCGTGACGAGAAAGTCTCATCCAATCATGGAACCACATGTTTCACCATCCCCCGGCCTACGCCGGACCGGTCGACGGACGATCTTCCCATGCCCTCGTCCTCGGATGCGGAGGATCCTTTCCCCGGACCGGCATGAGAACCGTCGCCTGTGGGAGTTGGCGTCCGATGTGAGGGGATAGAGGACGTGGTCATCGACCGGCCCGTTCCGCGGGACGCTGCCCTTTCTTGTTGATCTCCACCCCTTTGTATCTGATCGGATACGGCGCTTCCATGATGGTGTGTAGGATCATCCATATGACGGCTTTCTGTACGTCGGAGACCCTGCAGTATGGTTTCTCGTCCTTGAGCCAGTAGACCCCGTCGGAGGTGATGCGGTGGAATATTTCGGATTTCCTGTAATCCTCGTATATGTCCGCATGCATTTCCGTCCTTCCACATATGAGTATCGGTTTGTGATACAGGCAGGCCACCGCGGCGCTGTGATGACCCGAGCCCTCTACGGTGGTCAGGAGGAAAGGCCACGCGAACCGGTACTCCGCACCGGCCCATTTCCCCCAATAATCATTCGACACCCGTTTCAATCCACGAGAGTCTTCCGTCAGCCTGTCATAACCCCATGGCTGGGCGTATATCGCGTCGATCCCGGGCTCTATGGCGATCCGTTCCGATTCGGGAGCCACCGTGGCCGTGGATTCGATCATCGATTCGTATTCTTCGCGACTGAATCTCACGAACTCATCCGAATCGAATTCGTCGGCCTGCATGGGCGGAAACAGCGGCTCGTTATGATTATAAGATTTCCCGTATGTCCTATTCCATGCCTCATTTTTTGATTGCTGCTTAGTTATCTCATGATTTTTCTGTATACCGTCACGCATGGTGTTTTGATGTTCATGTTCCGCTTTCTCCTCCGGTCCGGCAAGACCGGGAACATTATCGAGCTCCTGGAACATGGCTGCGTCGGAGTAAGCCCTCGTGCTCTGAACGAGGATCGTCGCCGCGGGATGGTTATCCCACTTGTCATATTCAGGATTGGTGCATAACGCCTCCACCGTTTTTACAAGAGGGTTGACATGCCCGGTCGCGCATTCGATTTTCTGTCTGTACACACTGACTTCGTCCTTCAGTGTGTCCTTCTGTTTCCTCAGGTCTTCGTTTTCCTACCGAGGCCGGCGGTTATCCGCGCGCAGTTCCCTCTTCGATTTGAACATCTGGCACATCCTTTCCGTCGCCCGTCCGTACCATTCGTTTCAGCATCTACCACGGATTCCGACGCCTAAGGCCGTTTTCCCGGAAATCCACGGCCCCGGATATGAAAAAGGTCCACGACGCTCCCAAACGTCGTGGGTCTTCTCGTGCCATCGCGTCATGCGGCCTGCAGGCGATGCTCCTCGTGGTGCGCGCGGGCATCCTGGATGATGAGGGCTTTCAGGTATCTGCTTTTATTAAGTCCCTCGCGTTTCGCCGCGTACTCTATGTACGAGCTCCACGAGGCCGGGACACGGAAGCGTTCCTGTACGCTTTTCTCACGTTTTTCATCGCCCGTCGGGCGGCCCGGGCCGGCCAGCGCGGTGAGGATGGCCGTGGCATCGGCGTCCTCGGCCATGAGCGAGGCCATCAGGTCGGAAGCCCGGCCGCCCGTGAACTGCGCGGCCGGAGCCGTCGTGGGGGCCGGTTCGTTTTCGTCGGCCAGCCGTTCGTAGATATCGGTCATTGCTATCGTCTCCATTTCATCCAATAGTCACGCCATTTGTCAGTCAGATGCTCGACATGGAACACGAGCATGTCGCGTCCTTGCGGTCGTGTGAGCACTTCTATCAGGTCGTCATGCCATGCGCCGGGACGGCGCAGGCATATGACGAGCGCCGCCGTGTTGCCGGGTGTCCCGGGCGGGATGGATGGGTCGGCGGGGTCAATGAGCGCGATCCATTCCGGGTGCGCCATGGCCTTGCGTATCTCATCCTCGTCAAGCCGATCCTCCTCGAAATGCTTGTAGGCCGATTTGGAATCGAAGATAATCATGGAAATAATTGTACCACAATTATTGGGCCGGTTCGGGTTCTCAGTTTTCCGATCGCGGAGGTCTTTTCCGATGGGTGTGTTCGGAATGCGTGCGGGGGAAGGCGAGGCGATCGTGTCCTGATGCCTCATCCATCGCCTATCCGCGTCTGCGGTGCATGTGGGTATGACGGAAGGCCCGTCCGGGATCGGCCCGGACATCATACGGAAACGAGGCGAACGAATGACGAACGATACGGCCGAACCCGATCTGGCGCGTCTGGCCCGCAGACGGATCATCGACCACATGGACTGCGACGACTGCACGGAGGACTACGTGTTCCTCATGCGCCAGGGCGATCGTGAGTTCGGCATCGGACTGACCACGGTCCTCGCGTGCCTGGCATTCGCCGAACACGAGCGGGCGATACCACCACTGCCACCGGAATGGTGGATAGGAATCAACAGGAGATACCGGTAGACCCCGTCCGAACCGTCGATGGTCGAACGGCTCTACGATTGGAACCGATATCGGTTCCAATCGGAGGTGTCGTATGGATGTGTTCAAGACCCGTGTCGGGGAATGCAGGGCCATTGCCATCAGTCAGGAGAATTATTTCATGGAGACCAAGGGCATGGAGCCTTTCGTGGTTGCGGAGGGCGGGCATAGGAGGTTGTACGCGGTCTGTCCCGAATGCGACAATCCCGTCCGCATGGTCGGTCTGAACCGTCGCGAACTGGATGCCGGCCATCGACGCCCGTATGGAAGACACGTCGGGCATGACGTGCCTGGAGTGGCCGTATATGACGAGACGGCGTATCTGGAATGCTCGTATTCGAATCCGGGATATCATCGTGATCCCGGTTCGCGTCGTCCCCCGTCCAATCCCACGGCATTGGCCTTGTACCGGATTATGAGGGACCGGTTCGACCGGGTGGAATACGCGTGGCGGCACGCTTCGGGAATACGCCTTGGCATCAAGAGACTGCAGAGGGCGTTGATCCTATGGCGGAACGACAAGGCATGGCTGAATTACGATTCCACCTACTGCAACCTGCCGCAGATGTTGTTCATGGGATTGCCGGAACAGGACCTGTACGGTCAATGCGTGTCCAAGGATGGTCCGGTCGCTGCGGCTCTTTCCACTCTTGACGACGTCAGATTGGAACCCGTGGATTTTTCCGAGGAATACGTTCGCGTTTCCACCACACGTTTCACCAACGTCACGTTCACGCTCGGTCCTCCATCCAAACGGAAGGACGGCGAGCATATGGTCGAATACTTCCCGCTATGCCTGTTGCATGAGGGACGTCAGATCGGCGGTTTCATCCAGGTTCGTACGGATCCGGAATGGTTCAGCCGCATATTGAACATGCCTGATTGGCATGAGAGCCGTCGCCTGTTGGGGTTGGCGGCCGACGTGCTGGGATAGGTTATCGGCGGGTTCGTTTCGATCGTGGATCGTCGGCATCCGCCCCGTCGCATCGTTTCGCGTGACGATATCGGATACGGGTCGCGTGATGGTCATGACGGGACGGGAGAGCCGGTCCGTGGACGCCTGCTCCTTTCTCCGGACGCTTCCCCCTGTCCGGGATCATTTCCCCTTGGCCATTCATGGTCTCTCCCCCGCTCCCGTCCTCGGATAATTGAACAGGCCGTGTCCGAAGGTTCTCTCCGTTCGGGCATGGATGCCGGCCCCGACGCGTCTCTTCCCCTTCTTCTCTCTCTGAGCGTCGGGGCCGGCCGTTTTCCGTGGCGGAATCCACGACGAGCCCCGAAGGAGGAGACGCGAATGGAAGGATTCAATGCCGACTGGATGCCGACGGCGTATGACACTCCGGCCGGCACCGATGACGGCGGGAGGCATGATCGTCGTGATCGTCGTCCCGGCGGCTTTCCCATGGTGAGGATCATCGCCATAGGCGCGGCCGTATGCGCGGTGGCGGGTGTCGACGGCATCATCCTCGTGGATCGGATGGATATGACGCATGACGGGAACGTGACGGCATGCGAGCGGGCCGTGCTGTCACGCGACCGTCAGGCCGGCCTGTTCGACAAGGATTCGGAACGGTACGGGACAAACATCGACGCGGAGGCGTTGCGTAAGGCCGACGAGGACCTGGCACGACGTTGGCTCAAGGCGAGGAACCGTCCGAGCGTGTCGGAGATCAGCTGCGACGCGGATCATGACAATGCGACGTTGAAGAGGGCCAAGGAAAAGGCCGACGGTGAAGCCACGCGGATGCGCAAGGCCCGCAGGACCCTGAAGTCCCTGTACGGGAAGGCGTCGGACGTGCTGGGCCGCAAGGCCGACAAGGACAGGCGCGAACGGTTCCATACGGCGTTGGAAAAGGCCGAACGCACGTTGGACGATACGCGGGACGCGGACCTGAACCTGCCGTATCTGCGCACGAGACTCGGCCAGGAGTACGACAAGGCGAAGGAAATGGATGCGGGGTCGGCCGATCCGGACGAATTGGATCGCATGGCCTCCATCCTTGAATCATTGTCGGAACAGACCGTGGATTCCATACGTGCCGGCCAGGGGCCGGAGGAAGATGACGGATGACGACGGGAACGCGTTCCGCCGGAACGGGGAGGCATGGATGAACTGGACCGATCTGGCAAGAGGCGTCATGTACGCGGTGGAGCTTATCCTGTGCGTGAAGGTGCTGGGCGATTGGATGATGCCGACGTGCCGTCACGGTCCCGACCCGTCCACGGGCATGGCCCGTGGACTGCGTGCTGCGGGATGGATTCTGACGGTGTTGTACGCGTGCGGCGTGGGCAAGAGCCTGATGTACCTGCGGTTCGGGTGGGATGATGATGTGCTGCCGGTCGATTACGTGAATCTGGCATTGGTCACGGCCAACACGCTCGTGTGGATCATTCTCGCCTGGCGGCATCGCGAACGCTGACTGCCGGACCGTTCCCCGTGCCCTTTATGGCGTCATGGCCTTATGGTCTTGCCTGAGGGTTCCATGGCGAAGGATTCCGTGACGTGGGGGCCGGGTGGAAACGGAACGGCTGGTCCGCCACGAGCCTGCGTGCGGGGACATCGCGCGTGAACGGGTCCTCGAACGCCCACCGGTACGTTCCCGGCTTGTCCCGGGTGAGAAGCGGGAGCCTTTTGACCTGGATGGGGATCGAATCGTATCGCGGGTTGGAGAATACGCCGCCCCTGCCGAGGTAGTCGTTGATGATGAAGTTGACTCCCTGGATGGCGCCGCAGTGTGAACAGTTGACGGCTAGGTAGCTTTCCCCCATGAGTTTCGAGTAATTCGTCCTCACCGACAGTTCCCTGCCGATCTGGATTTTGAAGGCCCGTGAGAGGAATCCCATGTCGTCCAGGACGTTCCAGGCGACGATCCGGTCATGCCGGTATCCCCACCGGTCAAGGAACGTGAACACCATCGCGCTTTCCAGATACCGGAACGAGCATCTGTAGCATCCGTTCGGCGACCATGCCCATACGAGACCGTTGTCCACGAGCATGTACGAGGGCGGGATACGGAACGGTTCCTCCTCGTCGAACCAGTCCCCGTCCTCCCTGCCCGTGATGGGTCGGAATTGAACGCTCATGACCTCTCCTTCCATTCGCCCGGCATACGGGATTTTCGTATCATCGACGCTATCATCATAGGGGATCGCCTGCAGGAGAACGTCCCGTCGTACGGCACGGGAGGGAACCGTTGCCCGCGTCGGACGACGAACGATGGCTCCGATATCGGTGAGGGGGCATGTGGTCCGGTTAGGATATTCCACGAAGATCCCGGAACCAAGGAGAGAAGTCATGGATGGGAATATGGCGGAGACGGAGGAACTGGCGGCGGTGGCCGACCAGCCGGAAGCCACTGATATGGCGGAGCCCGAGGGCCCGCACCGTTCCAGGCGGACCGTGGCGGTCGTCGCCGTGGTGTGCGTGGCCGCGTTGGCCGTCGCGGGCGGTGTCGGCTGCAAGGCATGGTCGGACCATGAGACCGCCGTGGCCGCGAAGGATTGCCGGAGCGCGTCGGAAGCCTACCGCAAGGCGGCCGACTCGTACAACGGGCTCGTGGACGGCGACGCGGCCACGGCCTCCCGGATCACCGCCAAGCAGGTCAAGGACACGGCGACCGTGGACGGCCTCGCCGAGGCGTTGAAGGCGGCGGAGCCGAAGGTCGTGGCCTGCACGGCCGACACGAGGGCGGGCTCCGAGACGAAGGCCGCATCGATCGCAAAAAACACCGCATGGTACAGGAATCATGGGAGGAGCCTGAGGGCGGCGGTCGGGAGGGTGAACGCGTCGAAGCTGGACAAGGCCGTCGACGACGCGAGCCAACTGTATAAGGATTCCGACGGCAGGGTGGCGGACGCGAAGACGCGCGAGGAGCTGAAGCAGGCGATCGCCGCGAAGGACGAGACGAGGATCGCCAAGGCCGTGAAGGCGGTCGATGATTCCGTCGAGGCGAAGCGCAAGGCCGACGAGGAGGCCGCCAGGAAGAAGGCCGAACAGGAGGCCGAGGAGGAGGCCGAGGCGCAGGCCGCCGCCGAGGCCGCAGCGGCTCAGGCGCAGCAGTCGTATTCCGGCGGCTCGTATTCCAATACCGGCGGCTCGCAGTCGTATTTCTCCAATACCGGCGGCTCCGCGTCGAGCGGGTCGGCCGGTTCGTCCAATAGCGGCGGTTCGTCCAGCGGAGGCAGTTCGTCCAGCGGCTCGGCTGATTCCAATACGGGGGCCTCCGACGGATTTGACTGGGATTATGTAGGCCCGTCAGTCTGCACTTCTGATAAGTTCTGCCCGCTAGGATAGTTCCCTCCTCTCCGTTTCGTCATCCCTCTTCGGCGTTCACTGCCGAAGAGGGATTCCTCTTTTCTGGGCACATTCAGATCGATATCGGACCCACCTTTCGGACAGTGACGTGGTATGCACGGACGGAACCCTCCCTTTCGGGAGAACAGGGAGACGCGTCCCCGGCTCCGTCCCGCCCCATGCCCGCATAGCCATGGGGCGTATCTGCAAGCAGAATCTCTGAAAGGAGAGGGAACATTGAGTTCCAAGAAGAACACAATGCGGGCCGCGCTTGCCGCGCTCGTCGCTGCGGCGACGCTGGTGAGCCCGTTCTCGGCGTATGCCGGTGAGGGCGGCGGCGGTTCCGGCACGGGCACCGGCTCAGGTGACGGAACCGCCGGCGGTGTCGGCAAGGTCAGCTGGGTGTACAAGGACAATTACGGCACACCGACCCGGGACAACGCAATCGCGGCCATGCAGTCCGCTGGCGTGAAGAACCTAGGCGGCACCGAATCCAACAAGGCCATCGATGATGCCGTGAACAATGCGAACGCGGAATGTGTGGCGCGTTCACAGGCTGCCGGGCAGTCTGACCCGCAGTGCCGTCTGGTGTCCGTCGGCTTCGTGCATACGCCCGGCTCTTCGGGTGACTGGTATACGGGCGCGAACGGTTCACTGACTGCGAAGCAGTGGCAGGACGCGTGGGTGTCATCCGGCATTCCGAACAACACCTACAATTACAATGGCACGGACTATAAGGCCTCCAGCCCGTTCAACGACGGGAGCACGACGATCAATTCGTTGGTGAGGCGTGAGACCGACAAGGCCCCTCGCGCGTTCATCGCCATCGCACTGTCACAGTACGAGCCTGCGCCGGCAAACTATGATTTGACCGTCACCACCAATCACAGGCAGGGGGCCGATCTGAAGGTCGGCTCCACAACTCCGATCGGCGACACCCTGCATGCGAGCAACAACGGCAGCGGCATCAAGGAGAACCTGAACGGCACCGCCGTCATCCACTATGAGGGCCAGAAGAACGGCTACGTCGCCGCCCAGACGGTCAGCAAGCCGATCGCCTTCGCGAACTCGGGCGACACCCAGCTCGACCGCCTCGCCTCGCCCGCGGATTTCGGCATGGGCCACTGGCAGGAGGGCCGGTATTGGATCGACATCCAGGTGTCCAAGCAGGGCGGGATGAGATCGGCCGTCGACACGGCCGACAAGGACCCGTCCGAGACCTGGAACGTGAGCGCCGAACCGCCGACCCCGCCGGTCAAGACCATCGACGAGGGCGTGAGCGCCGACGGCATGACCAACCGCACCGTCATCCGTTACGGTACCGGCAAGGGCGGCTACGAGATGGCGTTCAGGGACAGGATCACGGCCGACGGCGTCGACTACGCCGTCGACGACTACAGGCTCGTCGACAAGAGCGACAACGACCGCGACGTGTCCGGCGAGTTCACCATCGCCTGGGACCGCAAGACGGACACCGTGACCGCGGTGCGTTCGGCCGGCAAGGGCGAGATGCCTTTGGACCATGAGATCGAGTTCAGCTTCGACGTCACCGTCAGCAGGCCGAAGGATTTCAGGAAGGTCAAGGACCACGCGACCGGCCGGTGGAACCAGGAGGCCGAGGCGGATGCCGGCAGCAAGGAATTCGACACCTGGCAGCCGAACCCGGACAAGAGCTGGATCTTCGAGCGGGACGGCAAATGGCAGGCCGTCATCGACCCGCAGGAGAGCGACAAGACCGGCGGCGACGCGCACACCTACCTCGACGGCGACAAGGTAGGCAGCGTCGTCAACGGCACCATCGGCAGGAACCTGATCCAGGCGCCGAAACAGTTCACCCTCACGGATGACTGGACGGCCGCCGACTATCTGTTCGACCCGGACACGAAGAGCATCCGCGTGTATGAGTCCACGTCCGGCACCGACCGCGAAAGCAGCGTGAGCGACATCGTGAACACCGGCAAGGACGTGACCGACCAGTTCGACATCACCGTCCAGGGCACCACGGCCACCGCCAAGGCCAAGGCCTCCTACCTCAAGGGACTGAGGAAGCTGAAGAACCCCAGGCAGGTCACGCTCCTGATCCCCGGCAGGATCGACTTCGCCGGCGGCAAGGGCGCGGAACAGGTCCGCAAGGACTTCAAGAAGGATGCGGGCGACGAGCTCACCTTCTGCACCGCCCCGGACGGCAAGGATCTGACCAACGGCGGCTCCGAGACCGTGAACAACCACACCGAGCCGACCAACGAGCCGAAGATCTGCGGCTACATCCCGCCGGCCGGGAAGGACGTGGTGGGCGAGGCGAGCCAGGGCGGCGACCAGGAGAGCGTGCAGGGCAAGGTCGTCCAGCCCGGCCAGAGGGTCGAATACCAGCTCGACACGCAGCCGCATCTGCCGTCCGACCTCGCCTACGAGGTCAAGTCCGTGAGCTTCACGGACTCCTACGACCCGTATCTGAAACCGGACAAGCAGACCCTGGAGATGATGGACCTGGACACCGGCAAGCCGGTGTCCAGGAAGAAGTACACGACCACGTGGGATGATTCCAAGCACATGTTCACCCTGACCGTCACCGACCAGGAGACGATCGGCCAGTGGCGCGCGGGCGCCAATCCCCGCCTCCAGGTCCGCTTCGAGGGCACCGTCTCCGATAATGCCCCCACCACGCACAGGGTCGGTAACAAGTGGGTGCTGACCCTCAACAACAGCTTGACCCCGAGCAACGAGGTGTTCAACATCCCGCCGAAGCTCGACCCCGTCAAGAAGGACACGCGGAAGGACCCGACGGTCAGCATCGACGGCAGGACCGCCCTGCTGGGCGACGAGATCCACTACCGCGTCGACATCGACGCCAGGC
>SKEH01000949.1_pt1 | contig 14323 bp, 13 predicted proteins | sample 4826571 | NCBI WGS metagenome assembly SKEH01 (sample SAMN11008814, study PRJNA524170) | human gut metagenome | biome: Human fecal sample; material: Feces; isolation source: fecal sample from pouch patient p29 | host: Homo sapiens | place: Israel: Tel-Aviv | collected 2016-09-14 | reverse complement strand
AATATTGTTGCTTTATACTAGGCTTCATTAACCAATTTTAAGCAAACAAAAAACACTAACTAAGTTAGTGTTTTATATTTATTCAAGTTATTTTTACATAGATCCTTTGAACACACCCCATGAACTGCGGAAGTAATCCCAGCCAGAGTATATTGTAAAAATTAAAGCTAGATATAGCAAAATTGTTCCAATATGGTAAAAATCACCAACTAATAAGAAGATAATTGATAACATTTGGCATGTAGTCTTAATTTTGCCTGGCATAGCTGCTGCCATTACTTGACCCTTGTTTTCAACAAGTAGCAAACGTAAGCCAGTTACTGCTAACTCGCGACAAACAATAACTGCAACTATCCATGCTGGGGCTAAATTTAAAGAAATCAACATAATAAAAGCTGTCATTGTCAACATTTTGTCAGCTAAAGGATCAGCAAACTTACCAAAGTTAGTAACTAGGTTTCGTGAACGGGCAATATGTCCGTCAAACCAATCTGTTGCCGAGGCAACTGCAAAAACAATCGCAGCAACTACTAACTTCCAATAAACAGTTGATCCAGCGACCTTAACACTGGCATCCCCACCAAAAATAATAATTAATACAAACACCGGTATTAAGAAAATTCTAAAAACCGTTAATTTATTAGGTAAATTCATTCTAAATTACTTCCTTCTACTACTTGGCAGTCTTTTACCGGCCACCATTGCTGTTATTTGTGGACTGGTTAGAATGGTTAGCTTCAGTTCCTTGTCCATTGTTAGTTTGCTGGTTTGTTTCATGACCCGATTGACCATTATCAGTTTGACCATTCTGTTGATTGTTAGTGGTACCATTTGACTGATTTTGGCCTTGATTATGTTGATTTGTATTAGTATTGGTATTTGAATGAGTAGTCGTTTGATTATTATTAGTTTGCGTTGAATTATTCTCAGTTGTCTGAGATTGCTCTTGCTTATGCTTACCAATATAGAAAGTCAAAGTGCTACCAGTAATCCGTGGATCAAAGTGCATTCTCTTACCGCCAATCCTAATTGTTGCACCATATGGATTAGTAAATGTCACTACCATAGTTTTAGCAGATTCAGGAATAGCTAAAGTACGTTTCTGATTTGAAGTTAGTACTTGATTGGCTTGGCTAACGCCGTCAATTACAACGGAAACATTGGTTTGTTGATTACCAGCACGTACAACTAAATTGCGGTTTTCCTTTAAGCCAGTTACTTGATATTGGTTATTACTCAACTGCTTAATTTTTATATTAGCTTTTTTAACTTGCTTGCGCTTCTTACGCTTTGTTGTATTGCTGTTATCTGATGAAACAGAAACATCGTTAGCAGAATTATCAGGTTGATTGTCGCTAGCTGAAAAATGAGCATAAACCATGTAACAAACAAGCACAGCCAAAATAATCCCTACACCAACAATAATTCTTGGAAGATACTCTTTCCAAATCTTCTTTTTATTGCTAGTTGTTTTGCTGACTTCTTCGCTTTTGTTATCGATTGAATCCTCAACGTATTCGTCAGGCTCAGCTTGGGGAATGTCATTGTGGTATTCACTAAGAAGCTGCTTGCCGTCTAATCCGACTACTTGCGCATATTGTCTGATAAAAGCACGTACATAAAAGTCACCAGGAAGCTTATCAAAGTCATCTTGCTCAATTGCCGTCAGATACCTGCCTTGAATTTTGGTTGCTTTTTCAATATCTTCAATTGAAAGTCCCTTTGCCTCTCTGGCACTGCGTAATTTGTCTCCAATATCTGCCATAGTTACCCCTTTTAATTTTTAACTTTACACACTGAGTATAACATATATACTACTAATTTCTTTTACCATTATATAAACTACGTTAACCAGCCACCACTAACATAAAGCGTTTGTCCAGTTAAATAAGTTGAATTGGGATCAAGTAAGGCTTTGACCCAGAATGAAATGTCAGCGCCACTAGCTAATCGTCCAGCCGGAATTTCTCCTACTACTTCTGCCATTTCTTCAACAGAAATCATTTTATTCATTGCTGTGTCAACCGCACCGGGCGCAATAACATTAACCGTTAAGTTAGCCGATGCAACTTCTCTAGCGTATGCCTGGCTAAAGCGGCTAAGTCCAGCCTTGGTTGCACTATAAACTGTTTCCATTGCGCTGCCCTGAGCTCCATAAACCGAACCGATAAAAATAATTCGACTAAAATCATTTTTTAGCAAGAGTGGCTCAAGTAGGCTAGTCAACTTAATTGGTGTAACCAAGTTGACCTGCATTATCTCATCAACTTTATCCAAATGTTGATCACTTAGAAGATGATAATCTGTAATGCCCTGAGCAAAAATAATTGCATTAATTGGCAATAAACTCTGCACCATTTTTTCAAGTTCACTATTTTCTGCCAAGAAACTGAACTTGAGCGGTAGAAAGTCCTGCGATGGGTATTGCTTCATGAAGCTTTCACTCATTTCACAAGCAGCTGTCCAATTACTGCTACAATGAATATATAAAGACCAACCGGCTTCAGCTAAATCGGTACAAATCGACCGACCAATACCACCAGTTGCACCAAAAACTATCGCTCGCTGCATCAAAACATTTCCTTTTTTGTTTTAGTGAACAAAACACCAAAAACAGCATTGCAATTATATAATAATTACTTTTCAGATGCTACAATTTCGACTAAAGTTCACATTCGAATTAATTTTAACATTATTTTTTCTCAAAACTTGGCAAAAAACCAACATGCTAAACTTTCTTAAAAATTAGCTCTTATTTTCAGTTTTTTGAGGTTGTATTAATACTTGACGTGGCTTTGATCCTTCGGAAGGGCCGACTACACCCTTAGCTTCCATTTCATCAACGATGCGCGCTGCACGATTGTAGCCAATTCTAAACCTCCGTTGCAACATTGACACACTGGCTGATTGTTGTCTTCTTACTAGATCAACAGCTTGATCATATAATTCATCCTCTGGCTCAGCGTCAACATTATCAGCTGTTTCTTCAGTTTTTTTCGGAATCATACCCTCATCATATTTTGGCTTTTGCTGTTGACTTACCCATGAAATGACTTTTTCAACTTCATGAGAAGAAATATAGGCACCTTGAATTCGCTCAGGCTTTGAAGCACCCACTGGCATGTACAGCATGTCTCCACGCCCCAACAACTTTTCTGCACCGTTTTGATCAAGAATAGTCCGAGAGTCAATTCCACTTGAAACCGCAAATGAGATTCTGGAAGGCACGTTAGCCTTGATTAGTCCCGTAATGACGTCAACACTTGGTCGTTGCGTTGCTAAAATCATGTGGATACCGGCAGCACGAGCCATTTGTCCTAAACGAACAATTGCACCTTCTACGTCGCGTCCACCAACCATCATTAGGTCACTTAATTCATCAACTACAACTAAGATGTATGGTAAAGATTGCATCACAGGCTTGCTTTTATCCTGATTATTGATTTCTACCTTTTCATTAAATTCGGCCATATTACGTGCACCGCTTGCAGCAAATAGCTTATACCGACGCTCCATTTCTTTAACTGCTTTACTTAAGGCGTTTGCAGCTAATTTTGGATCCGTGACCACCGGAATTAACAGGTGGGGTACACCATTATAGACTGAGAGCTCAACCATCTTCGGATCAATTAAAATCAATTTTACTTGATCTGGAGTGGCTTTCATTAAAATACTTGTTAATATCGTGTTCACTGCAACAGATTTACCGGAACCGGTTGATCCAGCAATCAGGAGGTGCGGCATCTTCGTCAAATTGGCAGAAATAATTTGTCCACTGACATCCTTACCGAGTGGAACTTGCATCGGATCAGCTTTAGCCTTGCTGTCCTGATTCTGCATCACATCTTTAAAAGCAACAATCGAAGTTGCACGATTGGGGACTTCAATTCCGATATATGGTTTACCCGGAATCGGTGCTTCAATTCTGATATCTTTTGCTGCAAGAGCCAGCGCAAGGTCATCAGCTAAGTTAACTATTCTACTTACCTTTACACCGACTGCTGGTTGAACTTCATACCGTGTAACCGTAGGTCCCAAAATTGCTTTCTTGATATTAACATTGACACCAAAGCTCTTAAAAGTAGATTGCAGGGTCTGGGTATTTTTCCTGATCAAAGCTTTGTCAGCACTTTGGTCAGTGTTTTTAACTGAATCGAGTAATGTCAACGGTGGCTTTTGATATTCGGGGTTAACTACTTCTTTACCATCAAATTCACCGTGATCAACTGATCCAAGCTCCTGCATCAATTTCTGGTCTTCGTCTGCAAAAGAATGAGACTTAGGTAATTCAGTTTCTGACTGCTCTTGCTGGTCATCATGACTGGAATATTGAACTTGGCTATCATCTTCAAGCGGCTCTTGATAAGCTGGTTGTTCTTCAATTGGAAGTTCTTCTGCAAAATCACTTTCTTGATTGGACGAAGTATTACTTTCATCTTCGGTATCATCTTTTACAGTAAAATCATCAACATTTGGAAAAACTGGTGATTCAGAAGAAAGTGGGTCTTGAAAATCGTCCTCTTTTTCTTCTCTTTTTTGAATCTGCTCTTCACGAATTTCACTGTATTTTTCTTTGATTTTTGAGCCAGCTTTTTTATTTTTGGCAATAAACAACTGGCTAACAGCCTGAAACTTCCTAATGACATCAGCAAACTTAACATCAAAGAACATCAAAATGCCAATTGGAATAAACAGAATTGCAAACACACGCAGACCAATATGTCCAAGTAGCGGATAAAATAGTTGATAGCAAATAGCACCAATTAATCCACCACCAATTGATTCAGTAATAGCTGCGCGTCCAAATTCTGCCGACATCTCATGCCAAAAAGCGTTCATGAACGCATTATTGACTAATTCGCGTTCAAAATAAACGCTGCTTTGAATAATCAAAAAACCAAAAATTGCCAAGAGCAATCCACATGTTCTTTTCAGCTTAAAGTGCATCGGCTTGTTGTATATCAACATCACTAAGCCAAAAATTGCGCATAGTCCAGCAACTAATAGGTAGGAATCGCCAAAAAACAGACGGAAAACATTAGCAATTTGTTTACCTAAAATACCGAATTTGGCAAAAGCTAAAATTACAATAATTATTTGAACAAGGCCGACAACAGCCCAAGTTATTCCTGTATTTTGCGCCTTCTTACTTGCTTTTGTTGTCCTCTTCTTTTTCTTAGGCATAAAATCACCTAATTAGGCTTTAAAAGTTGGCTTGGAAGTTCAAATTAACTGGCTCATCCAGCGCAATTTGCGTAACTTCATAAGTCAAAGTTTCAATATATTCAACCAATGGGCGACTTAAGATTTTATAATCTGTTTTTGAAAGGTCACTACCATCACCAAAATAATCTTTAATTTTAACAACTTGGCTAATCATGCCGCTAACAGTGAATTCACCGGGAGCGGGAGCCACTTCAAAGACAACGGTAATGTCGAAGTAGTTACCATCTTCACCCGGATCAGTGGTACCATCTTCATTTTGTTTTTCAACTTTTTTCAAACCAAAGTTCACATTGTCCTTAGTTTCAAGTTCTTCATTAATGTCGTAGTGAAAATTCTTTACTATGACTGGTGTTTCTTTATTAAATTCCATTATTGTTCTCCTTTTAAATTACGTTCATATCTTTCTGGACGATTATAACTGTCCTTAAGCTTATCATTTTCGTAGTGATGCTCTTTTTCCAATCCCGGAAAACCTTGTTGACGAATTGCTTCCAACAGGACAATCGCAACCGAATTAGCTAGGTTATAGCATCTGATATTATCAGACATTGGAATCCGTAAATTGCGTTCATAATATTCTCGCATAAACGTTTCTGGTAAACCAGTTGTTTCCTTACCAAAAACAAAATAATAATTCTTTTTTGGATCTGTGTAACTTACTTCCGCATAGTTTTTTGATGAAAATTTGGAAATCAAGTACATTTCATCGTCTGGACCAAGACTGTTTAAAAAAGCCGTAAGGTCATCGTGCAGCCGCACGTCAACCTTATCCCAATAATCAAGTCCGGCGCGTTTCATGGTTTTATTATCAATACGAAAACCAAGTGGTTCAATTAAGTCCAATACAGTATTAGTACCAGCACAAGTACGTGCAATATTACCTGTGTTAGCAGGCATTAATGGTTCATATAAAACAACGTGATTAGTCACTTTTTTCTCCTTAACATAAAAAGTGTGGCCCAGTGACCACACTTTACTCTAATTCTTTGTCACTTCTTCGTTATCAACTGTCTTCTTTGGAACTAAAGAAGTTTTTTCGTCTTCATCAAAAACTTTTGAAACCTTACGATAGTAATTATACACACGCATGATGATGATTTTTAAAATTGCGTAAATTGGAATACCAAAAATCACACCCCATAGGCCCCAAACCGCACTTGAACCAATCAAGAGAAGAATAGTTGTAACTGGATGCATTTCCATTTTGTTTCCCATAACCAATGGACTAATCAGACGTGATTCAATTGTTTGCTCAACAGCAAAAACAATTAAAACTTTAATGACCATCGGTAGAGAAATCATGATACCAATTACGATTGCTGGAATGAATGCAATAAAAGTACCAAAATATGGAATCAAGTTTAAAAAGGCACTTAAAACAGCGAGCGCAATCCCATATGGCAGACCGATGATGCTATAGCCGATTGCAAACATAATCCCTACCCAAAAGGCAACTGTTAATTGACCTCTGATATATGAAGAAAGAGCTGTATTAATATCATATAGTAATTCGCCAAAGCCGTTTTGCCAACGCTTAGGGGCAAATTGTGTCAAATAAGGACGTAGATTATGTCCATCTTTTAACATGAAGAATAAGATGAATGGCGCCGTCAATAACGTCATAAAGATCATCGTAACAATACTAATTGCCGACGAAATATTATCTAGTGCAGCGTCAATCGCATGCTGGCCAGATTTAAATATCATGTCCTGCGCACGTGCAATTGCATCATTAATATTATTTTTCACACTATGAAATTGTGGATCACTTAACATATTTTGAACAGCAATTGTTGCATCATTCCAAATATGAGGCCAGTGTCTTATTAAAGAATCGACTTGCGTTTGCACAATTGGCAATAAAGTATTAACAATCCAAACAAGTAATACCGCTACCAGTAAAAACAAACCAATAATAGTTGCAACCCGTGGTACTTTGAACTTACGCTCAAGAATGTCGACCATGGGGTTCATAATGTAATATTGAATTAATGCTAGTAACAAAGGCGGCAAGATTGCACTTACAAATAGCTTTGCCGGATTCATCACAAAAGATATTTTATTAAAGACCCAAATAATCAGGAAAAACAATAAAATATTGAGTAAGACAACGCTAAAGCGATTATTCAAAAACCACTTTTGAAAAATGCTCTGTTTTCTAGACTTTTCTTGTGAGTTCATTAAATCCCCCTATTTAAACATGCTCGTAGATAATTTCATCACCTACATTAAACTCTGGGAATGTTTGCTTATTAGCAAACGTCAAGTAGACAGCATTTGCCATGGGATTTTTAGGCTTTTTTTGATCAAAAAAGATTGTAATATGACCTAAAGCTTTCATATTACTTTCGACCATTGCTCCGACATAATCAGCCACGTAGGTTTGACCATCAATCGTAATTGTATCGCCCTTTTTGAACACAAACTGACTAACTGGTGTTGTGTCATCAAATTTTTGAATGACCGAAACATCATCTAAATCAGCTGTCACATTATCACTAAATAAAATCACCATTTTGCCGTCTGCTTCAATAGCTTGTTGACCAATTTTGGTAATCGTTGAGTTCCATTTCATTTTATTAAGCTCCTTAGACAATAATTTTAGCATAACAAAAACCGCTTAACTAATATATAAGCGGTTTTTATTTGTCTGATGACTATTTTTCACGATATAACAACCATTTTTTAATTTCGTCTATGATTACCAATGGAATTGGTAAACAGAATAAGAAGAGCCAGTCAATCGGCATTAATCTTGTAGTGTTAAATAATTGTTGTAAACCTGGAGTTACAGTTAAAACAAGGAACAATAAAATTTCAAAAATAATTCCATACCAGATATTACGGTTACTGAATAAACCTTTTTTGAAAATTGATACCTTATTTGTACGACAGTTTAGCACATTAGCAATTTGAGAGAAGATAATTGCTCCAAGTACCATTGTCGTAGCACGCATGTAAACTGAACCACTTGAAGCAAGTGCCACTTTTGGCCAACCATTTTGCATATTAACAAAGAAGTAAGCACAAATTGAAATAATACTTGAAATCAAACCGTACCATAAAAATGCTTTGATAATTACACTTCGGTTGAGTAGATGTTCGCTTCGTTTACGTGGTGGTTGCTTCATCACATCTGGATCAACCGGTTCACCACCAAGTCCCAAAGCAGGAAGCATATCTGTTCCCAAATCGACCGTTAGAATTTGCATAACCGTCATTGGAAGTGGAATCAAACCACCAGAAAGTAGGAAGAGAATCGATGGAAAAGCTTCCGGAACATTCGAGGTCAAGATATATGTCAAGAACTTACGGATATTACTATAAACTGCGCGGCCTTCTTCAATTGCAGCAACAATTGAAGCAAAGTTATCATCAGTCAAGATAATATTGGCAGCATCCTTAGCAACATCTGTACCAGTCATCCCCATCGCAATCCCGATATCAGCCTGTTTCAAAGCAGGAGCATCGTTAACACCATCACCAGTTGAGGCAACAATTTCGCCATTTTCTTGTAAAGTTTTAACAACTTTATATTTCTGCTCAGGTGCAACTCGAGCAAAAATCACTTCGCCCTTAAGTGCCTCACGCAGTTCATCATCGCTCATCTTGTTTAATTCATCACCGGAAATAACTCTCGCTTTATCTGAAGTTAAACCAATTTGAACAGCCACAGTCTTGGCAGTCAACTTGGAGTCACCAGTTACCATGATAATTTTGATTCCTGCTTCATGACAACGTTTAACGGCATTGTAAATTTCAGGACGTGGCGGATCACTCATCGTGGTTAACCCAACAAATACCAAATGTTCTTCGGCAGTTTCAATGGTTAACTTATTAATATCAGTGTCCTTAGAATCAATGATTCTGTAGGCCATTGCCATACTACGTAAGCCTTTAGCAGCATATTCTGCATTACGCTTATCTGCAACGTTGCGGTCGTCTTCAGTTAGTGGCCGAACTTCACCATCAACTTGAATCTGATCACACTGTTTAATTACGTCACTAAATGAACCTTTAGTGAAGATAATGTCTTGTGTATCGTTCCAACGGTGGATAGTTGACATTCTCTTTCTGTCTGAATCAAACGGTAATTCACGTAAACGTGGGTATTTAACCAAGACCTTTTGGCGATCAAAACCCGCTTTTTCCGCCATTATTATTAATGACGCTTCAGTTGGTGTTCCTAAAATCTTTGGTTTGCCGCCCTTGGTTTTACTTGGCTGAACAGCTGTATCGTTATCAAGCGAAGCAATTTGAACCAGCTTATGTAAATCAGGATTTTCTTCGTACCAAAGTTGTTTTTTATTTAATTCCACCTGACCATTGTTTTCATAACCATTACCGGTAACTTGGAATTCATTTTTTAGTGTCCAAATGTAATGAATGGTCATTTGGTTTTGAGTTAACGTTCCCGTCTTGTCTGAACAAATGACGGTTGTTTCTCCTAAGGTCTCTACAGAATTAAGTTCCTTAACCAAAGCATGTTTCTTGGCCATCCTTTTGACCCCTTGGGCCAAGCTAAGAGTAACAGTTGGTAAAAGGCCCTCTGGAATGAATGCAACAATCATCCCTAAAGCAAAAATAAATGCTTTTGCAAACGGATATTTAACGAAAGCAATCGCTGCAATCATGAACACAATTCCGATTGAAACCGCAATAATTGATAACTGTTTAGTAAGTCGATTTAATTCTTGTGTAAGTGGACTATCGACCTTGTTTTGCTTTTGGGTAAGCTTGGCAATTTTACCAAACTCGGTATTCATACCCGTTGCAAATGCAATCGCGCGTGCAGTTCCTGCTCCAACTGTAGTACCAGAATATACTAAGTTAGTCTCAGCGTAACTACCCTCGCCAGGTGAATAGTCGATTGTCTTTGATTCTGGAACAGACTCACCATTTAAAGCACTTTGGTCAACCTGCATCGAACTTGCAGAAATCAACCGTGCATCAGCTGGAATTGAATTTCCAGCTTGCAAAACAAAAACATCCCCAGGAACTAATTCCTTAGCATCAATTTGGACCTTTTTGCCATCACGAATGGCTTCGACATATGTTGGCAGCATATTGTTTAAAGCATCTGTCGCTTTTTTAGCTGCTCGCTCTTGCCAAAAACTAAATAACCCGTTGATGATATTAACTAGCCAAATAGCAATTCCCAATTCCAGTGTGCCACTAAACATGGCAACCGCGCCTGAAATCCAAAGCAAAATGGCCATCATACTAATAAAGTTTTTAAAAAAGGCCTTCCATTCAGATTCTTCTTTAGCTTTCTGAATTTGATTCGGACCATACTTCTCTAATCGACTAGCAGCTTCTTCGGAACTCAAACCGTCCGTAGAAGACTGTAAATTAGTAAAAACTTCAGAAATATCATTCTGGGCATATAGCTCCCGAATTTTATTTTCGTCCATTCATTTGTACCTCTTAATAAAAATGTGATTTAATCGGAATATTCCGATACCATACTTTACCACTTTTAAACTAATGTAATCATGCAAATTTTTTACAAATAAATGTCATGTTATACTTATCTCATTAGTTCATATCACTGAAATTAAATGGAGGCTGAAAAATGAAATTATTAATTGGTGGTTACACCAAAAAAAAGGCTACAGGAATTTACGAATTACCACTTTATAATTCTGATAACGGCTTAAAAGTTGAACTGGGAACAGCAAAGGAAGTAATCAAAATCGGCGGTCCTACTTACTTTGTTCAAGACAAAGATTTGATTTTCACAATTAACAATGCTGGTGATAAAGGCGGAATTAGTTCTTTCCAGTTAGTTGATGGTGCATATCAAGAAAAAGATTCTTATTTAACTGCTGGTTCTTCACCAGCTTACATTGGAATTGATTCAGTAAAGCACCTACTTTATACAGCAAACTATCACACTGGCGTTTTAGCTGTCTTTTCTTACACAACTGATGGTCAACTAACTCTAATCGACTCTGTCACACATACAGCAGACACACTTGGACCTCGTCCAGAACAAGTTGACGGGCCCCACCCACACTTTTTTGATGAGACACCAGAACAAAACCTGGTAAGTTGCGATTTGGGTAACGACTGCGTTGATTTTTATCGCCTTCAAAACAACAAGCTTGAGCACTTAGCTAAGTATCAAAATGAAGCCGGCTTTGGTACACGTCATATCGTCTTTAGTCCTGATGGAAATTACTTCTATGTCGTTGGTGAGCTTTCAAGTAAGGTCAATGTGGTTCAATTTAATGAAAAAGATTGGACTTTTAACAACATTGCCACATATTCAACTATTCCTGACGATTACACTGATCACAACGGTGCTGCTGCTATTAAAATTAGTCATGATGGTAAATTTATTTACGTATCTAACCGCGGTCATGACTCAATTACTGTTTTTGCAGTTAAAGAAGATCACACGTTAGAGCTTAAACAACGCGTTTCTACTTTTGGTGAATTCCCTCGTGATTTCAACTGGGATCCAAGCGAGCAATTTGTTGTAGCAACCAACCAAAACACTGACAATGCTACCTTATACAAACGTAGTGCTGAAGATGGTTGCCTTACTCCAATTCAAAAAGACATTTACGTACCTGAAGGTACTCGTGTTCTCTTTAGTGAATAAATTTTAAGCCAAACAAAAAGAACTGTTTTACAGTTCTTTTTTTGTGCTATTTTGCCATAAAGCTTGCATATCTTCCGGATCCGCAATTTCAATTTCTACCAGCTGGTTGTGTGCAAATGGATCTGGAAAGGCTAAGTAAAAGCAGTTCAATGCTTGGCGCTTAAATTCGTCATTTATGCCATACAGCGGATCTCCAAATAAAGGATGGTTAATTGATTGCATATGAAGTCTGATTTGATGAGTCCGTCCAGTATAAAGTCTTAGTTCAACTAGACTAATTCCGGGCTCTTGTTTAAGAACCTGATAAGCTGTAATTGCTCGTTTGCCATCCGGAGTAATACTACGCTTGACCGCGTCTCCCTTTTTTCCAATTGGTTTATCAATCACACCCTTTAATTCAGTTTCCGCAAAATTACCATGGACAATCGCATGATACTTTTTAACAAACTGATCTTTATCCAGTTTACTAAAACGCGAATGAGCTATTGCATTTTTACCAACCAATACTAAGCCTGAGGTTTCGCGATCAAGCCTGGTTACAACGTGCGGCTTAACGCCTTGCAATTTTTGTTGTTCAAAATAACCTAAAACACGATTTACAACCGCATTGTCATCGTATCTTGAAGGAATTGACAAGAGATCTGCTGGTTTATTTATGACTAAATAGTTTTCCGTTTCTTTAGCAATCACTAAAGGCTTGTACGACGGTTTTAGCCATGGATTCTCCCTTTCGTTTCCCGGAACAAAAATCACTTCGTCACCAAAATGCAACTGATAATTGGTAAAACGCCGTTTATGGTTTACTAAAATCATTCCGTCATTGTTTTTTGCGTCATTAACAGCCTTTTTTGAAAACCCGTTTTTCATTAAAAAAGCCCCTAATTCTACGGGAGCTTTATTTTCTACTTTAACTTTAAATAGTGTCATGTTTATCCCCAATGAAGGCACTCTGAACTCGAGACCAAAAATGAGTATGTCCAAACCGGTCAAACCGAATTGCCTTGTTTGAAATTCGAAAGTCTATCTTTTTGGCATTATGAATGTTAATCCTATTACCGTCAACCGTCATTACAAAATGATCTGAATTAGGGACAATCGTAATCCACTGGTCGGGTGCAATGACAATTGGAGATGAAAGAGTTCTAAAGACACGATTATTAATCGATGCAATTTCAGTCATCTGCAGCGCCTTTAGTTTCGGGTGAATTACTGCCCCACCAATTGATTTGTTATAAGCAGTCGAGCCCGTTGGCGTTGAAACACAGAGACCATCACCACGAAAATTTTCAAATAGCTTGCCGTCAATATAAACATTGGCCTCAAGTGTATGGGAAACCCGTTTAACAGCAGATTCATTCAAAGCTAAATAATGTTTGCGTTCATTAGATTCTGTTGTCAGTTCTACCTCTAATAACGGATACTTGGCTGATTCAGGTTCACGCAAAAAGAGTGCATCAACCATTTTATCAACATCTTGCCCCTGCCAATCAGTATAAAAACCTAAGTGTCCTGTGTGAATTCCAATAAAACGAATCGAACTGATTTGTTTTTCATACCGGTGAAAAGCATTTATTAATGTACCATCACCACCCACAGTAATCACTACATCAGGATATTTTGCGTCAAAAACCACGCCCTCTTTTGTGGCAAGAATCTTTTTTAAATGAGCTACTACTTTTAAAGTTTCTTCATTGGTGTTATGAGCAATCGCTATTCTCATTATTTTTCCTTACCTTTGTTTTTGGTAAAAACTTTCTGTGCCTCTTGTACTTCATCCTTGATTAGCGACATTTCTTCATCAAGCTTATAGGCTGTTTCAGCCGTAGACTTTAATCTTTGCGAAATGTCTTCAGGATACGAACCTTGATACTTATAGTTTAGCGTATGTTCTACGGTAGCCCAAAAGTTCATTGCTAGAGTTCTGATTTGGATTTCAGCCAACAATTTTTTCGAGCCTTCTGGAAGATAAACTGTATATGAAATTACCATATGATAAGAACGATAACCTGACGGTTTGGCATTTTGGACATAGTCGCGCTCTTCTAAGACTTCCATGTCATCACGCTCGTGAATCAAATCTACCACTTTGTATATATCATCAACAAATTGACAAACAATTCTAATGCCCGCAATATCCTGCATGTCGGTTTCAATTACATCAGGACTAATAACGCGCCTTTTCATTTTTTCTTTAATCGAATCTACCGTTTTCACGCGTCCAACAACAAATTCGATTGGTGAGTGCTCACCTTTAGTCAAAAAGCTCTGGCGCAGCGAACGGAATTTTACTTTTAATTCGCGAACGGCTTCAGTATAAGGCCATAAAAAAGTATCCCAGTCAAAATTCATTGAAATATTTCCTTTCTTAGTTGCTTCTTCATTCTAACATAAAACAAATGATAGCAATTTCATATTGGTGGCAGAAGCTATTATCTTGCTTGCTTTTTTTAATAACAAAAGTATAAAAAGTGCGATTAATTAGCTTTC
>SKEH01000944.1_pt1 | contig 14402 bp, 12 predicted proteins | sample 4826571 | NCBI WGS metagenome assembly SKEH01 (sample SAMN11008814, study PRJNA524170) | human gut metagenome | biome: Human fecal sample; material: Feces; isolation source: fecal sample from pouch patient p29 | host: Homo sapiens | place: Israel: Tel-Aviv | collected 2016-09-14 | reverse complement strand
AAAGAATATTTTGTCCATCTAGCGCTCCCTAAATGAATTTTTCTAACTTTTTTAAAATTAAACACACTAACAAAATTATATCATAAAAAAATTATTGTGATCTAGGAATCTAAATACCTAATTTAAAATAACAAAAAATAATTTTCGTTTTTTTCCTATCTTTTTATCTAAGATTTTAAAACAGCAACCCGTTCGCGAATCGAAGCCATTAACTTTGCGGAGAAACAAGGCTGGATATGATCTTTGGCTCAATGGACATTTATTAGCTATTGGCAACTTGAGCCGTGCGTGATTATCAAGACCTTTTTGATTATTATCCTTATGATACAGTGCTTCTTTATTTCAACTATTTCTATGTAAGAGCGCGCTTTTTCTATTCTTGAAATTTTTCTAATTCTTTTTGGTGGTGTTTGGTCAATTCTCGTGCTTTTTCTTCCAATTTCTGCATATAATGATTTTTCGCTTGGCGAATCACGCGATTGCTTTGTTCCATGACTTGATAAAATCGTTGGTTGTTCCATGAATCATTTTTAGTGAAATGCATGACTTTCTCCACTAATCGACCTGTCTCTCTTCTAAAATAGATGAATTGTTCATTTAACTTTTCTTGCTGTTGCCTAATTCTTTGTGCTTCTTCATCATATTGTTCTTCTAACTCTTGCTGTCTGTGTTGTTTTTCTTCCATCAATAAATCAACCTTCTTTCACTGGCGTTTTTAAAGCTGGTTTCTTATATTCTTTTAAAGATCTATCCGCTGCTTCTGCACTTTTCCCCTGTAACGCCCCTTTTAATGCATTAGGTAGGACACTATTAGTTTGTTGAAACATTGCTTCTGAAATTTCTTCAACTCTTCTCATCGAGCTCTGTTTTATTGCACTAATACGTATTTTTTTAGCTGTACTGACTGCTCGAATAGCCACTCTTTCTCGTGCTTTTTGTTCTCGTTCTAATTCTTCTTGAAATGCTTTAGCCGCTTTATCTTCCATTAGAAAAACAACCTTCCTTATTTTTTGAACGATACATTTCCAGCTTGTCCATCATAGTCCTGTATATTTTTAGCCACTGTTGTTAGTTTTTCACTAAAAGCAATCATTTTCTCTTTATATTTTTTTACTTGATTATGATTATTTGTTACTTGTCCGTTGTCCCATAAGCGGCTTTTTTCATAAGGTGCGATCATTTCTTGGACTTCTGCATAGGATAGGTATTGACGGATAGACATTGCGCCTTCCTTTATTTCCCTAGCTAGAGCATCGATTTCTTCTTCAGTTTCTTGTAAGATATTTTTTGTTAGATTCTCATATTCTTCACCAATACTCTTTGCCTTTTGAGCCACTGCACGTGCAAGATCCGCACGTAGTTCAATCTTCTTATTGCCTGATGCAGTGGATAAACTTTTTTGTATGCTTGTCACTTTTTCTTGCCATTGGCTAGCAGTCTTAGCTTCACTAATAATCACTTTATACTCTTTTTGAAATTTTAAATAAAGTACACCACCACCCATCAGTGTGGCTAATAAATTACCAGAAGCAATGTTCACCTTTGTATTCCTTACGATCAATGCTAAATATTTGTCAATAAGTTTAGAGACCTTGATACCCGCTGCAAAAATATACGCATGTTCGTATAAATTTGCTTCTTTAGGCACACCATCAGGATTTAACTGATATTGTCCAAAATCGTGACTTGAACCATTCTTATTCTCTAGATCAAATGTTGTAGTAAATGATTTTGGTAATAAATAACGCACATTTCCGATTTCATCTACTCCTTTTTTGTTTCGGTTCAACATTGAAACAATATCAAAGGCGTTCACATAGTAGTCGATTTTCCCTTGCTCTTCTAGTTGTTGGATATTCTTTTGTGCCTGTTCAGACATTCTATTCACACTTTTGCGTGCATCAGGACCTTGGAATAAGACAACCTTGTCGATTTTGGCAATATCCTTTTCTGGAAGGTTCGCAACTGCTTGAATGGACACCATCGTTCCTAAAGAATGTCCAGTAACAGCCACGGTGGCATTAGGTGCTTTAGTAGTCATTTCTGTTATTTTTTGGTGCAGCGCTTTTGTAGCAAGTTTTGCTTGGGGAATATAAGAATTGAATAACGTAAACGAACCATTATTTTCTACCCAGTCATTTAAAGTATGTAAAGAAATTGCATCGCTTCCTCGGGTTGCAAAATACGCGTGCTTCGTCTTTTCATTCAAAGTAGGTGTATCTGTCACAAAATAAGAGTTATATCCTGCTTTTTCGTCTGTTAAAAGTCCTTTTTGATATTCTTTTTCTCTACCCAAAAAGTTTTTTCCTTTGATTGTTTTTACGATAGGATCGGGTTGGAGATAGATGGTGCTTGCATCATTTCCATGAGCGTCTTTTGCGTGGGGAAAATTGAATTTAACCGATTCACCTTTATCTAATCTGTTTCTTTTACTAGGACTTAATTCCTCATAAGGAAAGTTATCATCTCTACCTTTATATGAACCTTGAGCTATATCTGCATATATATTATACTGATTTTCTAAATCAGCCATGATGTTCTCCTTATAAATTTATTGATTGTCCAAAATGTAATGTTGACATGATAGGTATGCTATTTTTATCTACGGATACATCCATTCGAAAATCTAAATTTGAATGATTGTTTACGAAACCAAAAATTTGTATTTTTCTTCCTGCTCCTTTTGGAAGTCCATTTCCAACAATTACTTCATCAACACTATTCCAATCATATTGAACAGTAGCAATTTTTGAATTCTGAGATTTTACATACTCTGTCATTTCTTCTTCGTGTTCCTTCAAAAAAGCAATCTGTTTTTCTTTTTCTGTTGGTTCGTTCATTTTTTTCACCCCTATCGTTCCGAGTACGGCTACCACTATCACTACAACTAAGATGACGATTTCTGTTCGTTTTTTATTTTTCAATTTCTTCACCTCTTTATAGATAAAAGCATTGCTATATACTTTAATATATGTTTTTAAGTCGCGTTTTATTTTTTATCTACCAAAAATTTTTTCTTTGATTATTTTTACGGTAGGATCAGGTTGGAAGTAGATTCGGACAATTATTCAAGCTATTTTTCATACACACCTTGAATTTTTTGAGATTGAACTAGCTGTTAATGATCTATTGCCCATATAAACGCTGTTCCTTTTCTAAATCACGATAGCTATGTATTTACAGAGCGTGGGATAAAAGTAAGAAACACTTTTGTCTCGTTCTTAAAAAACGAATAAACGGTGGGAGCAGAAGCAACTCCTTCGGAAATAAGCCGAAATTCATAAAAATTTGAAAAGCAATTTTCGTGAATCTCTTCTTATTTCTCGGAGTTACACACTTCTGTCCCAACCTCCCTTCAAAATTAAAAAAAGCGCAAGATTTTCGACATCTTGTCAAAAATCTTACACTTAGCTAACTAGTAGCTATAAAATTGATTCAATCAGGATGGACAATTATATCCTCATATCATTTCCCTTTTTTCTTTTTAAAAGCAAGGTAATAGAATAATCCAGGAATTGCGATTAGTGCTAAGAGCTGCCCTTGATCATAAGGGTCTGATATATCTAGTTTGTCTTTCATCAATTGACTAATAGATAATATAGTTACTAAAATTGCTAAAAATAATGCCCATTTTCGTTGGATCTTCTTTTCACTCATTTTATATCTCCTTTTTACATTTATTTATTAAATAGATATTCACCAGAATTAGAAACCCCCGCAATATTTTGCAATAACCACAGCTGATAGGAGTGTTGATATTTATGGCTTTTACCACTGACATTCTTGTTCATGGTGTCGACTTTATCAATTATTAGATTTTTTGTGTCGCTTTTCTAGCTACACTATCAGATCATTCCCGTGGGATTCTCACTATCCCAAGTTCCCTCATTTACCTGTTCCAACTTTATTTTCTGCTGCGTGGTCCATTTCGAAGGATCTTGGACGTATGTTTCAAAATCTAGGGTCTGTATAACCCAGTCCTTATGATCTTGATCATACAACATCGTTACCTCAGCATTGTGACTCTTATCAATCAACGGTTCTGTAATCCCGCTTTCTTTCTTTAGCTGCACCGTTAGTTCGTTATCCGTGTATAAATCAAAGGTGACTTTAGTCTCATTCCCACTCTCTACTTTGAATGACTCACTATTAACAACAAAAGTTTGAAATTTTTGATCGTAACTATTCATATATGGACGTAGTTCGTCAAACTCAGCTTGTATTTTTTTCTTTTCATCAATTGTGACCGCATCCAGAGCACCAAAGGATAAATCATTTTTAATACATTGGTTCATTGATACATAATACTCAACGATTCGCTTCAACAATTTTCTTTGAAAGGAATCATTCTGTATAAAAACAGAAGACTCATCTAATGATACTTTCTGATTTGACTTTCTTAAATCTTCTTTTTTGTTACTTTCAATTTCTCCATAAATAGGGCTATCCAAGAGATATTTCACAGAATATTCACTTGAGATAAATGGCCCTAATTTCTTATTTTTTAAGGGAATTGTTTTATTTGAAATTTTAGAAATAAGTTTCGTATCGTTCGCCATTTCAATTTCAATTGTTCGAGGTATTGCATAGAACTGAGTTGGTCGCCAGAAATTATTTTCATTTTTCATCTCAAATTGTTCTACGTCACGAATCATTTTTTCTAAATCAACTAGCTTAGACTTAGTATCTAGGCTACTTCGATACAATTGAAAAGTTTCTTTATCTATAACTTGTCCGTTTGTAAACTGTGGACAGATCTTTTTGAAATTTGTATATTGATTTTTTTGTATTGCTAGTGCCAATTGTTTTGATTGATACTCTGTCGAAGTATAATGATGCCAATAATTTAGTCCTGCTCCAATTCCAAAAATCCCTAATACTAAAAATAGTATTAGGAATTTCATATCATTGATTTTACTCATACAACCCGCCCATAAAAGAAGACACAAGCGCTTGATAATCATAGTTACTGTCTGACTTACTAGAATCTACAATCCATTTTCCATCTTTTTGAGTCAAATTAATCTTATAGCCTTCACCACTCATATCACTTGGCTGAGAAGTAGTTGCACTGTCAAATTTGCTTGGTAGTTGCTGAAGTAAATACTTTTCTGCATCTATCGAAGCCTTCTCATAATCATCATACTTGCCTTCATTTTCATTGACAAATTGAGTAATAATGCTATCAGTATCAATTCCATCAAAAGTAATCATCTCAGGTAATACATTCACTGTTGCCTCATTTGGGAACAATTGATCAATTGTATAATTTATTTTAGCCTTTTTCTGATTTGCTGTTTCAAAACTTTCAACAGCCTTACCTAACTCTGCATCAGATGGGACATACTCGGTAAACTCTTTTTTTAAGCGTGCGGAGAACTGTTGATTAAAATCATTATGTTCTTTTCCTAGATCATTATTCAACTTCAATTTATTTTCTTTATCAGCTGCCGTCGTTTTGTTCAGAAAAACCTGGGAAACATATTGTTCAGCAAGCTTCTTGATGTTCTCGGTATCATCATGATATTTGGATGCATCAACTTTTAGCGTGATTTCTTTACTTTTTTCATCACTTTGAAGGATTGGCTTGAAGTGCAACTCATATTTTTGTTCTTTCTCTACAGGAAACACGATGTAGCCATCAACACTCTTTCCTTTCGATAAGCTAGTTCCATCAAACGATCGAAAAGAATCATCTTCTGAATATATGTTTTTTTCAGAAATCTTGTCATCATCTTTATCATACAAAGAGAAATCCTGTGAGGACAAATCAATGGAGTTTTTAGATATATTCTTGACAGATACTTCCAATGCCAAATAACCTGCTCCGTCTCCAGCTTTGTCCCCTTCCTCTAATACATATGAACCAGATTTAATTTTAACAGCTGTACTTCCAGCTTCAGCAGCTGGTTTCGTGACAGATCCCTTATCACTATTTCCACAGGCCCCTAGAAGTAAAACCGTTCCCAATATTAATCCCGCTGTGCTCACTTTTTTCATAATGTTCCTCCTCCAAAATTCTATACATAGTTGTTTTTTTCTACCTAATTCGGGCAATATCCTCAGCTTTTAAATCGTTTTTATTAAACCTCTAACTATCTATTTTTTCACCGGTCAGCTTAATTTGATTGTATTGTTCCAAGTAGGATCGAAAAGAGTGATCTTTCCATTCTTGCGCAATCGCATTATTCATACTATTGACCGCTTGAATCTATTGTTCGATGCCTTCTTTTGCACGAAAATAGACTTGTGCTTGTTGTTTTAACTGCCCAGGTGTAACTGAAATAACCCCTACCATAAAAATCATCCCCCTTGAGGAATGATTCTAAAGTTTTTATGATCTCCTGTACGATTAACTCGCAAATATGGGAGTGTTTTTTATGTATGAAAATCTAGGAGTAACTTTTAGCAAAATTAGAGATGAAAAAAAGAGTGCAGTAAAGAATATGTTCGAAACAATAAGGTGTCTGAATCTCACTATTATCGCTTTGTCATACAAGAATCGGAGATTGATCTAACAAAGTTTTTAAACCTGCTTGAAAACTTAAATGTACAATTGGAAGAATTCATTTATCTGCTACCAGAAAGCAAAAATGATCTCCAGCATTCAAAAAAGCAGTCGATTTCGCCCTTACGATTATTTAAGTATTTAATCTATTCACATATAGAAAAAACATATTCATTTGTCTCACCACTCACTGATTAATTTGATTCGTTCTGCCTTACGTTGGGCATAAAAATTATGCTGGTCATACTCTAGTTCTGGTTCACTAAAATTAGACTTTACTTTGATATATTCTTGATCCGTTAAACGTGAGCCCACTAGGCCTGTCGGTGGATTATTTCGCAACAATTTACTAACGTCATCAAATGCAATATCTAACTTACTTTTTGGTGATTGGAAAATAAAATAAATACCAACTTTAGGACCATTTTTCAACATTTTTTTCACTTGGTCTTCAAACAATAGACTCTTCTCAGAAAATGGCACTACTTCAGGAATATACACCAGCATTTTTTCTCTTGGTGTTGCATTATTTTCCAATCGATTGTCGATCTCTCCTAGTAACTCAAGGGCCGTTTGATTGTATTCAGTATCAGAAACAATCTGATCGAAAGCAGTAGTAGACTCAAACTGATTTGCATAATCAAAGACCAGACGATAGTATTGTTGTTGAAGTTCTTTGAATCCTTCTATGATGGTTCGGTTCAAAAATTCTGTCTGTGATGGGGTATCGTCAGCAATGACACAATAGCCATCTTCCACTGGAGAAAAGGCGACAATTTCAGTTGTTTCTAAACTCATACCAAAAGGCAGATTTCCTTCCGACAAGTGCTTTTCAACTTCGGGGTAGGAATAAAATTCTTTAGCCGTCAATCGTTTGGGTGCCATCGGGATCTTCGCCGGTCTATCACCTGACCATGCTTGGTCCATTTCCTTGATTTCAGCTTCTAAGTTGTTCAGACGTTCAATATCGTTGCTTCCTTCTGTCGGCAAGTATACTTGCATCACAATTGGTTCAGCTAGCTTCAATTGAATACGACCGGTGATTTCTTGTGGAATCAAAGCATCACGACCGACAATATCTTTTACAGCATTATCTTCGACTAGGTACAAGGCAATCCGTGTTGGAAGGTTACTGGTCATGCTGATTTTGAAAGAATCTGCTCTTAAGGCGGTTGCTACCAGATACATGCCCAAGCTTGCACCTTCTCGTAACAATTGGTTCAGCACACTTTCTACCGCTTCTTCTAAAGGACTTTCCCTTAGTGGGTCGTAGCTGTCTAATACAATGACTTCGACTGGTAAAGAGTTGCCGGATTTTGATTCGTATTGAGAAAGACTAGAAACGCCATATAAAGAGAACTCCTCTTTTCGTTTTGTTAGTTCTTGACGAATCTTTTTGACACATTTCACTAATTTCTCGTTTTCTTCCAGATGAACAAGGTCCGCTACGTGAGGCAGATCTTTTAATGGCAATAACCCATTGGTCCCAAAATCGAACAGATAAACATGAAGCTGTTTTGGTGTGTTCTTTCGCGCGAGATTCATCACAAGCGTTTGGAGGGCGACAGATTTTCCAAAACCAGCACTACCATAAATAGCGGTATGACTAAATTCGTTAAAATCAAAAGTGAACGTTTCTTGTGCTTGTCGTGAAGGAATATCCATAAAAGCAAAAGGAACTGTCAGCTCTCGAGTAGCCTGCCACTCTTTTTCTCGGGAAATTGGTGGTGTACAAATTTCAGTTTCTAAAGGTGGTAACCATGGTTTTTCTGGTAAAGTTGCCTGTGTTTGTTTGGCCACTGCTGCTAAATAATCTACAATCGCTTCTAATTCCGTCTGTTGTTCTTCCTCTTGCGCAACACCAATTTCTTCATCCTCAGACAAATCAATCGTCAATAATTTATATTGCCCCAAGTCGTTGATTTTCCAGATACGTTCATCCACTTTTTCTTCATTTACCGATTCAGGATCATACGTTGCGCCACTCCAAGCGGATTGAAAGAGTTCATAGATTTCATTGTTCCCGACTTGTAAATAAGCACGTCCTGGCAAAGTGATATTGGCAGCATCCGAGGTTTTCAAAATTTCATTGGAATCACTAGCATCTTGAACTTTTAATGCTAATTTGAACCGTGAATTCGACCAAATCTGGTCATCTACTACACCACTTGGTTTTTGTGTAGCTAAAATCAAATGAACGCCTAAGGAACGACCAATCCGAGCTGTTGAAACCAGTTCGGCCATAAATTCTGGTTCGTTTGCTTTTAATTCGGCAAATTCATCTGAGATCAAGAACAAGTGTGGCAATGGTTCACTAGGGTATTTCTTTTTCTCTTCTGAGTCATAAATTTCTTTTCCTGCTTTATAGAGTTTCGTATAGCCATTGATATGATTGACCCCATATTTTCCAAAATAACGTTGGCGTTTTTGCAATTCTGCACGAATACTTGCTAGGGCCCGAGCAGAGCCGGCACCGTCTAAGTTGGTAATAGAACCAAGTAAATGGGGTAAATTGGCAAATAGATTCGCCATCCCACCACCTTTAAAGTCAATCGGCAAGAATCCGACATCTTCTGGCGCAAAATTAATTGCAAGGCTTAATACATAACTTTGCACAATTTCGGACTTCCCTGAACCAGTAGTTCCTGCCACTAATCCATGTGGACCATGGGCACGTTCGTGTAAATTAAGTGACACTAGATCATCTTTCCCTCGGTATCCTAGTGGTACTGCCAAGGATTTTGCGGTATTGGCTGACTGCCATCGGGTGGAGGCTTGAAGTTCTTCTACTTCTTTTACTTGGTACATTTCCAAAAAACCGACAGATTCAGGAATTGCATTTTTTTCGACTTCCACATGATGTAAATTCGCCAAACGACGAATCGCTTGATCTAATGGATATTTTTCTGGTAAACGATAAGGTTTAAAGTCTTTGGCAAGATAGACATTTTTTTCATTCACCAATTGACCACTTTCACTAGAGGTATACTTCACAAGTGTCGTAACAGTTTCCGGCAACATGGCTTCTGATTCCTTGCCCCAAATAACCGTGACACCGTAGTCGCTCATGTCTTCTGCCAAAAATTCATTCAATCCGTGTCCTGCTAACCAACTATCGTCTAAAATGGTAAAAACAAAATGCGGTGAAAACTGGATTTTATTATTGCCCCCAGCTTCTCTCAGCGCCTGTTTCCGTTTATTCATCAACTGGTAAAAACTATTCAAAACCATATCCCGACTTTGCGCATTATGGATCAGCCCTCTAAGATTCAAACTATGGATTTGAAAATGTGGCAACCACCGCCATTTTTTCCAGTCTTTGTCGTACTGTTCTTCGGAAAGTAAGGCAATAAATTCCAAATCATGATAGGAATGAAAACTTGCAAGTTGAAATAAAATACTAGAAACCGCTATTCGTAAAACAGGGTAAGTGCCTACCAAGCCCAATGTTTGTTTTTGAAGATTAGTGCTGATTGGGGCTTGCTTGACGACAGAATAAGGATCAACGATATGTTCTTTGGCAAATAGCACTAAAGGATCTTTTGCTTGTTCGCCATCAAAAGCGACTTCATAAGAAGAAGTCAAATCCCCTGTTCCCAGTGAAAATTCCAAGTAATCTGCATTATTTATGGTCTTCTCATAAATTCGGGGACTATAGTTAGTGACTAACTGTGCAAGTTTTTCTAAATCGGGAAAATGATAGTCGAATGTTTGTTGTTGCTTTTGAGCTAGCCGCTCTAATTCTGCGGTCTTTTCTAGTAGATAGCTTTGATAATTCTCTTCTCGTTCTACTTTCTTATGGGCAAAATCTTTCTTATTGGTAAAGTAAGAAGAAACAGATAAAGCTGCCGTCAATAAACTTGCACTACCCATCCCAACCATCATCAAAGGATTCCCACCACTTAATAAACTAGTCGCACCACTGGCCACTAACATACCTAACGGAGGTAAAATCGTGCGGATGATGTCACTTTTTCCTGTATCCATTAAACTTTCTGGCAGTTGAATGGCTATTTTTTCTGTTGGTTGTTGTAACAAGATTCTTGGACTGCGCCGAAAATCAGAAAAATTCATCGGCACTTCTGGCTCAAAGGCTTGTGGCAATAATTTCCAAGGGTTCAATGTCACTTGTTGATAAATTTCAGTTAATTTCAATTGCTTTGGTCGATACTCCATCGCTATACCACCGATAATTAAGCGATCCCCTACTTTCAACGTATATGTTCCATTGAATATACGCTGTTCATTCAAATAAACGCATTCTTGATCTACAGACAAAGAAAGAAAAAAATCTTCTTCCTTCATTGGACTGTTTTTCATTTTCGGCCCGATGATCGCGAAAGCTGTAGTCGGAAAAGCAATGTCACTGCCTTTATTTTCAGAAATGATCAGTTTATCGTAAGGAAGATTGGTAGTGAACACATTCAAGGATTGATGAGGAACCGCAAAAAATCGCTCTCCATTGTACCGAATCATTGGCGTTTCCCATTTCTGTTGATTGAAAAATAAATTCTCGTGCGTTAATTCAATCATTATCCCTTCAAACTGCAAGACAGCATTCGTAGGGCTCATTTCAAAATGGTGAAAGGTATCCCCAAAAACAAACACATCATAGAGAACTGCTTCTTTTGAAATAATTTGGTCATCAAAGTTAGGTATTATAGGATAAGAGTGTGTGGTTTCATTTGTTGATATCATTTTTTTCACCACCCACTTTTGCCGTGTAAGTATCAATTGCTTTTTGGTATTCTTTCAACTGTTTCTGCTTCTTCGCTCCAGACATCGTACTATTGGCTTTCGTTGCGTCATATAATTTTGTGTACGCATGTAAGATCAACTGGTCATCCCCAATGTTTTGAGCAATCTCTAATCGTTCCAATTCAATTTCACTACTTCCATTAGACATCTTCTCCATGAATAACCTTCCTCCGCTCTTTCCTGATTAGATCAGCGAAATGACACTCTAAAACAATCGCCATCGCTTAATGGATAGTCTGCTAATGGTTGCTGGTCATTTACTACTATCTTTTTATTCTCGATGACTAATTCAAAGTCCTCATACTGTAACAGTCGTTCTTCTCGTAAAATTGGCTCTAACAATGCTTTTAATCGCACCAGTGTAACTTGATTGGGGATCCGCAAATCCAATTCATGATTTTCGATACGCAGACTGATATTGATGGTTATTTTCACCGTTTCCTCCCCTAAACCAGCATATTTTTTGCCTAAAAGCACCTCTGCACCTATAGCGGCAATGCCCACTATGCCCATCAATACAACCAGTAACCAGTTAGGCATCGTCATTCTCCCATGGTCGATTTTCCATGATAGCGGTAAAATGAAATCTTCATACAAAATTTTATACGCTTTTAAATCGGATTTCTGTTGGTTATTTACAACATTTTGGGCATCTGTTTTGTTTGTCTGACTGATTGTTTTCACCTGTTCTCTCCTTCCTGATTTCTTCAACCTATATACAAAAAAACGCCAGCACCTTCGTACTGACTTTCCGTATTTAGTTAACCCCAAAGGATTTAGCATCTTACGCAACCATATTATCCATACTATTGACTGCTTGAATCTGTTATTCGATGCTTTCCTTTACACGAAGATAAACTTGTTTCAGCAGAAACAAAGATAGTCCTGGAAATCTTACCTAAGATTGACACTAAATCTCTGCCAGTGCTAAAATAATAAAAAAATCAATAGGAACCATGCTGACACAAAAATCATCCTTTATGAGGAAAGATACTACAGTTTTCATGATCTCCTGTATGATTAACTCGCGGATATGGGAGTGTTTTGTATGTATGAAAATTTAGGAGTAGCTTTTAGCAAAATTAGAGATGAAAAAAAGATATCAGTAAAGGATATTGTTCGAAACAACAAGTTGTCAGAATCCCAATACTATCGATTTGTTAAACAAGAATCCGATATTGGTCTAACAAAGTTTTTAAACCTGCTTGAAAACTTGAATGTACAATTTGAAGAATTCATTTATCTGTTACCAGAAAGCAAAAATGATCTACAGCATTCAATGATGACCATCTCCGAAGCATTTAATCATCAAGACCATGAAAAATTAAAAGAACTAGAATCCGCATTTTCCACCACTTATTTAGCCACAAAGAAGATCAAATACCTTCACCTTTCAATCATATGTGAATGCTTGTACATGAGGATCACTAGAGATTTTTCAACTCCTCCCAGAGTTCATCATGTGATCGAGTATCTCCAAAACGTAGACAATTGGCACCACTATGAATTAGTTTTATTCTCCAATACTTTTTTTGCATTTGATTTAGCCGATACTTTATCTCTACTCCTCATTGCAAAGAAAAAATCAGAAGCACTAAAAGACTATCACCCCTATATAAAAGAATCGATTCGCCTTTATTCAAATATTGCTATCCACCTATTAGAGATGAAAAATTTCAAATTAGCGTTGGTTGCGATCAAAGAACTAGAACAAATCGAAGTCGGTGAAGAACATATTTACGAAAAAATTCTCTTGAAATTTTGGAAGCAGCTCTCCATCTACATCCAAAATCCTTCCAACGATACACTTACAGAAATGCAAACATTACTCGATCATCTAGCCTTTTTCGATTGTCACTCACTGATCCGAATGCTAAGCGAAATCACTACTTTCACAGTCAAAGTCATTCCATACAAGTAACTCGTTCATACTAAAAATTGATTTCAGATACTACTTCCTGAGTGATAGCGGGTTAGAGTTTCCTGTGAATCAGGGGAAGAATGAGGGTAATGCAAAATCCGAGGTTGGGACAGAAGTGTTTAACTCCGAGAAATAAGAAGAAATTAACGAAAATTGCTTTTCAAATTTTTGTGAATTTCGGCTTATTTCCGAAGGAGTTGCTTCTGCTCCCACCGTTTATTCGTTTTTAAAGAATAAGACAAAAGTGTTTCTTACTTTTGTCCCACTCTCAGGTCAGTGCTCAAGTATCGAATAATAAAAGTGTTATTCGACTAATTATCAAAAAAATCCCGACTGAACATCTGTCGAGATTTTAAAATCCAATCATGATTCTTATTGTAGCTCTTATAGATAGATCAATTTATCTGCGAATGCGGCTATCTCAATATCGTGTGTAACCACAACGACAGATTTACCACTCTTACACAGGTCTTTGAAAATGTTTAAAACATGCTTTGTATTTTTATGATCTAAATTTCCAGTTGGCTCATCCGTAAAAAGAACATCGAATTTTTTCGATAATGCTCTAGCTAAAGCAATCCTTTGTTGCTCTCCCCCGCTTAATTCATAAACTTTTTTAGTAAGTATCGATTCCGTCAAACCAACTTTTTCTATAATTTCCCTCAAGTCTTCCTTTTCAAAGGACGGATTTAATTTAGCACCCAAATCTATATTATACTTAGCAGATTTATCATCTAAGAGTGCAAAATTTTGAAACAAATAGGCAATAGTATTCCTCCTGATTTTTTGAATTTCACTTGACGATCGACTACTTTTTTCTTTATAAATAATACTACCAGCATCCGGTTTGATCATCAAAGACATCAAACCCAATAAAGTAGATTTTCCAGAGCCACTCTCCCCCAATATACATATAAATTCCCCTTTTGAGATTGTAGTCGAGAAATTTTCAATTACTTTTTTACCTTTGTAAGATTTATGGACATTCTCTATCTTTATCATAAGGAACCTCCTCTTATGAATTTTTCAAAATAGCGTGTTGCATACTTTTTGTCACAAAAAACAATTGCAACAAACCCTAAAACAATGATACCGAGTAACAAAATGCCCGATCCCATCTTTAATTTCCATACAATAGTGCATCCTATCAATAAAATATCCATTACAAAAGTAGTTAGTAAAGAAAAGATATTACGTTTCCAAAAACTGTAACCA
>SKEH01000942.1_pt1 | contig 14409 bp, 15 predicted proteins | sample 4826571 | NCBI WGS metagenome assembly SKEH01 (sample SAMN11008814, study PRJNA524170) | human gut metagenome | biome: Human fecal sample; material: Feces; isolation source: fecal sample from pouch patient p29 | host: Homo sapiens | place: Israel: Tel-Aviv | collected 2016-09-14 | reverse complement strand
GACATCACATGAGTCATTCTTCTTTATTCAGTTTTCAATGGTCTAGCTTATCGCTTCAAGACCCTCGTCTCTTGCGACAACTATTATATTCTATCAAACCTAACTAAACTTGTCAAGAATTAACTGTCTCTTTTACGACTTTTTTTATCTTACGTCCGGAAACCCCCGTGGTTGTCATGTTCACTAATGTACAGTTTTTTATAGAAAATGTAATTTTTTGGTTTATTATTTTACCCTTTGGATATTGTAAGAGAGAATTTACAAATTTTCTAGGTGTAAATTTAATACAAAAAAACACTTCCATACGGAAGTGTTTTAAACATTGATATATGAATAATATTAACGTTTTGAGAATTGTGATGCTTTACGGGCTTTTTTGAGACCTGGTTTTTTACGTTCAACCATACGGGCGTCACGTGTAAGGAGTCCAGCGCGTTTCAAAGCACTACGGAAGTCTGGGTCTACTTGGAGCAATGCACGAGCAATTCCGTGACGGATAGCTCCTGCTTGACCTGATACACCACCACCATTTACGTTTACGAGTGTATCGTAGCTACCTTCTGTTTGTGTAGCTGCAAATGGTTGGTTGATAACGAGACGCATGTCTGCGTGTGGGATGTAGCTTTCTACTTCACGTCCGTTAACTGTGATTTTACCAGTACCAGGTACGAGACGTACGCGTGCTACTGCATTTTTACGACGGCCTGTGCCGGCATATTGTACTTGTGCCATTATGTTCGTTCCTTCCTGATTAAATCAAACCTGTGATGTCAAGGACTTCAGGTTTTTGAGCTGTATGTGTGTGTTCTGCGCCAACAAACACTTTAAGTTTCATGCCTTGAGCACGTCCAAGTGTGTTGTGTGGAAGCATACCTTTTACTGATTTTTCAATCAAACGTACAGCATTTTTTTCACGGAGTTCACCAGCAGTAACTGATTTCAATCCACCTGGGTGAAGTGAGTGTGAGTAATATACTTTATCAGTTGCTTTTTTACCAGTCAATTTGATTTTTTCAGCGTTAACAACGATTACGAAATCACCTGTATCAGTATGTGGTGTGTATGTTGGTTTGTTTTTTCCGCGAAGTACGCTTGCGACAACTGCAGAAAGACGTCCAAGAGGAACATCAGTTGCATCGACGACGTACCATTTACGGTCAACGTTTTGAGCGTTAGCCATGAATGTAGTTTTCATCATTTTGGTTATTTTCCTTTTACTAGAATTTGTTTACAGCAGGTGTAAGAGTCCTGCAAAGTATTTTTGGGTTTCCGGGGCCACAAAAATGGGGTAAACAATACCGTTTATCATCATATCATATTATTCCTGGGTTTGTCAAGACATTTTAGGGATTATATCCCCTTTATTTACTTCTTTTCGTGGATTATGTATTTTTTAGTTTTATATCTTTTCAAATGTTTCTTTGTGGTTTTTGCTACAAGCATTATGGTAGCACTTCCATTTGAACTATGATAGACTTTTTTAAAAGGGTTTTATATAATACAAGTCCTTTTATTCAGTTATCCCTCGGAAATTTGGGGGATTTATATAGAAAATAGGAGCTCAATGATGTTTTTAGCAATTAATGAAATTAAACATTCAAAATTAAGATATGCTCTCGTAATTGGTGTCATGTTTTTGATTTCCTATCTTGTGTTTTTCTTATCTGGTTTGGCCTATGGTTTGGCTCAAGAAAATAGGATGGCAGTTGATAAATGGAATGCAACTGATATTTTTTTATCTGAGAAAGCCAATGATTCTCTCAATATGTCAATGATTGATTCAGATATTGCCAGCCAGGTGAAGGCGAAAGAAAAGGCCGTTCTCGCTCAAACTGCTGGGATTATTTATGATGCCAATGATGAAAGTAAAAAAAATAATGTCAGTTTTTTTGGAATTAATTCAAATGAATTTTTAAATCCCAATATTATTGAAGGGAGGGATTTTAAAAATAAGGGCGAGGTAGTAGCTGATATTAGTTTTAAAAATCAATATGATTATAAACTTGGTGATAAAATTAAATTAGCAACCAATAATGAAGTATTGACTATTGTTGGTTTTACAGATAGTGCTAAATTTAATATTTCACCTGTGCTTTATACTTCTTTAGATACTTTCCAACAAATTCGTTATGGTTCAAATTCCAATTTTCAACCTAAAACTACTTACAATGCTATCGTCACGCGCGGAAAAATTAGCCAACAGCCTAAAGGAATCCAAAAATTATCTATCAGTAAATTTATAGATAAACTTCCTGGTTATAGTGCACAAGTTTTGACCTTTGGTTTCATGATTGGCTTTCTAGTGGTTATTGCTGCGGTTGTCATTGGAATCTTTATTTATGTTCTGACAATGCAAAAAATAGCGATTTTTGGTGTAATGAAGGCTCAGGGAATTTCCAGTCGCTTTATTAGTGATTCTGTCATTGCTCAAACTTTTATTTTAGCTTTTAGTGGTGTATTAATTGGTTTGTTAGCCACTTTAGGTTCTGCGTTAATATTACCGGAAGCTGTTCCTTTTCAAACAAATCTCCTCTTCTTTGGAGTGATTACCCTTTTAATAATTGTGGTTGCAATTGTGGGCGCTTTGTTCTCTGTCAGAGCAATTGTCAAAATTGATCCACTAAAAGCGATTGGATAGGAGAAATAATGAAAGCTATTGAATTAAAAAATGTCAAAAAATCTTTTAAGGATGGGGATGAAACAATAGAGGCTTTAAAAGAAACTAATTTCTCTGTTGATAAGGGTGAGTTCGTGGCAATCATTGGGCCTTCAGGTTCTGGAAAAAGTACCTTACTTACTATTGCCGGCGGACTGCAAAGTCCTTCTTCTGGGGAAATTTGGATTAATGGCCGAGCTTTAAATGAAAAAAAGGAGAAGGCACGCGCTAAGGTTCGTTTTGAAGAAATTGGTTTTATTTTACAAGCTTCTAATCTCGTGCCATTCTTAACGGTTAAGAAACAACTTCAATTGGTTGACAAGGTAAATAAGGCAAAAGAAAATAGAGCGGGCTTAGACTTACTCAAGCGTTTAGGGCTTGAAAAATTGGTGGATAAATATCCCGAGGAACTTTCTGGCGGAGAACGCCAACGGGTAGCTATTGTTCGTGCTTTATATAATGACCCTACAATCATTTTGGCTGATGAACCGACCGCAAGTTTGGATACTGAAAAAGCTTATGAAGTGGTTAAAATATTAGCTAAGGAAACAAAAGAAAAAAATAAGGCAACAATTATGGTCACTCATGATTTACGTTTGGTTGATTATTGTGACAAAGTTTATCTGATGGAAGATGGGCGTTTAAGTGAGAAAGTTGACTAACTTTGAGGTCTTCGTATTTAGAATATGAAGACTTTTTTCATTATTTTACAACATGTTTGCTATAATAGATTCTAATAAGAAATTATTTTTAATAAATGGTCGGATTCTTATTCTAGAATAGCTAATTTATGGTAGAATGTTCTTATGAATATTGTTCTAAAATTAGAGACTAAAGAACGCCAACAGCTCGCTGAGAAATACAAATCCTATGAGCAAGTTTCCAAAAATCCTTACATCACTTTTTTTGCCAAGGTTGGGAAAACTTCTATCTCGGTTTATACTTCTGGAAAAGTTGTTTTTCAAGGAAACGAGGCTGAAAAATTAGCGAGTGACTTTGGTCATATTGCTCAAGTCGTTCCTCAAAAACAAACAAATCTTATTGGGACTGACGAGGTGGGCAACGGGTCATATTTTGGTGGTTTAATGGTTACTGCTAGTTTTGTCAGTGAAGAAAACTTGAATTTTCTAAAGGAAATTGGAGTCGCCGATTCTAAAAAATTAACTGACGAAAAAATTTGTCAAATTGCTCCAAAATTGATTGATAGAATTCCACATGTTGCTTTAGTGGTTGAACCTGCCAAGTATAATGAGGTGATTGCTTCTGGTTATAATGCTGTCAGCATTAAAGTTGCTCTCCATAATCAAGCCATTTATCTTCTTGAAAAACAATTAGGTCATAAGCCTGAAAATATTGTTATTGATGCTTTCACAACGGAAGCAAATTATAAAAAATATGTTAATAAAGAGCAAAATCATCCGCTGACAAAGGTAACTTTACTGACAAAAGCTGAAGATCAGTTTCTGGCTGTTGCTGTCAGTTCAGTTATTTCTCGTTATCTTTTTTTAGAGAATCTAAAAAAATTATCTAAAGAATCAGGTTTCACGTTACCCAGTGGAGCAGGAAATCTATCTGACAAAATTGCAGCACAAATTATCAAAAGTCAGGGAGTTGATGCTCTGAATCAGTTAGCAAAACTTCATTTTGCTAATACACAAAAAGCGATTAAAATCGCTCAATTATAGAAAGTAAAATTATGATGAAATTTTTAAAAGAGTGGGGATTGTTTCTCTTTATAATTATCGCTATTCTTCTCTCCCGTGTCTTTCTTTGGTCACTTGTTGTTGTGGATGGTCATTCAATGGACCCAACTTTAGCTGACAAAGAACGTCTGGTTATTGTAAGAAAATCAACCATTAATCGTTTTGATATTGTTGTTGCCAAAGAAGAAACAGCCGATGGTTCAACTAAAGATATCGTGAAACGTGTCATTGGAATGCCTGGAGATACTATAAAATTCGACCACGACCAACTCACAATCAATAACAAAGTTTATCCAGAAAATTATCTCAAAGATTACCAAAAGCAACTTGCTGACGGTCAGTTGGAAAAAACTTACGGTAAGTATCCTTTAACAAATGCACTCAGTGAACAAAACCGCAGTTTGTTTGTTAGTTTAGCTCAAAGTACCAAAGCATTTACCACTGACAGCACTGGTAATCCAACCTTTACAGTAAAAGTTCCTGAGGGACAATACTTCCTGATGGGAGATAATCGGGTAGTTTCTCAAGATAGTCGCGCAGTTGGAACTTTCAAACGTTCAGCAATTGTTGGTGAAGCGAAATTACGAGTGTGGCCACTCAACAAAATTTCTTTCTTTTAAGTGAATAAATAGAAAAAGTTACTGACAGAATATCCTGTCAGTAACTTTTTATTTGTCATTAAATATATTTCCCAATTGAACATCAATTGAGCGGTTAGCAATGTCAATTCGATCAACTTTCAAGATTGATTTGTAATCATCAATCAATCGCTCACCTTTAAATGGTCCTTCAAGAAAAACAGCAACACCAGCAAGTAAACAATCAAATTCATGAACAAGACTTCTCATTCCATTGATTGTTCCTGCGCCTTTCATGAAGTCGTCAACGATCAAAACATTTTGACCAATTGAAAGGCTCCGTTTGGATAAAGTCATATTTTCAACACGAGAGCTTGAGCCTGACATATAATTTACATTAAGCGTTGCTCCTTCGGTCACTTTAGGGTCACGACGAACAATTACGAAAGGAACATCTAGAATCTCAGCAACTGACTGAGCAATTGGAATCCCTTTTGTGGCAATAGTCATGACGACATCAACTTGCTTTTCATGATACTCATGAGCAATAATTTGACCGATTTTACGAAGATTTGATGGAGTACCCAAAATATCTGACAGATAAATATATCCTCCAGGTAAAATTCGATTTTCTTCACGTAAAAGTTCAGCAATTTCCTGACTCATTTCCAACGAACGTTCGTCAGTAATGTAAGGCGTAAACCGAACTCCTCCAAGGCTACCTGGGAAAGTTTCAACCAGACCTACTCCTTGGTTTTCAAAAACACGTTTGATAAATACTAAATCTTCTGAGATAGATGATTTGGCTACCTCATAATGTTTACTTAATTCATTTAAATTTAGCATTTGATTGGGATGATTAATTAAAAAATTTGTAAAATCAACTAAACGTTCGTTTCTTTTCATTTATTATCTCATCTCCTATTTGATAAGCTTATTATAGCATGGCATTTCCGAACATTCAAGTTTCACATGAAACAATTTTACTGACAGATTTCAGATTCATAAAATATTTTTCTGTCAGTAACGTTTCATTTTAAAATGAAAATAAAAAAAGCAGTATCACTTAGATATTGCTTTTTCACTTTTAGGAGTAAAGTTATGAAAAAATTTTTTTGGAATAAATATATTATAGCTTCACTGACTTAATGGTTCATTAAGTCAAGATAAAGTGAAACTAAACCAAAGAAAATCTTGTCAGTAAAAAAATAACCTGTCAGTACTGACAGGTTATCTCATATTATTAAAATTAAAGCTTAGTCAGCGTTACGGCCGTTTTTAGCAATAATTTCTTCTTGTACTGATTTAGGTACGTCTGAATAGTGGTCAAATACCATCATGAAAGTACCACGTCCTTGTGTAGATGAACGGAGAGTAGTTGCGTAACCGAACATTTCAGCAAGTGGAACGAAAGCATTAACGATTTGTGATTTACCGTGAGCTTCCATTGAGTTAACTTGACCACGACGAGCAGTCACGTGACCCATGATATCTCCAAGGTTTTCTTCAGGAACAGTGATTGTAACTTTCATCATTGGTTCAAGAATTGCTGGTTTCGCAGTTTTAGCAGCTTCTTTCATTGCAAGAGAAGCGGCAACCTTGAAGGCAGTTTCTGATGAATCGACATCATGGTATGAACCATCATAAAGTTTAGCTTTAATGTCAACCATTGGGTATCCAGCAAGGACACCGTTAGCCATAGTTTCTACCAAACCTTTTTCAACGGCTGGTACAAATTCACGAGGAACGACACCACCGACGATAGCATTTTCAAATTCAAATCCAGCGCCTTCTTCGTTAGGTGTGAATTCGATCCATACGTCACCATATTGACCTTTACCACCTGATTGACGTTTGAAGAATCCACGTGCTGAAGTTCCAGCGCGGAATGTTTCACGGTAAGCAACTTGAGGCGCACCAACATTTGCTTCAACTTTGAATTCACGTTTCATACGGTCAACAAGAACGTCCAAGTGAAGTTCACCCATACCAGAGATAACTGTTTCACCAGTTTCTGGGTTAGTTTCAACACGGAAAGTTGGATCTTCTTCAGCCAATTTTTGAAGGGCAACACCCATCTTATCTTGGTCAGCTTTAGTTTTAGGTTCAACCATCAATTGGATAACTGGTTCTGGAACTTCAATTGATTCAAGGATGATTTTAGCTTTTTCATCTGTCAATGAGTCACCAGTTGTTGTATTTTTCAAACCAACAGCAGCAGCGATATCCCCAGCATAAACTGTTTGGATTTCTTTACGAGTGTTAGCGTGCATTTGAAGAATACGTCCGATACGTTCACGTTTACCTTTTGAAGTATTCAAAACGTATGAACCAGCATCAAGTGTACCTGAGTAAACGCGGAAGAATGAAAGACGTCCAACAAATGGGTCAGTCATGATTTTGAAAGCAAGAGCTGCAAATGGTTCTTCATCTGAAGCTGGGCGTTCGTCTTCTTCGTCTGTATCAGGGTTAACACCTTGGATAGCAGGGATATCAAGCGGGCTTGGAAGGTAGTCAATAACTGCATCAAGCATCATTTGAACACCTTTGTTCTTGAAGGCTGAACCAGCAAGCATTGGGTAGAAGTCAACATTGATTGTTGCTTTACGGATAGCAGCTTTAAGTTCTGCTTCTGGAATTTCTTCACCAGCAAAATATTTTTCCATGATATCTTCATCGAAATCAGCAATTGCTTCGATGAGTTTTTCACGCCATTCGTTTGCAAGTTCTGTGTATTCTTCAGCATTGAAATCCAAAGCTGCCAATTCAGCGTTAAATTCGTCTGAACCTACAACAGTTTCTTTAATATCTGTACCAAGGTCGTTAGTATAGATTTCAGATTTCATAGTTACCAAGTCAATGATACCGATGAAGTCATCTTCTGCACCAATTGGAATTTGGATTGGATGAGCATTAGCACCCAAACGATCTCCCAAAGTAGAAAGTGAGTAGTAGAAATCAGCACCGATTTTGTCCATTTTGTTAGCAAAAACGATACGTGGAACACCGTATTCAGTCGCTTGACGCCATACAGTTTCTGTTTGTGGTTCAACACCTGATTGAGCATCAAGAACGGTAACAGCACCATCAAGAACACGGAGTGAACGTTGTACTTCGATTGTGAAGTCCACGTGACCTGGTGTGTCAATGATATTTACGCGGTTACCTTTCCATTCAGCAGTTGTTGCTGCAGATGTGATTGTGATACCACGTTCTTGTTCTTGCTCCATCCAGTCCATTTGTGATGCACCTTCGTGAGTTTCACCGATTTTATGGATTTTACCAGTGTAGTAAAGAACACGTTCAGTTGTTGTTGTTTTACCAGCATCGACGTGGGCCATGATACCGATATTACGTGTATTAGCAAGTGAAAATTCGCGAGCCATTTTGTTCTCCTATTTGATTTTAGTCATGAGAATTTCTCATTAGTTTTATTGTATCAAATTTATGTTAAAAAATTAAAACAAAACCGAGCAGGCGAGGAGCCCAAGCCCGGTAATGTTCGTTTTTACATCAATTCGATGTTACTTTACAATCTTTAAGACTGATCGTAAAATTTATTTGCTAAGCAGAAGCGAGAAAGAAGGTTCCGAAGCGTAGAGTACGCGAGGGTTCTTCTGACGAAGCAGCTGCAACGCAAATAGATTTTACCAGCGGAAGTGAGCGAACGCACGGTTAGCTTCAGCCATTTTGTGAGTATCTTCACGTTTTTTGACTGCTGCACCTGTGTTGTTAGCTGCATCCAAGATTTCTTTTGCAAGACGATCTTGCATTGTGTGTTCACCACGGTTACGAGCGATTGTTACCAACCAACGAAGTCCAAGAGTTGTACGACGTTCTGGACGAACTTCAACTGGGACTTGATAGTTAGAACCACCGACACGACGCGCGCGAACTTCAAGAACTGGCATAATGTTTTCCATAGCAGTTTCGAAGACTTCGAGTGGGTTGTTTCCAGTAGCTTCTTCAATTTGTTTGAAGGCACCGTAAACGATTTGAGACGCAACACCACGTTTACCATCAAGCATAACGCGGTTGATAAGACGAGTTACGACGATTGAGTTGTACATTGGATCTGCCAAAACTTCACGTTTTGGGGCACGATTTTTACGCATTCTTACTTATCTCCCTTCTTAAGCTTTTGGTTTTTTAGCACCGTATTTAGAACGGCTTTGTTTACGGTCAGCGACACCTGCTGTATCAAGTGCACCACGAACGATATGGTAACGTACCCCTGGAAGGTCTTTTACACGTCCACCACGAAGAAGTACAACACTGTGTTCTTGGAGGTTGTGTCCGATACCTGGGATGTACGCTGTTACTTCCATAAGGTTTGAAAGACGTACACGCGCGAATTTACGAAGCGCTGAGTTAGGTTTTTTAGGAGTCATAGTACCAACACGAGTTGCTACTCCACGTTTTTGTGGGCTTGCAAGTTTAGTTTGTACTTTTTTACGGCTGTTGTAGCCAACGTTCATTGCTGGTGATTTAGATTTAGTCACTTGAGCACGACGTGGTTTGCGTACCAATTGGTTAATTGTAGGCATTTTACTGTCTGCTTTTTGTATTTTTCCACATTTTTATGCGAAGCGATGAGAAATACAAAAGCATTCCTTTCTTTTTATTGGATGGCGAATCGCCAATTTTTTAGTCAGTATATGGTCGCTTAAGCCAAGTTCTGACAAGAAGTTTAGCAACTTATACAAGTTCTCCTGAGAGTCCAAAGTAAAAAGTACCGTTTAATATAATATCATTTTTTATAACAATTGTCAATCTATTTTTTAGAATTGATTTTGAAAAAATAAAACTATTTAATTATCTATCAAGTTTTGAATCTATTGTACCTTACGATTAGACTATGGTATAATCGAGTCATGAAAAAAATTGCAATTATTTTTTGTAGTTTCCTGATTAGTCTGTCAGTCCTTTCGGGCTTTTCTGTCAGTGCTGCTACGACTCCAACGACAAATGATTTTACGGTTGCTGCTAAATCAGCAATTGCTATTGATGCCTCAAGTGGTAAAATTTTATACGCACAAAATGCTGATGATGCAAGCACTCGGATCGCCTCTATCACTAAATTACTGACAGCCTATTTGGTTTACAAAAATGTAGCTGAAAATAAATTGACTTGGAATACTAAAGTTCCTATTTCAGATTATGCTTATGAATTAACTCAAAATTCTAATGCTTCCAATATTCCCCTTGCTCAAAATGGTCAATATACTGTCAAAGATTTATTGAATGCTTTACTTCTTCCGTCAGCAAATTCTGCTGCTGTCGCTTTAGCTGAAAAAATTGCTGGTTCAGAACCAAAATTTGTTGATATGATGACAAAACAAATGAAAGACTGGGGAATTACTGACAGCCATCTCGTCAATGCTTCTGGCTTACCAAATGATGATTTAAACGGTCATATTTATCCAGGGTCTGGTGCTTCAGCAACAAACACAATGAGCGCAAAGGCTGTAGCAACACTTAGTTATCATCTTATTCAAGATTTCCCAGAAATTCTGCAAATCACTAAAAAAACAGAAATTCCTTTTGATACCGGCAATGAAGCAAAGATGACCTTAACTAATACCAATCAAATGCTTAGTGGTTTTTCTACTTCAAGAACTGGTGTGGATGGCTTGAAAACAGGTTCAACAAGTTTTCAAATTGACTGTTTTGCTGGAACAACAAATCAAAACGGTTTTAGAATCATTACGGTTGTTTTAGAAGCTACAGATCCTGCTGCTGACAACTCAACTCCTTTCACTCTCACAAATCAACTGATGAACTATGTTTATGGTCATTGGCGTACGACCAGTCTTGTGCAAAAAAATCAATCCTTAGATGATTTTAAAGAAATTGCTGTGACTGATGGAAAAGAAAAATCTGTTCAACTCGTTGCTCCACAAAATATCACTCCCGTTGTTCCTTACGCTACAGATGGTAGTGCAGATACAAAATCACTGACAGTCAAATTCAGTAAGGAAAAAACAGCCTCCGTTGAAGCAACTGTGACTAAAAACCAAAAACTTGTCACTCTTTCTACTACAGTAAAAGATAGTTTGGGCTATCTTCCAAATTGTACCGCAGAGCAAATTCCATTGGTTGCCAAGAAAACTGTCCCTCGCAGTAGCGCTCCAAAGGTTTTTTGGAATCATTTTGTTAATTTTGTTAATGAAAAACTCTAAAATTTTACTGACAGAAAACTTGTCAGTAAAATTAACTCACAAAAAAAGCCGTCAATTTACTGACAGCTTTTTTATTATCCTTTAGATTTTACAATTGCAAGTAAAATTGCACCTGTTACGAATAGAACAATCCCAATTCCAACATAAACCAATTCTTTTTTGGTTTTCTTTTCACCAAGGAAGAGAATTCCTCCAATAGTTGAAATGATGACACCTAATTGCGAGAATGAAAAGGCAATTGCGTTACCAGCAGCGCTTGCAGCCATAAGCATAAAGATATTACCTACACCCCACATTGCTCCAACAATCATATTTTGATAAACATATTTTTCCATTTTAATTTTGAAACGACCCATCACAAGTGCTCCAAAAATCATTCCAACTGACATTGGCAAGATAATTGTCAATGTATCAAAATGAACATTGAACCAAAGTACTGCTAAGTTATTGAAAAGAATAACATAGATAACATATCCCAAAGTTGAGTATGTTAAAGCAGTCAATCCTTTAGTATAATTACGTCCTTCTTCAACAACTGCATTTTCTGGGTCACGTTTAGCTGAGAAATAGAACCCAACTACCAAAACAGCCATCGCAATAAATCCGAGAATAAATTGAATTTGTTTTGTCCATTCGTGGAAAGCAAAAACCCCAATCAAGCCACCAATTACTAATTGACTCCCTGATGAAAGCGGACTTGCTACTGAAACACCCATGTATTTCATTGAATTAAACTGACCAAATTGTCCAATTGCCCAAAGCAATCCACCAATAAATCCAATTAAGAAAATTTGCCATGTCAACGTTGGCATGCGGAATAAGAAAACAATAAGTGCAAAAACAAAAGCGCCCAAAGTCATTCCAAGTGTTTGTTGTTTAGCATCACCACCAAATTTATTAGCTACAAATCCGATAGAACCCCAAGCAAACATTGGAACAAGCGCGAGAAGAACTCCTTGCATGTGTATATTTACCTCTTTAAAATAGTTTTTTTACTTAAAAAAATAAGCATTTCTCTATTTTACTCTTTTTTTTGGAAAAAACAAGAGATAAAAGAATACATAAGATTCATAACTGTTCAAGTAAATTTATTTTCTTTTTTCGATTAGGACTAAAATTGGCGGCGTATGAATTTGGTTAAGAGGTGCATAAGAAGTCACTTCCCAGTCCTTTTGTGGCAAACTAGAAGTCCACTTAATAACGGCATCTTTTTCTTCCATTCCCCCCTCATGACCGTAATAAATCATAATCGCAATTCTTCCACCTACAACTAACTGATTAGTCAAAGCATCTAGAGCAGTCAAAGTGGTATCAGCTTTTGTAACCACACTTTTATCAGTTTTTGGTAAATATCCAAGATTAAAAATAGCTGCTTTGATTGGCTCTTTGACATATTCAGAAAGCTTTTCATGACCAGACAAAACTAGATTTACTGACGGCTCTGTCAGTAAATTCGAGAGATTTTTTTCAAATATTTGATTCTTTATTCCAGCATCATCTAAACGTTTTTCAGTTGCATTTAGCGCTTCTTCTTGCACATCAAAAGCATATACATTCGCCCCTAATTCCGCTAAAAATTGAGTATCATAACCATTCCCCATCGTTGCATCCACCACAACATCATTAGTGTTGATGATATCTTTCAACATCCAGTGAGCCATTTCTAACTGTTTTAACATTTATTTCCTCATCACTTTCTAATTATTTTTATATACCAATTTCAGTTTTACTGACAGATTTTCAATTTCTTTCCTATTATAACACCAAATTCAATAAAAAAGAGATGAATAAAAATTCACCTCCTGTCAGTTAAAATGTAATTAGATCACTAAGCCGAACATCTTTACAACCTTGAACACTTCCTCGCTGTTCCATTTCAGCATCAATACTATTCAAAACTTCCCACTTTTTTAAAGACCACATAGGTCCAATAATTAAATCCCGCGGAGCATCTCCTGTTAAACGATGAATAACAATTTCTTTTGGAATCATCTCTAGTTGGTCACAAATCACTTTTACATATTCCTCTTGCGACATCAGCTGTAATTTTCCTTCATGATAATCACGTTGCAAACGAGTTTGTTTCATCAAATGAAGTAAATGTAATTTCACACCTTGAATATCAGAATCTAAAACCATTCGGCGAACATTTTCTAACATCATCTCACTAGTTTCACCAGGTAAACCATTGATTAAGTGAGTACAAACATTAATATTATGAACCCTCAATCGTTTCACCGCATCTACATAGGTTTCATAATCATGAGCTCGATTAATCAAATCTGATGTTTCTTCATAAGTAGTCTGCAAACCCAAATCAATCCAAACTTCCATTCGACGATTTAATTCTGCCAAGTAATCTACAACGTCATCTGGTAAACAGTCAGGACGAGTACCAATTGAAATACCTACAACATCTGGTTGGTTTACCGCTTGTTCAAAACGCTCTCTCAGTACTTCAACAGGGGCGTGAGTATTAGTGAAATTTTGAAAATAAACAATATATTTCTTCACTCCAGGCCACTTTTTATGAAATTGAGCCACTTCGGCAGCAAATTGGTCTGCAATTGGAGCTTCTGGCTCCAAAATCATATCCCCTGAACCAGATACTGTACAAAAAGTACATCCACCATGAGCAACCGTACCATCTCGATTAGGGCAGTCAAAACCAGCATCAATAGGAACTTTAAATATTTTTTCACCAAAATTGGTTCGCAAATATTCATTCCAAGTTGTATATCTCTTTTGCATTTTATATCATCTCTCCGTTTATCAAATTATATCAAAATTTCTTAAACATTTTCTGTATTTATAATAAAAAAAGAGACCCGTAGGTCTCTTAAAAGCTGCGGATGTCAGACTCGAACTGACGACATCATGATTAACAGTCATGCGCTACTACCAACTGAGCTAATCCGCAATAACATAAAACTCGGTTCCCCGAGTTTTAATAATATAGTCCGTACGGGAATCGAACCCGTGTTACCGCCGTGAAAAGGCGGTGTCTTAACCCCTTGACCAACGGACCATACTTTCAACTTGGCCACTCGCCTATCTCCCAGGGGGCAACCCCCAAGTACTTCCGCCGTAGATGGACTTAACTTCTGTGTTCGACATGGGAACAGGTGTATCTCCATCGCAATGATGACCAAATCATTAAATATTACCTTGAACATTCAAAACTAAATAACAATTCTTCTAACTTTTAAACCATAAGCATTTTATATTTGACTCTTTTGGTAAAGTCCTCGAGCGATTAGTACTGGTCCGCTCCAAGTCTCGCAACTCTT
>SKEH01000932.1_pt1 | contig 14543 bp, 12 predicted proteins | sample 4826571 | NCBI WGS metagenome assembly SKEH01 (sample SAMN11008814, study PRJNA524170) | human gut metagenome | biome: Human fecal sample; material: Feces; isolation source: fecal sample from pouch patient p29 | host: Homo sapiens | place: Israel: Tel-Aviv | collected 2016-09-14 | reverse complement strand
TAATTGCACTGTTTAAAATAAAAATCTGCTTTAACTAGTATATATACTGTTTGTATTTATAGGTTATAGTCACTAAACTAGCTAGTGCTAATTTATTTGTGCTTATTCTGACTTTGAGATTACATTATCCAGACTACTCGTATCGTTCAAGTCAGCTTGTAAATACTCCTGACTATTTACTGGTAAATGTAATTCAAAATTTTCTATTGGTTGAATGCTGACGGTGACATCCTTCATCGTTGCGGCTAAAACATGTCCACCAAATGATAAGTTATCAGCTAAAAAGTGGTTATGAAAGCCTGAAACTCCCACACCTTGAAAAACTTTAGGAGTGTAGAAAGTAATCATTGTCCCTGCAATATCTTCTGCCTCAAATTCAACCTGATTTTGTGCAATCGTTCCTAAAGATGGATAGGGCTTTTGCGACTTTTTAGATGATCTGGTTCTAATTTTTTGGAAAACTCCCTTAGTCAAAATAGCAAAAAACTGATTTTGGCCATTATTAGCATCAAGAACATCATTAAGCATTTGCTCTAATTCAACATTTTGATATTGCTTAAATTCACGATAATTATCATTGCAAACATCTGCATAGGTTACTTTAAAATCTTTTGATAATTCAACTGCTTTACCACTCGTATCGATTTTATAGCCAACACCGTTTAAAATGACGAGTTCACCATCCACACCATCACCAGTGCCGATACCAATACTTCCATGTGTCAATAAATCTTCAATCGGCATTGTGCCATCCAATAAACCTTCAACTAACATTTGCATTGTACCGTGTTGATATAAAGTATTTGCCATATTATTTCACTACTCCATCCTTTTAGATTTTTTATTTCTTAATCACCAGAAAGCAAAAAACAATCGGAACATAATTAGTTTTTACAAATCAGCTTAGTACCAATAAGCGTTTAACTTAATAAGTTCAGATTGTTTATTTTTATTCCCATTCAATTGTTGAAGGTGGCTTACTCGTTACATCGTAGACGACGCGGTTAATGTTTGGCACTTCATCGACAATTCTAGTCGAGATTTTTTGCAAAACATCCCATGGCAGACGGGCAAAATCTGCTGTCATCCCATCAATTGAGGTAACTGCTCGAATACCAATGGTGTAGTCATAAGTACGGCCATCACCCATAACACCAACGGATTTAATTCCAGGTAAAACAGTAAAGTATTGCCATACGTCTTCTTGCAGTCCTGCCTTTTTAATTTCGTCACGTAAAATAGCATCACTGTCACGTACAATTTTTAGTTTGTCTTCTGTTACTTCGCCAAGAACTCTAATACCAAGACCAGGTCCAGGAAATGGTTGACGCCAAACTAAATCGTGTGGAATGCCTAGTTTTTCGCCCAATTCGCGCACTTCATCTTTAAACAACTTACGCAATGGTTCAATTAACTTGAAGTTTAGGTCCTTAGGAAGACCACCTACATTGTGGTGCGACTTAATCGTCTGTGCTGTGTTAGTTCCACTTTCTATTACATCAGTGTAAAGGGTACCTTGAGCTAAGAAATCAACATCCTTAATTTTCTTGGCTTCATCAGCAAATACTTCGATGAATTCCTTACCAATTATTTTGCGTTTTTGTTCCGGATCAGTGACACCTTTTAGTTTATTTAAAAACCGTTCTTGAGCGTTCACACGAATAATGTTCACACCCAAATCACGATTTAAGGCTGCCATTACTTCGTCACCCTCATTTTTACGCAGCATCCCGTGATCAACGAAAATTGCAGTCAATTGATCTCCGATTGCTTTATGTAAAAGTGTTGCGGTTACACTGGAGTCTACCCCACCGGATAAACCAAGAATGACCTTTTTGTTACCAACCGTTTTTCTGATTTCTGCAACTTGTAAGTCAATAAAGTCGGTCATTGACCAATCATTTTTAGCACCACATACTTTAAAAGCAAAATTACGCAAAATGTCGAGACCATATTGTGTGTTGCGCACTTCGGCATGGAATTGAATACCATACATTTTGGCTTGATCGTTTGCAATCGCAGCAATCGGGCAGTTTTTACTTGAAGCAACCACTTCAAAGCCCTTAGGAGCTCCAGTTACTAGGTCCCCATGACTCATCCACACATATTGGTCTTTTGGTAAGTCACTGAATAAAACGTTGCTAGAATCTTCAACTTCAATTTCTGCACGACCGTATTCGGAGTTGTCGGCTTTTTCAACCTTACCATCCAGATAGTACGACATTAATTGCATTCCGTAGCAGATACCTAAGATTGGAATCCCTAAGTCAAAAATTGCTGGGTCAAACTTAAGTGCATTTTCACCGTAGATACTATTTGGGCCACCAGAAAAAATAATCCCCTTTGGATTAATTTCTTTGATTCTCTCCATATTGATGTCATGCGGTAGGAGCTCAGAATAAACCCCAAAATCGCGCAAGCGCCTGGTAATCAATTGATTATATTGACTACCAAAATCTAAAACGATAATTTCATCAAAATCGTGAATGTCTTTTTTCACAGATATCCGAGCTCCTCTTCTAAAAAACATGAATTTATTTAAACTGTACTAAGAATTATCTCTTTGGTCAACTACTTTTTTATCAGATAGTCATTTACACAGTCAAGCTGCGTAGATATGCAGAACAGGTTTCTTCAGCCCATAAAAAGTGAAAAAATAAATGCGTCGCTTATCTGGCAAAATGCTAAACTTGTCTTATATAGACAGTTTTTAATTTTTTAAAAGGACAGTCAAATCAGATGGCAAGAAAGTATTTTAGTGAACATACGCGTGCAAAACATACATATCAATTTTTCAAAGATAGGCGTAATGACCCTAAATGGCACGATGAATATCTAGCAGTTCGTTCAAAACGGAATCGTACTATTGCAATTGAAGGCATTTTGCTTGTAGTACTTTCATTAGCCGTAATATTGTGGTGGCATAATTCAGTTTCTCAACCGTATGTTGCTGAAAATACCTCAACTACTTCAGCTGACTCAAAAATAAATCGCCCTAAGAAAAAGAAAAATGGTCTTGGCCGTTTTATTAAAAAACAGGTGAAAACTGCTAAAAAAGACATTGCTTCAGCCAAATCCAATTCTTCCCAGCAGGCTAATACTGACAATCAACAAAAAGTGCAAAACTATATTTTGCACAAAGGATTCGAAATAGGGCCAAAATTATATGATGGTGAACCAATTGATAAAGCCATGGAAGAACGGAAAGCTCCTCAAAACTCAGTTCACGATGGAACAGTAACACTTTATTTTGCTAATTCAGAAATTGTGGAGCAATCTTTCATTGGCAGCTATAATCCAAAATTTGAGAGTCACTATCGTATTACACCAAGTGAACTGATTGTTAGAAATGATCATATTCCCTATGAAATTAATAATGGGCAAGTGATTTTTAAAAACTGGCTCGTAAAAGATGGGAGTCATACAGTTACTTATGAAATAAGAAATTACCCTGGTGCCAAGGAAGACATTGATAGCAAACCAGCAAGATAGATAGATCAAATCGATTAAACTTCACCTTGCACAACTTAATTTGGTTTGTTAGAATTCACTCAACAAGTAAATATTAATCTATATATTGTCGTAATGTGGTCGACAGTCTCTACTCAGAACCGTAAATTCTGAACTATGGATAAACAATAACAATTAATTCAGCGCAAGCTGCCTTAAGGGTCTTTTTTACCATAGTTTTGGTAGAGAAGGCCCTTTTATTTTTCAAGGAGGAAATTGTGAAGCTTTTAGAAGATCGGATCCGTCAAGACAGTGAGGTTCTACCTGGTGATGTACTAAAAATTAATTCTTTTCTGAATCATCAGGTTGATCCAGAGCTGATGATGGCTGTGGGCAAGGAGTTTGCTCGTCTGTTTGATCAAAGCGGAGTTACAAAAGTATTAACCTGTGAGGCTTCTGGTATTGCTCCCGGAGTAATGGCAGCATACGAACTTCATGTGCCAATGGTTTTTGCTCGCAAGAAAAAGCCATCAACACTTAATGATGCGGTTTACTGGGCTGACGTATATTCCTACACCAAGAAAACCACAAATCAAATTTGTGTAGAACAAAAATTTTTACATGAAGACGACAACTTATTGATTATCGATGACTTTTTGGCTAACGGCGAAGCAGTCAAGGGAATGATTAACATTGCTAATCAATCCAAGGCTAATGTGGCTGGAATTGGTATCGTGGTTGCGAAAACTTTCCAAGGTGGTAGCAGCTGGATTAAAGAGCACGGCTACCGCCTAGAATCCTTAGCAAATATCGCTAGTTTAGCTAACGGTGAAGTTCAATTTGCGGACGAAAAATAATGAAGCAAGAAGAAGTTAGTCACCAAAAAGCAGCTATTTTAGGTCTACAGCACCTATTGGCGATGTACTCTGGTGCAGTTGCCGTTCCATTATTAATTGGAACCGCGCTAAAGTTCAACGCAGAACAAATGACTTATCTTGTCTCAATTGACATCTTTATGTGTGGGCTTGCAACACTACTACAACTCATGCGAAACAAATACTTTGGTATTGGTTTCCCAGTAATCTTGGGTTGTGCCATCCAAGCGGTTGCACCTTTACAAATGATCGGTCAAAAGTTTTCGATTAACGATATGTATGGTGCCATTATCATTGCGGGGATCTTTGTCATCTTGATTTCTGGCGTTTTTGCAAAAATCAAGAAGTACTTTCCACCAGTGGTTACAGGAACTCTAATCACTACTATTGGTCTTACGCTGGTCCCTGTTGCCGTTCAAAATATGGGTGGTGGCAACGCTAGTGCCAAAGACTTTGGTAGCAGCCAAAACCTGGTACTAGCTTTCAGTACAATGTTCATTATCTTGGCATTAGAAATCTGGACTAAAGGCTTCTTACGGTCAATCTCGGTTCTTATTGGCTTAGTTGCCGGGACCGTAATTGCATCTTTGATGGGACGAGTGTCCTTGACACCAGTTTTAGAAGCTTCCTGGTTTCATTTGCCACAATTATTCTACTTCGGTGTTCCGAAATTCGAATGGTCATCCAGTTTGACCATGATGATTATCGCATTAGTTTCAATGATTGAGTCTACTGGTGTCTTCTTTGCTACAGGAGACCTAATCGGCCATGATGTAACTGAAGAGGATTTAAAAAAAGGGTATCGTGCAGAAGGATTAGCACAAATCTTTGGTGGTTTGTTTAATGCTTTTCCGTACACTACCTTCTCACAGAACGTTGGACTACTTCAGCTGTCAGGTATTAAAACAAAAAGACCAATTTATTGGGCAGCCGGCCTGTTAATGGCTATGGGACTGTTACCAAAAATTGGTGCACTAGTTACCATTATTCCTACTCCTGTTTTAGGTGGCGCAATGCTGGTAATGTTTACTATGATTGCCGTTCAAGGAATTAAAACACTTGTAAAAGTGGATTTGAGTGACAACAATAATATCCTAATCATCGCAATTTCAGTTGGCTTAGGACTTGGCGTCACTATTTATCCACAATTTTTCAAAAACTTACCTGCAACAGTTCAATTATTTTTAAGTAACGGAATTGTTATCACGAGTTTATCCGCTACACTTCTAAATCTTTTATTGAAGGGAGGTGAGTCAAAGGAAAAATAGAAAAATCAAACTGCAAATATCATGTGAACAATTATTTTCCCTTAAAATTATTTTGTTCGCGCCAAAAGGCATCTTCTAACTCGAAGATGCCTTTTTCAATTACCAAAATAGCTCACGCTTTATTCAATTATTGCATTCAATTTCTGTTTGGACTCATTTCCAGAATCCATATTGAAATATTGCGTGCAAGTTTCTAACATCAATTCGCCAATCTTTTCAAACGGTTGATCTTCTATTTTTTCCACGTACTTCATAATTCCAACTGCTGTAACAAAGATTAGAAAAACTTGTGTTTCAGGCAAGATCTCAACCTTAGCACCTTTTGTCCTATATCCTTCTATAAACGAGCTAATCAGATTTTGGTTTAAATTAAAATCTTGATAAAACAGTTTAATGAAGTCTTGATAGTTTACACCTTTCCTTGCTCGCTCAAAGTCGATTAAACGCAGTTTCCCATTGACAAATTTGTAATTGCGCACGCCAACATCACCATGAAGTACTACCGTGGAATAAGCACATAAATCATGTGCAATTTTGGCTTTAATTGGATTAAATGCTTTTAACAGTTCTTCAAGTCTGTCCTTGACCACAACGTTTTTTAGACTGCTAACATCCGTCTCAACCTTTTTAAAAAGCTGTTCATTAAGATAGATGCCCTCGAATGGTTTTACATTTTGATGAAAAGCTGACAATTCCTGCCCCATTTCAAAAGCCAATTCGGTTGTAAGCGGTAGTTTTAAGTCTATCGGATCACAATCCTTCATTATTAATATGAAGCGCTGCGGATTTTTAATCGTAAAAAAGCCTAATACGCGTGAATTAAGTTGTTCATTAACAGTTTTTTCGGTTAAAAATTTACCTTCTTGAGGAAAAACTTTGACAAAAATCACTTGTTTATAAAGTTCACTATACCCAACAAAAGTACTGTTTAATGACTCATGCGATATTTGGGTTAATGTTGCCTTTAATTTTTCCTGTAAAATTTTTCTAATTTCCATATGTATATCTCTTTTAGTCTCTATAGTTTTTTATGATTTTTAATTGAAATTAGTTCACACGATTTTCTTACCATTCAAGGTAGAAGTCCGCAAAGGCAAAAGCCCACTGACTTATAATGATTAGATTGCTAAACTCAATAATACCCATAGCAGAAACTAAAGTAGGTATCTAAATTGATTGCGCTGGCAACTTATTAATAAACAATTCGTCAACTGTAACCCCTAATATATCTGCCAGCTGAAAAGCCAAATCTAGTGAGGGATCATATTTGTCATTTTCAATTGCATTAATCGCTTGGCGACTAACATTGACTTCTTTTGCTAATTGAGCCTGTGAATAGCGCTGTTTCTTACGTAATTTAAGCAAAACATGTTTTACATATTTAAGCAATATCTAATCAAGAAATATTTTTCCTCACTTTTTTCTCAACTCCAGCAATCAAATAAATAATTTCAGGTTAAGTTTGCGTATTTCTTTGCATTATAGCTGTCCTTTTTAATACAATATAGATTAAGTTATTTTGAAAGGACAGATTAAATGAAAAAAGCAGAATGTACGACTATTCTTGTCGGTAAAAATGCTTCAATTGATGGCTCAGCAATGATTGCCAGAAGCGAAGACGGTGGACGTGAAATTATTCCCGAAGGTTTTGAACTCATTACACCAGAAAAGCAACCTAAGCACTATGAAAGTGTTATTAGTCACCAAAAAATTGATGATGAGGACTTAGCAGATACTCCTTTACGTTACACTAGTGCACCAGACGTATCAGGTGAAAGTGGTATTTGGGCAGCAGCCGGAATTAACTCCGAAAACATTGCAATGACTGCAACTGAAACAATCACTACGAATTCCCGTATCCAAGGAATCGACCCACTAGTAACTGAAGGTGGACTTGGTGAAGAAGACTTTGTTACCTTGACATTGCCTTATATCCACAGTGCTCTTGACGGTGTTAAACGGATGGGTTACTTACTTGAAAAGTATGGTACTTATGAAATGAATGGTATGGCTTTTGCTGACCATGATGAAATTTGGTACCTTGAAACAATCGGTGGTCATCACTGGATCGCTCGTCGCATCCCTGATGACGCTTATGTTGTTGCTCCTAATCGTTTGAACATTGATGAATTCCACTTTGGTGAAGACGGCTTTTTAGCTGACGATACTTTGGAAGGTTTAATCGAAGAATACCACTTAAACCCTGATCGTGAAGGCTACAACATGCGTCACATTTTTGGTAGTTCAACTGTCAAAGATGCACACTACAACAACCCTCGTGCTTGGTTTGTACACAATTACTTCGATCCAGAATTTGGTGGCAAACCAACTGATCAAGACCAACCATTCATTTGCCATGCTAACCGTAAGATTAGTATTGAAGACATTTGTTTTGTAGAAAGTTCACACTACCAAGATACACCATTTGACCCATACGGCGACCTTGGTACTCCTGAGCAAAAGAAGACTTATCGTCCAATTGCACTTAACCGTAACTTCGAAACTCATATTCTCCAAGTTAGAAATGATGTTCCAGAAGAAATCGCTGGTGTTCAATGGCTTTGCTTCGGTCCAAACACTTTTAACAGCTTTGTTCCTTTCTATACCAATGTTAATGACACTCCTGCAAGCTTCCAAACTGGTCCAAAATTTGATCTCAACAAGATTTTCTGGTTAAACAAGCTAACTGCACAACTTGGAGACACTAATTTTAAGGTATATGGCGAGCTTGAAAGTGACTTTGAACAAAAATCATTATCACAATGCCACTTTATTCAACACGAAACTGATAAGAAGGCTGCAGGTCTTACAGGTAAAGAAGCTGAGGACTTGTTAACTGAAGCTAACCAAAAGATGGCCGACCAAGTTTACAACAATACAATTGAATTGCTCAGCAACATGGTTAATGAAGGTCATAACTTAGCTACACTTAAATTTGACTTATTAGACTAAGGTTATCGGTGCCTTATTAAATAGACACAACAAAAAGCCAATGACATCAAATAGATGCCACTGGCTTTTTTAGTATTATTGACTTTTAATTCAATAAAAATTATCTTCTGACGAAGCTTTGCTTACACTTTTTATACTTATTTCTTACGAATGTCCAAATACGTTTTGACTAGATTATCGACTGTAAAGCCTGATTTCTTTATCAGTTCATCACCATCGCCACTTTCACCAAAGTGATTGATGCCAACACTTGCGCCATCTAGTCCTACAAATTGTCCCCAATCATAAGTTGATGCCATTTCAATTGATACACGATACTTAATTGACTTAGGCAAAACCTTTTCCTGATAATCTTTATCTTGCTCCAAAAAGCGTTCAAAACTAGGCATTGATACAACGCGAACATTTTCACCAGCCTTAGCAAGTTCTTTTTGCGCTTCTAGCGCCAGACTTACTTCAGAACCTGTGGCAAGCAAGATTCCCTCTGGCTTACCATTAAAGGCTTCAGAAAGAATATATCCTCCCTTGGCAACACCCGATGCAACTTCATCTCGATGATCAACCAAAGTTGGGAGATTTTGTCTACCTAGAATGAAAGCAACAGGCTTTTCATTCTGATTAATTGCATCTTGCCATGCATAAAGTGTCTCCAAATAATCTGCTGGACGATATACCAACAAGTCTGGCATTGCCCTAAGACCTTCCAATTGCTCAATTGGTTGATGGGTTGGACCATCTGGCCCTAAAGAAATAGAGTCATGTCCAAAAATAAAGATTGATGGAATTTTCATTAATGCTGCAAGTCGGATAGAATTTCTCATATAATCTGAAAAGATGAAGAAAGTATTACCGAATACTTTTGAGCCACCATATAAAGTAATTCCGTTAATTGCTGTACCTTCAGCAAACTCACGAATACCAAAATATAGATTGTTGTTGTCATACGAATTAGCTTGAAAGCCTTGGTCGTCATCAAAAAAGGTTTTATCAGAACTACCTAAATCTGCGGAACCACCCCAAAGATTAAGGTCAGATTCATTAGTAACCTGTAAAAAGTGATGCATAGCATCCCTAGTCGATTCTGACTCTGGCACATCTGACTCTTTTTCTTCAAAATTCAATTTAACATTATTATTAATGTTTTTAACTAACTTACCACCTAGCTCTGGATATTTTTCTAAGTAGTCTTTTAGCATATCTGACCATTTTGAATGTTCTTTCTGTCCATCTTCTTTTACATGATCAAATACTTGATATGAACTTTCTGGCACTTCAAACATTTGATAGTCGTAGCCCAGTTTCTTCTTTGTTTCCTGAAGCTGCGCATCATCCAAGACTGCACCATGAGCCAAATGATTATCTGCTAGTGGTGAGCCATAGCCAATTACTGTATTTACTTCAATAATAGTAGGGCGACCTTTTTCATCCTGAGCTATTTTAATTGCATTATCAATTTCAGCAAGGGAATTACCGTCATTAACTTTGAGATAGTTCCAACCGTATGCTTCAAACCTTTGAGCAACATTATCGTCACATTCATTTTCCATTGGGGCATCCATCGTATTACGGTTAGAGTCATACAATACTATCAAATTATTTAAGTGCAAATGACCAGCTAAACTAGCAGACTCGTGACTAACGCCTTCCATTAAATCCCCATCACCAACAATTGCATAAACTTTATTATCAATAATGTTGTATGAGTCTTTATTATAGATTGAACTAAGATGTTTCTCTGCCATTGCCATTCCTACAGCCATTCCTAGTCCTTGACCCAATGGTCCAGTAGCGGCATCAACTCCTGAAGTAGTTATTTCAGGATGTCCCGGCGTCTTACTACCTAAGGTTCTGAAGTGCTTAAGATCATCAATTGAAATATCAAAACCAATCAAATGTAAAGTCGCATAAAGCATTGCTGATGCATGACCACCCGAAAGGACAAAACGGTCTCTGTTAAACCAATGAGGATCATTAACATCAAATTTCATGTTTTGGTAAATAGTATAAATAAGTGGAGCTGCACTTAATGCCATTCCAGTATGACCTGAATTAGCATTATGAATCTCATCAACACTTAAAGCACGAATCGTTTTTACCGCTAAATCGTCTTTTGCTGTATATTTCATTTTTTCTCCTTTTTCTTGATTTAAACAAAAATATTATTTAGTTTTCTTTAGCTGCTTTGGCAGCTTTCTCTTTTTTGTCAAAAATAATTGAAACAATAAAGAAAACAACTAGGGCGGCAACAAGCGCAGCGATAATCAAACTACGACCACCAAGTAATCCACTATAACCAACGTATGAGCCGACAATACCAAAGTCAGCATCAGCATAACTTGCTGTACCAAGGCCTAAGTGTCCTAAAACTGGAATTAAAATGATTGGTACAAAGGAAATCAATAGACCGTGAACAAATGAGCCAATAACACAACCGCGACGGCCACCTACTGAGTTTCCAATTACACCAGCTGCGCCACCACACATAAAGTGAGCAACTACACCAGGAATAACAATTGTCATGTGTAAAGCAACCATCAAGAATGTAGCAACTAAACCACCTACAAAACTTGAGAAAAATCCAATAATCACTGCATTAGGTGCAAATGTGAATAGAATTGGAATGTCCAGGCCTGCTTTTGCGTTAGGAACTAGCTTACTTGAGATACCTTTAAAGGCAGGAATTAATTCGTTCAAAATCATTCTTACACCAGCAAGCATAATATAAACACCTGCTGAGAATGAACCTGCTTCAATCAAAGCAAAGATTAAATAGTTAATGCCGCCACTCAATTTTTCGACATAAGTAGGACCAGCAAAAATAGCAATGATTAAATAAGCAACTGCCATTGTGATCGTAACCGCAATTGTATTGTCTCTTAGAAATGAAACTTTCTTAGAAACATGTAGATCTTCAGTAGACTTCGAAGAATCCCCAGTTACTTTGGCAACAAGTCCAGCAATTAAATATCCAAAATCACCAGTATGCGCAATCGCAATTTCATCGCTGTTGGTAACTTTTCGGACAAACGGTTGAATTAAAGCTGGCATAATCGTATCAAATAGTCCTAAAAAGGTACCACCAACAATAATTGAAGGAATCTCTGTAAAACCTGCCACTGCCAGTAAAACTGCCAACATACATGACATATTAATCATGACGTGACCAGATAAATAAATATATTTAAAATGAGAAACTCGTGCTAACAAAACATTGACAATCATTGCAACCAATAAGATTAACGCAGTTGCACTACCATATTTTGTTAATGCTGTTGCCGTAAAGGCTTCATTATTTGGAACAACTCCTTGTACATGGAAAGCCTGCATGAACATTTTTCCAAATGGAGTCAGTGAATCAGTGATAACACCCGATCCTCCTGTTAGAACCAAAAAGCCTACAAATGTTTTCAAACCTCCTGAAATTACTTCAGTAGAATCCTTCTTTTGTAAAATCAAACCTAAGACTGCTACTAAAGCAACTAAAATAGAAGGTGTTCTAGCTATACTCAAAAAGAAATTTAAAACTTCATTCATTAGTCTTCACTTCCACTCTCTTTATCGCTACTATTCAAATATTCTTGTATTTTATTTTTTAATTCGTCTTTATCAATAATGCTATCTAGTGCAGTAACATTTTCTTGGCCTACTACATTTACTACGGCATCATACATATCACGACCAACAAAGAAGTGGTCTGCAACTTCTCTATTTAGACCAGACAAATCAATATGTGTTGTTTCTACATCTTCTCTGCCCAACTGCTTTAAGACATCTTGCATATTCATATCAACCATGAAGGATGAACCAACACCAGTACTACAACATGCTCCTAATTTCATTTTTCGCCTTTCTTAATTAAATCTACTATTTCACTTGCACTCTTCGCGTTCATTATCTTAGAAACATCATTTTTATTACCTAAGATTTTCGCTAGTTCCGAAAGCGCATTTAAATGGGATGTAGAATCTGCTGCGGCCAAGACAATAATCAATTTTATTTTGTGTTCTGAATCGACCAGATCAATGTCATGGTCTAGTAACAGGAGCGACATCCCCAACTTATTAACACCCTCACTAGGACGAGCATGCGCTAATGCAATTTCTGTACCAATATTGATATATGGGCCATTTTCCTTAACATTTCTAATCATTGCATCTACATATTTTTCAGAAATATTACCTTTTTCTAGTAATGGCTGCGCACACGCTCTTATTGCTTGTTCCCAATTAAGAGAATCATTATGATCAAATTTAATCGTATCTTCTGTTAATATCTCGCTTAACAATGGTCCTGTCCTTTTTTTCTTACTTTCATGCCGTTTTTTTTCAATTAGAATTTGTCTAATTCCCTTTTCAAGCTCTACTCTGTTAACTACCTTTGCATTATCATAAATTGTTTCCATGATGGCCTTGTACTCAGTTTGGAGATTTTCTGAGTTAGTTATGCCGTTTAGCTGAAAGAAATTATCAATATTCTCAAAATCTTTACTTGAAAGAACAGTGTTTACTTTTAACCAGGGGAGTTTTGTTTGTACCAAAGAAATATTAGTAATAATTACTTTTTCTTGGATTGCACGATTCTTTAATTCTGAGGGGGAAATGGGAATACTGAAATTAACATATGGATACTGTTCAACCATTTGAGTCATTAAAAAACCAGCCGAGCCATTACTACCAGAGCTTACTAAAAGTACTTTTGGCTCCGTCTCGACCACACGTGAAATTTGTGAAGCAAAGTAGATTGAAACTAGACCAACTTCATAATCATTGAGACTGGCACCAATAAATCTTTCAAAGGGATGAATGCTCATTTTGGTATAAATATAAATATCTGGATAGTTCTCTTTGATTAAATCAAAATCACTCTTTTGATATTGTTGACGGTATTTCACTCTAAAAAACGTTGTAGCTAAATGGACAACTAAATCTTGGTGAAGTTTGTTTTCATCTCTAAAAGAACAGTCAGCTAAGTTTTTGAACTCTTTGATAATTACAGAAACAATTTGACTAATCTCTTGATTAATACTATCTTTCGAAAGCTTTCTTTTTTGTCCACCTAAAAGTACGGAAGTTAAATAAGTTTTTTCAAATTCGTCATATTTATCGCCTAATAAAATCGATAAAAAAGCACTGGAAAATTTATATTCTGGCTCTTCTTGTAACTTACTGTTTAAAGGGTAATTAAACTTTTTCGCTGTACTATTTCCATTAAAAATTCTCTCTAGTGTTAATGCATAGAAATGTTCAAAAACATAGATAAATTCATCTGAATAAATAATATTTTTCGAATTTTCCAGCGAATCTAGCCATTGGCTAATTAAAAAGCGTAACTCTTTAATTTCTTTTGTTTCATAGAGGTTAGCTAATTCTTGATTAGAATATAGCCAGGAAAAAAGAAATTGCCGAATTTGAATTTCAGATCCACTTAAAAAGTGACCATCATAGTTTGAGATAATTGTTATTTCGTAGTCATTCATTTTTTGCTTGAGACTATCAATATCTTTTAAAACTGTTTGTTTGCTAACACCACACCTTTCGCTAACTTTTTGAATACTAAATTTGCCATTAATGAAAAGTTCAATAAATTCTAGATATTGTCTTTCGGTTGAACTATATTTACTCTGCTCTAACTTGGATTGATATAACATTAGTTCCCGTTTGCTGTTCTCTCCCAAGTAATAGCCCTGACCATATACATTACGAATTCCTTCAATATTTAAAGACTTAAGCTTTTCATTAATTAGACTTAAATTTTTATATACACTCCTTTCAGAAATATCCACTTTTTCAGACATTTCACTAATCGTCATGAAATATTTAACTTTAACAAGGAGATTAAGAATCTTGTACTGGTTTTTGGTAAATTTCATGTTCATTGGATTTGCCTCCTTGTTGTCTTCATTATGAATAAATCGCTTCCATGAAAAAAGTTAACTAAGTTCAGTACAAAAACTGAACTAAAAAAGCATGAAGTATTTAAACTTCATGCTCTGTAAAAT
>SKEH01000928.1_pt1 | contig 14590 bp, 19 predicted proteins | sample 4826571 | NCBI WGS metagenome assembly SKEH01 (sample SAMN11008814, study PRJNA524170) | human gut metagenome | biome: Human fecal sample; material: Feces; isolation source: fecal sample from pouch patient p29 | host: Homo sapiens | place: Israel: Tel-Aviv | collected 2016-09-14 | reverse complement strand
CGGAGGTCACCGTTCAATTAATGTCACCCTACGTCAGGAACTTGATTTATACGCTTGCGTTCGCCCGGTTCGCTATTATCCCGGCTCCCCCTCGCCAGTCCGTTATCCCGAACGGGTTAAGATGACCCTGTTTCGCGAAAACACCGAAGATATTTACGCAGGAATCGAGATGGGAGTGGGGACAGAGGCGGCCAAGGGACTAACGGCACTGCTAAAAGAACAGCGGCAACTGGCCAAGGTTCGCTTCCCGGCGACGTCTGCCTACAGCATCAAGCCGGTCTCAAAGGAGGGGACTACCCGCTTAGTCCGGGCCGCTATTGAATACGCCTTGAGAAATAATGAACTCACCCTGACCCTGGTCCACAAGGGTAACATCATGAAGCAAACCGAGGGGGCCTTTAAAAACTGGGGCTATCAAGTAGCAGAAGAGTACGGTGACCGACTTTTTACAATGGCACAATACCAGGCCCTTGCTAAAACTAGTCAACATCAGGCTGACCAAGCCCTTCAAGGCGCCCGTGCCCAAAAGAAGCTGATCGTCAACGACGTCATTTGCGATAACTTCTTGCAACAAAGCCTCCTCCACCCGGGAAACTTTGCCGTCATTGCCACGTTGAACCTAAACGGTGACTACCTTTCCGACGCCTTAGCCGCCCAAGTGGGGGGGATAGGAATTGCGCCGGGTGCTAATATTAACTACCAAACCGGCCAAGCGTTGTTTGAAGCCACCCACGGGACGGCACCCCAATTTGCTGGTCAAAACAAGATGAATCCGACCTCCCTGCTTCTATCCGGGGCGATGATGTTTGATTACCTCGGGTGGGAAGCGGTTGGTGATTTGATTCGCCAGGGGATCGCCCAGGCCATCGCATCGCAACACGTGACGGCCAACCTAGCAACCTCAACGGCTGCCAACGTCCTCTCGACCAGTTCGTTCGGAAATTACCTCGTCAGCCACCTATAAGCGACCAAAAGGAGCCCCAACACCATCAAAAAGTGGTTAACGGGGCCTTTTTATTTCCCGAAAAGCCCTTTCTTTTTTTGCATTAGACTTTTTTAATGATCGAGGCGTGCTATAATCAACGTACAAACGAGATGTGTTCAAAAAGGGAGCGAGTACAATGAAAACACTGATGATTGCTGAAGACCTGACCGCCTTGGGGCAAATTTCTCTAGCCAATGCCCTCGGTGTGGTACAAGCCCAATCCGTAAGACCAGCAATGTTGCCCACCGCCCTTCTTTCAACCCAGTCGGAAGGTTTTGGCACCCCAGTAGCCCTGTCAACTGAGGAATGGCTGGAAAATGCCCTTGCCCAGTGGCTTGACATGGGGGAGGAGTTTGCCGGCATCCTGATTGGCTACGTTGGTCAAACCGCCTTAATTGATAAGCTTTCGGTCATCATTGACCACTTTGCCTTGCCGGTCACGGTTATTGACCCGGTCATGGGAGACCGGGGGAGCCTTTACCCCGGTCTGGATGAAGATTACGTAGTGGCGGTACGCCAACTTTGCCAAAAGGCGACCGTCATCAAACCAAACTGGACCGAGTTATGCCTCTTAGCCGGTTATGACCCCACCAGTGAGTGCACTCAGGAGCTATTAGATACCATGGTGGAGCAGCTGCGCCAAGAGGGGATCTCCGCTCGGGTGATCGTAACCGGTATCTTAGGGCAGGGGACTTCATCAACTGCCTACCAGGCGGAAAAGGACGATCAGTTTAACTGGTTGATGGCACCCCGGATCCCAGGCCACTTTTACGGCACCGGCGACCTGTTTAGCGCCATTTTAGCCAGCCAACTGGTCAAGGACGTCCCGTTTGAGCGGGCGATTCAAGTTGCCCACGAAGGCCTGCGCCTAGCGATCGTTCAAACGGCCCCGTTTGACGAGGGCCAACGCCGCTACGGCTTGCAACTTAGTCACTTACTGGCCTACTTGACCAGTTTTGAAGCATAGAAGGGATTGATTGGGATGAATCATCAACGCACACAAAAGCAAGTTTTAACGGCCCTCTTGGTGGCGGTAGCCGTCGTCATGGGACGCTTCTTTTTAATTCCGATTCCATGGACCCACGGCAACGTTAACCTATGTGACCTAGGGATTATGATTGCCGCCCTGATGATTGGGCCGCTAGCCGGTGGGGTGGTCGGTGGTTTGAGCGGGATGATTCTAGACCTGATCTCTGGTTACGTTGCTTACGCGCCCTTTTCTTTAATCGCCCACGGGCTGGAAGGCTGGGTTATCGGCTACCTTTACCAGCGAACCCATAACCGCTACCTCGCCCTAAGCGTTGGGGTGGTTGTAATGGTGATTGGTTACTTCGTAGCCGACACGGTTCTCTACACGATCACCGCCGGGGTACTCGGGATCGGGACTAACATCTTGCAAGGGGTGGTGGGCGCTGTCGTTGCCTTAGTACTGATTCCCGCCTTAAACCGGGCCGTGCGCTTGAATTAAGTCAAAAACTCACGGGAGGTCATTTATGGCCTCTTTTTTGTTTCCGCTTTCAATTGGCGTATAATAAAGGTACTTTAACAGGAGGGGATATTATGACAATTCCAACAGTGACATTAAATAACGGACTGAAGATGCCCCAGCTAGGGATGGGGGTTTGGAAGACCTCCAATCGAGATGCCAAGCAAGCCGTTACCATGGCAATTAAAGATGGCTACACCCTAATTGATACGGCTAAGCAATACGGCAACGAAGCCGGCGTCGGCGAGGGGATTCAGGAAGGCTTAAAGGCGACCGGCAAGTCCAGAGAAGACCTCTTCATTACCACCAAGGTCTTTAACGGTGACCAGGGTCACCAACCAACTTTAGACGCGATTGAAGGGCAATTAGACGCCTTGCAAACCGATTACGTCGACCTACTTTTGATGCACTGGCCAGTTAACGGGCTATACAACGCAACTTGGTGGGCGATGGAAGAAATTTACGCCGCCGGCAAGGCGAAGGCGATCGGTGTCTGCAACTTCAACGTTGAACGGCTCAGTGACCTTTTGGATAACGGGAGCGTCGTTCCGGCGGTCAACCAGATTGAATTTAACCCCCGGATCCACCAGGATGACGTTCGCGACCTATGCCGCCAACACAACATCCAAGTGGAAGCCTGGTCACCACTAGGTGGGGGCGCTGCGCTGTCAAACCCAACTATCCAAACGATTGCCGACGCCCATCAAAAGACGGTAGCCCAGGTCATTTTACGTTGGGAACTCCAGCAGGGGCTCGTGGTTATTCCCAAGTCAGTTCACGAAGAACGAATCATTGCTAACCAACGGGTCTTTGACTTCACCTTAACCGACACTGAAATGGCCACCATTTTCAGTCTCAACACCGAAGAACACGCCATTTGGTACGACAAATTCAAGTGGTCGGGGAATCCAAACGGGGTTGACGACTACATCGATGACCGTGATTAATCTAAAAATCGGGGTCCACTGGACACCCGGTTTTTAGATTAGACAAAGTATAATCACCAACACTAACCCTAAGGGGATGAGGTACCGGTGAATGATCGTGTAGGCCCCCAACTCGCGGATGAAGGCGTTGCAAGTAAAGGTGAAGTGGGGGGTGTGGACGGCCAGACCCTGACAATTCACCCCCTGGCGGCGAGCGTAGAGCAGGGAGCGTAGGAGGTGGTAATCACTGGTTACCAAGACCACCCGGTCACCTGAGTTAATGAAGCGTTTGGCCTCGCTCAAATTGGTTGCTGTATTGGTAGAGTTGGTTTCCAAGCGGATGGCAGACTCGGGAACCCCCTTTTGGCGGGCAAACCGGTGCATCGCGACCGCCTCGGGTTCGGGTTCGTCGTCCCCCTGACCACCGGACATAATCAGTTCAGCCTTGGGGAAGCGTTGGTAAAGCGCCAAGCCGCCTAGCAAGCGGCGCCGTAAAACCGGACCCACGCCCCCTTTGATGAGACCGGCGCCCAAAATTAGTATCTTGGTTGGTTTAATTGTTAATGGCAGGGCGTTGATCACCGTTGCCAAAAGGTAAGCGTCAATCAGGACCGCCACGTAGCCGTAGATGGCCAACATCAATTTAACGGTCAAAACTGAGCGCCATAGTAGCCATAAAACTGGGAACAGCGGGGCGAACACCATTACCAAAAAACCACCCACTAAAAAGAAGTAGCCCTTAGCAGACGTACCGTAACGGCTCAGTAGCCAGTAGCCATCGTGGGTCAACACCTCACCTAAAATGCCGAGCGGGAGAATGATGACAAACAGGGTACTAGCCAGCCAAACGGGGGTCAGCCCAGTGAGCCAGGTTAGTAACCCTAAGAAGGGCAAGAGGCCACTTAAAAGGGTGCGGCGATCGTGGGCAATCACCACTATCCCCAGGATGATTAATCCAGCCCCGATTAATAACGTCACCATTCATCCGACCTCCTTTGTTATAATATCAGTATAACTGAAAAGGGGGCGTTGCGATGTTAACAAGGGCCGAAATTAAGGCGACTAAAGAGGAGCTACAGGCCAATTACCGACGCTTAAACCAACCAGAAGCAACCGTACTCGCCGACCTAGAGATGAACGCTGAGCGACTGGACGCGGTGTTAAACATGGAGAGCACCCAGACCCTAGCGACGTTTGGGAGGTCCGTGATTACTTAGAAGACAAATTAAAGGAGCAGGGGATTGAAATGGTTCCCTTCTCACGGTTAGGGGACCACAGCGCCAACCACTGGTTCCCTTACCAAACGCCATAGCGCAAGGAGGAATTATATGATTAATTACCGCCGTTTAACTAAAACAGACTTGCCGCAAGTAATCGCTTTTTATAAGGATGCTTGTGACCACCAACAGTTCGATCAATACAGTCCGGATTGGACCTGGGGCGTTTACCCAAGTGAACAGTCGCTAGAAGAAAGCCTCAACGACTTGTTCATCGGCGCCTTTGATGACGATGGTACGCTACTGGGGGCCGGGATCCTGACGAAGGGCGAAGACCCAGATTACCCGAGCGAGGCCTGGAAGATCCCAGCCACGGACGACCAAATTGCGATCCTACACTTACTGGCGGTTGGTCCCGCCGCTCGTGGCAAGGGGGTCGCTAGTGGTCTCCTAGCACAACTCAAGCAGGTTGCTAAAGAGGCGGGCGCCATCGTCATTCACCTAGACGTAATTGACGGTAACCCACCGGCGGATGCCTTATACCAAAAGAACGGCTACCAACTCGCCAAACGGGTCGTCATCGACTACGAAGACGTTGGTCGTCAAGAAGCCAACTTATACGAACTGAAGCTATAACTTTAAAACGCCTCCCGAATGCGCTATCATGAGAGCATTGGAGGTGTTTTTCTTTTGAAGAAAGTGATTAACGTTGCTGTTGAACGGGATGGGCTTTGGCTCGATTCCGACATTGTGTATGCCCAGGTACCCGGCTGGCTGGGCAACGCCACCCGCAACTTACGGCTGTCGGTAATACGCCATTTTGCCACCGGGGATGACACCAAGTTCCCAGTGATCTTTTGGTTTGCCGGTGGGGGATGGATGGATACCGACCACAACATCCACTTGCCAAACTTAGTTGACTTTGCCCGGGCGGGGTATTTGGTTGTGGGCGTGGAGTACCGCGATTCTAACAAGGTCAACTTCCCGGGTCAACTCGAGGATGCCAAGGCGGCGATTCGTTACATGCGCGCTAATGCCGCGAAGTTCCAGGCCGATCCCGATCGCTTTGTTGTGATGGGTGAATCGGCCGGCGGTCACTTGGCCTCCATGTTGGGGTTGACCAACGGGATGACGGAATTTAACGTCGGCGACCACTTAGACGTCTCCAGTGACGTTCAAGTGGCAGTCCCTTGGTACGGCGTGGTTGACCCGTTAACTGCTAAACAAGGCAGCGCCACAGACGCCTTTGACTTCGTTTACCGTAACTTACTGGGGGCCGAGCCAGAGGACGCCCCGGAACTGGATGCCAAGGCCAATCCATTGACCTACGTTTCAAAAAAGAGCGTGCCATTCTTAATCCTGCACGGCCAACAGGACCAGGTCGTCCCGGTTAAAGACTCCGAGGTCCTGTACGAAGCCCTTAACCAAGCGGGCGTTGATGCGGATCTCTATGAATTAGAAACTGCCGGCCACATGGACGTCCAGTTCATGCAACCAGCCGTCTTCAAGCTCATTTTGGAGTTCCTCAAGAAGCATTTAAATTAAGCCATCCGAGCCGTCCAAACACTGGACGGTTTTTTCATATATTTATAAAAGTGGCACTAATTAACCGTCCGGCGCCCAGTCTTGGTTCGTTCCAAGGTTTTGATGGTTGGCATCCTGGTTAAACTTCTTCAACCAACGGGGAAGTATCCAACCGTTGCCAACAGCGAAGGCGAGCGGGGCGTTGCAAAGTTAAACCAAGGTGTGTAAAAAAACAACGAAATTAAAATTACGAAATCCATTGATACTAAAGGGTTTCTTTTAATATGTGTCATTAAAACTATAATTTTAATGACAGGTTAATTTAAGCCAAAACACTACCCCATTTAAAAAGCCCGTTGCCAGTTTTAGCAACGAGCTCGCTTTCCTCCACCCCGCCACTACCAGTTGGGTGTATTCGTTTTGGTACGATACTACCTCTTCCCCCTGATTCACACTATAATGATTAGGTCAAGATCGTTGGCGACGCTCCGTATTTGAGAGGAGTGATGCCAATGAAAGGATGGAAAGATAGGCATGGACCTTCTCTACACTAGAGAAAGGACCCGTAATGTTGAACGGTCTTTGAAATCAGCTCCGATTCGTTCACCTTGATTATCGGTATCTTTGTGACGATCTTCTCCCTAGAATAATCCCTTACCAGAATCGGATTTTTCTTGCCGGCGTTGGTCTCTTTGATGAAGTCCCGTAGTTTCGCCTGGCGGGCTCGTAGGAGCGTTTTAGTCTGGCTCACCATCTGATCATCACCGAGTTGTTCCGCAACTCTCAGGCGCTTTTTAGCGTCCCTGATGGCCCGTTCTCGTGCCCGTTGCTGTTGGACCAGCTTGCCGTTTTTGATCGCTTCATCGGGATCATACTGTGGTTGATGGTTCTCACTGACGCCTGGCTCGTACGGGAACAGAATGTGCCGGCAGTTAATCCCTTGTGTTCCAGACGGTTCGCCATATCCGTGATTGAAGATTGAATCGTAGTGTGGGTCAAAGTCCGGATCACTCGGCGAAACTAAGTTAACCACGTGGCCCTGAATTGGTGCACACGCTGGCCGGCTGTTGGGATGTGACGACATCAAGGCTAAGTGCATGTCGAAGTCTTTCATCCGTTGCAGGCGAACCTCGTTAAATGCCCGGTTGACGGTCGTGTTGACCACCATCCGTGTGTAACCTTCAATGCTCCAGTTGCGCCCCGCCGATCAACGTGGTCGGCAGTTCTTTATCAACCACCCGGTACATGGCTGCCTGGACGGCGTCCTCGTGGGTCATCAAACCGGTGACAGTAGCGGTGGTCGACTCCGTTAAGATCTGCCGGTAGGCTTTGGTCACGGCTGACTGACCATTATTACGGCTCACCAGCGACTCATTAACGTTGTTTTTGAGGTCGGTCCAGGTTTGCAAGGACCATTTAAGTAGTAAAAAAAGACTAGCCAATATAATGACTAGTCCCTCATTTCTGTAATCCGATCATCAATCAAACTTCGGAGCTCCTGAAGTTCTTCAAGCGATGCGTCTTTTTTGATAAAGCTTTTAGCACGTGATTTCTTTTGGTAGCGATAGCCCTTATCACGGTTGGCAGCATTCCAACGATCACGACTCTTTTTAGCGTGGTCTTCTCGTTGCTTATCAGATAACGTCTTAGGTCTTGGCATTATGAACGCCGCCCTTTTCTCTTAGCAAGAATGGACTTAACCTTGCGAACGATTAACCATACGATACCAACGTCCAATGCAAACAAAGCAATTAAAATAATCCATCTCATCGTTTGCCACCCGTTCCCTTTCGTGATAAAGTAACTGTAGCAAAAGGCTAGGTGGTGCAACACCCAGCCTTTAACTCATAAGCTACTTACTTATTGCCCCTTGTGATCGCCCGGTCGCTTGTGGGCTTTTTCTTTTAGGTCGTACAACTTATCAATCGTTGATACCACCGCAAGAACGCCGCCGCTCATCAGGCTAAACAAGGTTGCTACATGCAACAATGCTTCATACATTTTGACCACTTCCCTTTGTCCACAATCGCTTGTGTTATTCGTGGAGTTGTCGCCGTGTAAGCTAGCATTAAGTAGCTTATGTTATTAGAGTACTCTCTTGTTTTACTTTGTCAACGTAATTAATTACAATTTTTGGTAAACCGTCTAGGCACTTACAACGGAGTGACTAGGCGGTTTTCATAATTAAAGGGGTGCATCCTTACCTTGCTTCCTGTTCTAATTTAGCAAGGAACTCCCCCAATTGATTCATCCCATCGCGCAGGTGGGTGGTTTCAAAGGCGTAGCCGATCCGCAGCAAATTCTCAATGTCAAAGCAGCTCCCCGGTACCAGTAGGGTTTCGTACTCTTTCATTAGGCGGTCACAAAAGATGGTGCTTGGTAGGTCAAAGTCATAGTACAAAAGCGCCGTGGTCCCCGCCTTAGGCTTTAACCAGGTGATGTGTGGTTGTTGGTGAACCCATTCCTCTAAGACCTTTAAGTTCTCCCGGACAATCCCCCGGTTCCGCTCCAGGAGCACTGCTTGGTTTTTCAGGGCTAGGGTACCGACCATTTCGTCTAACTGGCCACAAGAAATCGTTTCGTAGTTGCGGTAGGACAGGCAGGCCTTCATCACCGCTTGGTCGTGGGTCGCTAACCAACCTAAGCGAATCCCGGCGAGGGAAAAGACCTTGGAAAACGACGAGGTCGAAATCCCCTTATCGTAGAGGTCGATAATTGACGGTGAGTACCCGTCTTCTTGGGTCAGGTGCCGGTAGACTTCATCACACAATACATAAGCGTCAACGCTCTTGGCGATGTCCACAATCGTCTGGAGCCCTGCTTGGCTCATCAGGGCGCCGGTGGGGTTATCCGGGTTATTCAAGACGATTAGTTTAATCTTGTCACTCACTAACCCCCGCAATTGTTCAGCATCCGGGAGGTAGCCGTTTTCCCTCTTTAACGGTAGTAACTTAACCGTCGCCCCGATTGCTTCGGGGATGGACTGGAGTTGCTGGTAAGTCGGCGTCACGGCGATTACCTCATCCCCGGGTTCCACCAGGGCGTTTAAGACCAAGTTGTTCGCCCCAATCGCCCCGTGTTCGGTCACGATCTCGTCCGGCGTCAAATTCTGGTAGAGCCGGGTAATTGCTTCCTTTAGCTCGACCGCCCCTTCAATGGCGCCATAAGTCAGGCGCCGATCAACCAGCTGCTTAGCAAAGTCATTAACGTCCACACCCACCAGTTCACACAATTCTCGGATGCTTAACGAGGAAACGCAGGTTTCGCCCAGGTTATACTTAGCCTTCGTTTCGTATTCGTTCATCCATTGTTCCACGCCAAAGTCTTTAATCTTCATGGTACTCCTCCTTATAGGTCTACTTGAGTGCCGACGCCCTGTTCTTTGGCCCGCACGAAGGCTAAATTAGCGGCGGCTAAGTCTTGCAAGGCAATTCCGGTGCTGTCAAAGATGGTGATGGCATTCGCGTCGTGACGCCCTAGGGTCGGATCCAGCAGGGCGTTGCCGATTTCAGCTACTTGCTCTGGTTTGATAACGCCTGCCTTAATTGGATTTTGGATTTCGCCAACCTCGCTTGCCTGGGGTACGTCATCAGTATAGGCCTGGGCCCTTTGAAATAGTTTTGCGTCGGGTTCTTGCTTTCCTCCCATATCCGCGCCGATTGCGTTGAGGTGGGTCCCCGGTTGCACCCAGTCGGCTTGAATCAGCGGCTTAGTCGACGGGGTGGCGGTGACGATTACCCGGGAGCGTTGTACGGTCGCTGGTAAGTCAGTGACCCCAGTAAATTCAACTTCGCTTAGCCGGTGGTCAATTAGGCCTGCAACCACTGAATTGGTCGCCCTAATAGTTTGGCTAAACAATTTCTCTAAAGTCATTGGCATTTGGGCTGCGGCCGTCTGGGCCTTCTTTGCGTCGCGTGGATTAGCCAGGAGCACTTGCGTCACCTTGGGTAAAACGCACAGCTGCGCCATGATTTGGTAGGGGGCTTAGCTCCCCGTGCCAACCACTAACAAGGTCGTGGCATCCGGGTTAGCCAAGAAGCGGCTAGCGACGGCCCCCGCCGCCCCGGTCCGAAAAACAGTCAAGGCGGTGGCGTTTAAAACGGCGCCTGGCTCCCCGGTATCACTGTTGTAAAGGTTGACTAGGCCGTTTAATTCTGGCAGACCCCGCTTGGCATTCTCGCCGAACCAAGCGAGGAGTTTGTTGCCGAAAACGTGCTTAGAAGCTAACACCCCGGAACGGATGTCCATGTCCGCTTCACCTCCGAGTTGCTCATAAACCATTGGCCAAAGCGTTGCGGGATGATTCGCCTTTTCCTTATAAGCATCCGCCACGGCGTCAATCACGGATGGCAAGTCCAAGAGGTGGCTAATCTGGCTTGCGCTTAACATCGTTACTTGGGTCATGTTAAATCCTCCTTTTATGAAAAAAGGCACCCATGATCAGCCTTAGACGGAATCCGTCATACCTACGGCTAATCATAGGTGCCTAGCTTTTCCCAACCGGTGTCGGAAAAAGTGGTTTTAATTTGATGGGTTAAAAATAACTAATTTTGTAACCGGTGTCAACCGTGCTTTAATCAATCGTGCTGTCCGAGTAGCGACTACTAGTTACCCGGGAGCCGCTTGGTTCGTTAATGGTGCTGCGGTTGTGCTTGGCAAAGCGCAAGGAAGTTTCTGGTGCCCATTGGTAACAGATAATCCCCCCCGATTAACAAGACCGTCCCGCAGATGATGAAGATCGCTTGGCTGCCCCAGGCGTTGCTGATGATTGGCAACATGAAGGTCCCGGCCACGGCCCCAATCCGACTAATGGCAATGCACATTCCAACCCCGGAGGTCCGGATGCTGGCGTCAAAGAGTTCGTTTGGGTAAGCGTAGTCCATTACCAAGGCGGCCGAAATCGTCAAGGAAAAGAGGCTAAACAAGATTAGCGTTAAGGCTAACGGGGCCTGGTGCCAAATACTGAGCACCAGCAGGAAGGCCGCCGAGGCTAAGAAGGTCCCAATCAAGAAGTAACGGCGCGGCAAGCGGTTACTCAAGACGATCCCCACGAGGACCCCGGCGATCATCAAGGCGTAGTAAAGCAACTGAGTGACCAAGGGGTTAGTCACGTTCATATTTTCCATCAGGATGGGCAAGAAGATGCTGATCCCAAAGAACGGGAAGGTCTGGCAAGCGTAAAAGAGCCCGCCGACCAAGGTCCGGCGCCGGTATTTTTTGCTAAACAGCATCCGCCAGGCGCCTTTTTTACTTCGACTTGCGAGGCCGGATGGACCGTGTAATCTTCGCCGACGTAACGGTGCACCAGGTTAATTGCTTCGATAATCCGCCCCTTAGAGGCCAACCAGCGTGGTGACTCGGGTTGACGAACTACGAGGCGCTGTAGCCCGGCCAAAGTGCTGACGATTGCCGACGAGGCTAAGATCACTTGCCAAGTCCGGTCGCCAAACCCGGTGGTAAAGGTCCCGACTAGGTAGGCGGCAAAGTAACCAATCGCCCAGTATGCTAACAGGTAGGTTTGGTAACGAAAGTAACGTTTGGCGGGCACCCACTCCATCAATAGGGCGGTGCCGACCGTGTATTCAACGGCAATTGCCATCCCAAGGGCGATTCGAATCACTAACAGGGCGGCTAAGTTAGTGGTGAATAGTTGTAGCACTGATAGAAGCGTTAGGGCGAGCATATCGGCCATGAAAAACTTCCGGCGCCCATAGCGGTCGGCAAGGCGCCCCACCAAGAGGCTACCAAACAGCCCGATTAACGACCCGGCCCCCAAGAGCCCTAACCAAGTACTGGATAGGGTCATGGAGCTGGGCACCCGGTCGAGGGCGACCCCGACGATTCCTAAGGTATAGCTACTAACAATTTGTCCTAAGACAACACCAATGAAAACATTCCAACTCATTTTCTCCATTGGGGCGTTGCGGTAGTCTGCTGACTTCAAGAGCATCCCCTCCTTCGAAAATTATGATTAATTTTGAAGTCATTATCCGGATTTCGGTAACTTCCTCGCTGATGGTTAACCAGTTTTTCATCCAGGAAAAACGGGAAAATCACGAAATCGATTAATATTAATTTACCGTATTTTTGGTTTATTTTAAAACATTTCGCTCTTTTTTGACTCTTTTCAATCGCTTTCATTAAGTTTTTGTTAAGACTAGTTAATCGTGACGGGACGAACCTTATTATAATTCATAACCTTCTCCCACCCCCTTCTCCCTATCAATTAACGAACAATAATGGTAAGATGTTGGTTGAAAGTTAAGATTATCAAAAAGGTGAGAAAAATGTTAAATTACCCCCTCCAAATTGGCAAATTGCAGCGCCAATTACCCTTAATTGACCTCAATTCTGAGCTCAAGATTGCCTCCTTTGTCATCCTGGGTGACGCCGAATTGACCCACGAAGCTGCCCGCTTGTTAGCCCCCCTCTTGCCCACCGATTTTGACGCGCTCGTGACAATGGAGAGCAAGGGAATCCCCCTGGCCCATGAACTAGCCCTTTTAACCAAGCATCCCCGCTACTTCGTGATCCGCAAGGGCGTTAAGGCTTACATGCACAACCCCTACGTGACCACCGTTCAAGCCATCACCACTAGTGAACCGCAGCAATTGGTCTTAGACGGGGCGGATGCGCATGCTTTAAAGGGGCAACGGGTAATCCTAGTCGATGACGTGATTTCAACCGGTGGTTCTTTAAAAGCCGGCGCTCAGCTGTTAAAGGAGTGCGGGGCAACCGTTATTACTCAGGCTGCCATCCTTGCCGAAGGAGACGCCGTCAACCGGACAGACATCACCTACTTAAAGCCCCTTCCCCTCTTTAATAAAAAGGGTGAAGCACTTTAACCAGGCAGATAACTAACTGCGACGACCGTTGATGATATAATTTAAAGCAACGGCTTCGTATTACTATTTTTTTGGGAGCGTGCCCCATGAAGATTGACATCAATAAATTTTCCTTTTTCATTGCGTCAACTGGTTCGCTAAATAATTACGGTAGTACCTTAACTAGTACTAAATCTGCATTATCAACGAAGGATCTTTCGCATTTAAAGGACAGACCAAGATTTATTTAAGGATATCCAAAACGGCGTTAATGCAATTATCAGCACTGGTTTTACCGTCCAAGGAATCATTGCAATCAATCAACAGTTCACCAATAGTCCCATCGAAGCCCACACGCTTCCTGGCCATTTGCGGAATTACATGTATAACGAAGAGGACAATGTCCACATGATTGCGGAACGTTCCTACTCTCCTAATAGGCGACTCTACACCCTGCCCGAAATTGTTACTGAGGGGATTCTCCAAGAAATGATCGACCGTTTCGACACCTCTGAATACACCACCAAAGATGGTTGGCGAGTTTTCGCCGATTTAGCTAAAATGCAACCATTCCAGGATGGTAACAAGAGGACCGCCTTAATTGCGGCTAACGAGGCGATGGGAGCGTTTGAAACACAGGACTTCTTAGTTTTACCGCTCCAGCCAGAGAGCAATACTAAGTTTATTGGGTTACTAATGCGTTATTATTTAACAGATGATGCTACGCAACAAGACCGGCTCCTTGACGAGATGGTTAGCCTAACCCCCGGTACCGTTGAGCAAGAGCAGGTCTGGCAAGCAGAACGCGACCGACTTGAAAGTATCAAGAAGCTCTCGACCAGGCGTGTTAAACCTTTCTGGGGTGGCAACCAAGAATTCCGCCAACGCTATTTGAAAAACTTGCCGGATGATTAAGATCTTTAACCGTACTAAAAAGCCCCTCCCCGATGAAGTTCGGAGAGAGGCTTTATTCGATTAGCTAGGCATTCAAACTGAGTTCGTTTAAGGTGTTAGCCTTTTTTCTGAATCCCGCGGATGACCCGGCAGGGGTTGCCGGCCGCAATTACGTTAGCGGGGATGTCCTTGGTGACGACACTGCCGGCGCCGATAATCGAGTTCTCGCCGATCGTCACCCCGGGCAAGACGCTATCGCTTATGTGGATGGGCTTGGCGTACACTTGGTGGTTCGCCCGTCCCACCGGGTCTTCGGCGTGGTTGGCACAGTACAGCCCGACCTTGGGGCCGATGTAAACGTGGTCTCCGATCGTGACCTCGTTGCAATCTAAAATCACCATGTCGTGGTTAATGTAAACATTGCTCCCCAGCGAAATGTTCAGGCCTAATTCGCACATGAAGTTGGGTTCGATGTAATTTTCCTCCCCCATCTTGTTGAAGAGGCCCTTCAGGATCGAATAATCGTACTTGTTTTGGGAGTTGACCAAGAAATTGTAACGGCGGCACTCTTTAATTGCGTGGTTACGGGCGGCTTCCACCAGGGGATCGACGGGTTATGTCCGTATAATTGGTGTAAATTCTAAATAGGACTTTGTGAAATCTGAAAGGAACTTCATTATGCCAAAAGTTGAATTAAATTTAGAGGATGACGAATTAAAGGAGCTATTACTAGG
>SKEH01000923.1_pt1 | contig 14611 bp, 13 predicted proteins | sample 4826571 | NCBI WGS metagenome assembly SKEH01 (sample SAMN11008814, study PRJNA524170) | human gut metagenome | biome: Human fecal sample; material: Feces; isolation source: fecal sample from pouch patient p29 | host: Homo sapiens | place: Israel: Tel-Aviv | collected 2016-09-14 | reverse complement strand
GTACGACATTCAAGTCCGTATGATTACTCATACACGGCCTCTAACGACCAATAAGGAATATATCCTTACCTAGAATTATAGCATACCTAATAAAAAAATTTCTAATTTATTAGGCTTATTTCGTATATTTTTTTCTTGATAAAAACCAATAGAAAAAAGTACTTGACTAAACGTAGGAAGAAGAATGTGGGACAAATCTAAAAATCAGGGTTGCTATAGACTCTCGGATAAACGGCGAGAGCAGAAGCAACTCCTTCGGAAATAAGTCGAAATTCACAAAAATTTGAAAAGCAATTTTCGTTAATTTCTTCTTATTTCTCGGAGTTAAACACTTCTGTCCCAGCCTCTCTCAAATAAACGCCGTCCAAAAGTCAGGTTTTTCGGAAATTTCAAAAAAACGAGCAATACAAATAACGTATTGTTCGTTTTTTTCTCAAATTTCTCAAACCTAAACGACTTTTGTCTAGACCTCTTTTTTGATTTTAGGGTTATCCCTTTTTTTCATCATATTAACCAAGTAATCTCTCTCATCTTGACTATCGATAGTTTACAGCAAAATGTCAACGTCTTCCGTTTGTTAATCAAAAATTGGCGTAGCTCTTACCCCGATATAGCGAAACATTCCTTGATTCACCATCGATATAGCTTTATCGAGTTCAAATATACCATAATAACTTAATAACGATTGCTCGTTTTTTTCTGGATTCAATAAATATTGTTTTATGATTGCTATTCCTTTATCGTTCATCTTATTCTTGTTGACCTTAGCTAGTGAAAAAGAACTTAGATTTGGTTCATCACTCCCACTGTAGCTTATGATCAAACTTAATTTATCATTTTTTTTACTTGTGTAAAGCGAAGCCGCTGCTTCTTTGCTTGCTTCCGATGTTTCAGTCGTTTTACACCAATAAAGAGGTCCTTGTCCAAACACCGCAAGAGAATCCAATAATTTTTCAGGGGCTTTTTTATTCAGCTCACTAGTCAGAAAATCATAGGAAATATCTTTACTTACAGAAGGATCAATAGCCTGATATGTAATATCTGCTTGAGGGGTTTGCGCATCTTTAGGACGAACCTTTTCAAGTCTAAAAAAAACAAGTTGCTTTGGATCATCACTATTTGCATTTTTCATGAATCCTAAATAATAACCATCTAGTTGAGCATAATTGATGATATTTATTGTTTTACTCTCCTCTTTTACTATATCCTCTTGTTTTATTTTATTAAAAAAATAGAAAATACTCACTGAAAAAAAAGCTATTACTATGATCAAGGACGTATATAAATACTCTTTTTTGACATTTTTTTTCATACTGTAGACTCCGTTCTAACTCATTTACCTTCGTCTATTTTAACGTAAATTTTATTGTTTGTGCGATTTAATTAAACAAAAAAAGATTGAACTAACTTAAGTGAGTGTGTGAAGCTTTCAATATTATTTTTCCATTTTAAATTATCAGGTATGTTTTCTGCCTTTCCCCATCTATAATCCGCATGTTCCTTTGATATTTTCACATATTTTTCGGTAGTAACCATTAAATATAACTGTTTGTCGATGACTAAATCAGCGTTTATCGCTACACTATATTTTCCAATTGAAAAAATACAATTATGTTCCACTATAATCCCTGTTTCCTCATATATTTATCTTATAGCAGCATTTTCAGACGATTCATTTCGTTTGATTCCACCTGTGATAGGTTGCCAAAAAGTAACAGCAGAATTACTAACTAAAAGTAACAAAAATTGTTTTTCTATTCGGTTGTATATCCAACATTCAATACTCTTTTTCCTCATGTTCTCTCCTGTCTATTCCACTTATTTTTCTAAATTTTGATCGTAAAATGATGAAAATCAACATTCGTGACACATAAAGTTACCCTTGTTCTGAATCACAATACGCAGCAGTTCCTAATTACTTTGTTAGTAAGCGGCTTTCCACAACTGCCCCTACAAGTAAAAACAAAAAGGCGAGTGATAGCATCTTTAATTCAGCAGAAGAATAGCTTATTTCTCTGAAAGAACGTACATGGGTTTTTTTCCCTGTTGTCAGAAGGATTCCTTTATCTATCGTAACACTATTTACCAGAACCAATGCTGAAAATTCCCATAGTGCGGAATACCGTGTGATTTTAAAAAGATCGAATAATTTTTGGGATAGCACCGCATTCTCTCTTACCACGCCAAACGAATTAGAGCCTAGTGTCAATCCGAAAATCGTACCTAAAACAAATAGCACGAGAAAGCCAGAGCCCCTATAGGCGTGTTCAGCGGTTTTTCTTTTGGAAAATAAGTTAGCCACAATGATTGCTAAAATCGACAGGAGATTAAAAAGAAAAATCTGAAGAATACTGACAAATAGATTTGAGGAAAAGCTAATATTCCCGCCTGTGTTATACTCTCTTAAAGAACCCTCGGATAAAAAATATTGTCCAATAAACAGGGCGATAAAAAAAGTTCCATAAAAAACACTTGCCGATTGGATGATTCCCTTAGAAAGTGATGTCTAATTCATAAAAGTCCTCCGTATTCCATAGATTGCACTACTTAAAGTATACCCTAATACTTAGGATAAATCCTTTTCAATAAAGATAGATATTGAACTACTATATTATTCTCACTGTCTATCAATGAATCGTGAAATACTCCTATTTTTCCAAACATCTCACCTGCCTCTTCTAACAAAAGTTCACCGAACAGTACCTGATACTTAGTGAGATTTACGTACTTTGTCTATTTTGGTAGTCACGCTCATTCAAGGGTAACGCCACTGCGCCGGTCATCCATGACAGAATCAACCAATATGATTAACTGCGCCTCTCTTCAAAGCCATCAAACGTTGTGACTAAAAAATGAGTCAGAAGAAAAAATCCTCCTGACTCTCTTTATTGTGCTTCAAATTTGAAGATCATCGTGAAGTTACAGTGTGCAGATTTCTTATAGGAACCATAATAATTTCCTGAAAAGATGAAGTTACCTTTTTCTTGCGCATGTAAAATTCCTAACGTTTGTTTTAGTATCGTATCAACTGCAAATGATTGGTCGAGAAATCCTTCCGATGTGATTAATTTTAACTCTACACCTGCTTTTTTTTCTTCCGGTGAAGATGCCTGATCTAGCAAGGGAATAGTGGAAGCTGGATCAACTTTGATTTGAGCGATTTGGACATCCACAGGTACAGTAGAATGGTTGACGATCTCATATTTGGGTGAATTCACGGTCCCATGTTGGATATCCGTAGAACCGAAAATCACTTTTTGCGGAAGTGAAATATCGATCAATTCTTTGGCGTCCAATACATTGATCTGAATCGTCTGTGTCAATTGCCCTATCGCTAATGTTGCGGTGTATGTGCCGAATTTATTTTGGACATTCTGTGTGATTACTTTGATGTCTGATTTTTCTTTTCCTGAGGATATATCCCACGCTTTTGCTTTACTTTTTTTTAGTATAGTTTCATCAATCGTCGTTCCATCGACTTCATTAGAATAAAGTGTAAAATTTTGTGCGCTTAGGACATATTGTTTGTCGTATATACTATGATCGTCATAAACAAATACACCCACCTTTACTTGGCTCTTATTGCCATTTCGATCTGCTATTTCTACAGTTGTACTGGTTAAGCCTACTTTAGAGGTATCAGGAAGTACAAGATATTTGCAAGAAAGTTTTGTCACATCTTCATTATCTTTTAGATTTGTCACTGTCGTCAGTGGGTCAGTTGGCAAAGATCCATTTATCGGAACCATTTGTAAAATACCGTCTGCACTTGGGGCAGTTATATCAGGTTTGACAATCAAGCTTGCTTTCACCTTTACTGTGTTTTTTGATGCATCTGTAGCAAGAATGGTGACTTCTTGCGTACCACTTTGATACCTATCTGGTTGCTTTTCAAACGAGTATGCAATCCCACCATCGGGATCATTATCCGTAGCAGAAACAATGAAGTCACTTGGATCGATTTTTTCGCCATATTCAATTGTTGCACTCTTTGTGGCTACGTTTGGCGGAGTCGTATCCACTCCCTCGATCGTACTAGTCAATTTTGCTTGATTTTTTGACTGGTCTTCCAGAATCAATTGGATTGGCTGTGTTCCTTTTTTTAACTGTTTAAAATCAAAAGATGATAGAATATCCACCGTTTGCCAATCATTATCATATGGTTCATAGTCGAAAAGATCGACAAGATTAGGCAATGTTCCTAGTTCCATAGTCAAGGGGTCTTTCAATCTTCCAGTAGGTGGGGTCGTGTCGACTACGGTAAAGGGAATGACTACTGCCTGAGTGTATTTAGTATCTGAAAAGACAAACTTCCCCTGAGTAGCTCCTAATTTACTATCATCTGGTTTTTCCTGCATGTAACTCGTTACGGGGCCTGTATTTCCAGAATAATCTACAAATGTCAGTGGGTCTATCTTTTTGGGATCATAGAGATTCAATTCAATTCGATTGGTAGATTTTGGTGTAACAGTAAACTGTATTTGTTCCACAGTAACGTCTATAGAATCTGTAAATGTCCCAGTTGAGCCAATTTGATCGTTCACGCTCCACCATGTGCCAAGAACTTTTTCTTGTACTCGGAAGCTCCATTCCAAATGGTATTCGATCGTGACCAGTACGTGATCGTTGTTTCCTTTTCCACGTTTCATTTGAATAGTATGATTGGAATAGCTAACTTCGAGTGTATCAGGATCACTGGAAGTGATTTTCGTAATTATCCGTTTAGCAGAACCTGTATAATTGTATTCATTCCGTTCATGATACTGACAGCTTTGCTCAAAATCAGGTGAAAAATCTGTTCCTATCGTATATCCTTCTGTCGCAGCAACAGGGGTTTGAGAAAAATAATCCTTCATCATCTGCCATTGGGACTCGGTCACATCCTGTGCCACTTCTCTCGCAGTACTTCCTGAATCACTTGCATAACTATTTGTAGAAAAGGAACAGCAAAAAAACAACACGAAAAAGAGGGTTAGGCCTATTTTTTTTGTTTGATTCATTGATTGTTCCTCCTTATCCAACAAATATCAATTACGATCATCACTAACAATATGCCCAAAATAGAAAGGACAGTAGTACTTCCTGTAGCTTCGAATAGTTTTGGAAATGTATTTCTGGAAATGAACTCTGAAACTAATGGTTCATTTTTTACTACAGAAGGATTTCCGATGATCCCTTCAACAGGAATATCTCTATAGGACTCTACTGATTCTGCATAGCTGAAGGAAGGGTGCAAAAAGAGAAAAATAAGTAAGCTCATCACTGAAAAAATTCCTTTTTGCTTTTTCATTATTGCTCCTATTTTACTTCAAATTTCAAAACCATATCATACTGTGGCTGGATCGCTGTTTGACTAAACTGAAATCCTTTTGCTACATTTCCTGTCAATTGAAAAACGAGTTTTTCTCCTTGTGTGGTGATTGCACCTAAATCTGCAGGAAATTGGGCTGGATTCTTCGCGTCAGTTGTGTGTAGAGGAACAACTGTGTTACTTGTCACATTTTTCAAATCCAGGGTAAGCTGATCACTGATTTTTTCAGCATCCGACTTTCCTGTGGCGGGTTTTGCACGATCCTTGAAATCCATAATTGCTATTTCAACACTTTTTGATGAAAGATTTTTGATCTCATAATTTGGTGAGATGATACCTGAGCTAATATCCGTCTGTCCAAATAAGATTTTTGTAGGAATTTCTACATCTACCCAAGCTTTATCTGTGGGTCCTGGATTTGGTAGAGATGGATCAACTGGTTTCGTTGGATCAAATTCTTGGAATGTTCCTTCTGCTGGTAAGGTCGCAGAATCTTGTTTTTTGATTTCTTGTGTCTGTGTATTAGGATCATTTTGACCATTCTCATACGCATAACCTTTTGTTCCACTCAAAATTGCAAAACTACTGAACAGTAGTACGCCGGTAACTTTTATTAAATTTACTTTTTTCACTTTATTTTCCTCCATTTATTCTAAAACTACTGATTGATTGCAAGCTGGCCCACGATAACTGTTTCGCCGACTTTCTGTTTTAGATTTGTAAGTTCATAGTAAATAACATGATGGTTCACTTTATAAACACCCTGTGGTATGGCCTTTTTCAATTCACCATTCTCGACAAACTGTTTCGGTTTGATCATTCCTGAATCATAGATAATCGCTTCTTGGTTTTCGATTGTTGTTTGAACGCGAATTGCATAATGGTTACTGTTTGGGTTTAATATCGTGACTTTCCCCACCTTGTCTGCTTTCTCAAAAAACATATCCGATTCCATTTTTAAGCGAAATTGACTCTTGTCTGCTTGCCCTTGCAAATAAGCCGAAAAGTCTTTATCAGACATATTTTTGACATATTTAGATTCTGCCCCGTTTGTTTGATTTGCTACAACGACTGGTCTTGTGTAATGTATGAAATAATAGTAGTAGCATGCCACCCCAATAAAGCAGCTACACAATAGAACCAAGACTATTCGTTTGACTTTTCTGAATTTTCCCAACTTTTTCTACCTTTCCTCTATTTTTTCGCTCCCTCTGTTGTTATAATCATGTTGGATTTACCTGTATAATTATTTGTCCAACGATGATAAAAATAACTATAAAACAATATTTATTGTCGCGCGAGTTCATTTTCAAACTATCGTTAGATGATAATAGGAGGAAAGTTATGGAAAAATTGTTGGAAAATAAATTATTGAAACATTATTTAATCATTAGTTACTTACTACCTCGAAAATGGGAAAAAATCAGAGATATTGCAAAAACAACAGGATTATCTGAAATTACGATTCGTCAAAATATCAGTGAAATCAACCAGTATATTCTGCCTGCAAAAATAAATAGTAGCCAACAGCGAGGAATACGTCTGTTTCTGCCACCACAGCAAAACGGCTTCTTTATTTTTTCGAAATTGTATAAACAATCATTGCGTTTTACATTATTGGAAGAAATCTTTATCAATCATTATCCTAATCTCACCTCACTGGCTGACAAGCTTTTTTTTAGTACCTCAACATTGAAGAGGAAAATTGCTGAACTTAATCAACTACTTGCTCCCTATAGTTTATTAGTTGACTCGAGTCAACTAGACATCGTCGGCGATGAACGAAAAATCTGCTGGTTTTCCTTTTGCTTTTTCACTGAAAAATATGGTGTTTCTGATGAATTTATACGTGATGATGCACTGGACTTATTCGATGATATCTACAGAGAATTTTTTTCTTACTATCCAGAATTGTTTGTTCCTCAACGACAAGTATATGCGTATCGCAATAAATTTCGGATCATGCTCTTTATTTGCTTTTCACGGATTCGCAAAGGTCATCTATTTACTAGCCAAACAAAGCAAACAGTCAGAAAAGATTTCCAATTGTCCCATCAAGTATGCAGTAAAATATATGAAAAATATAAGATAGCTGTAACTCCTCAAATCACTTACCAACTATTTTATGTCTTTTTCAATCAAAATTTTGCTTGGTCGATTGAAGAACTGCGGATAAAATCTCAAAAAAATAATCAAATCAATCAAATTAGATCTGCTCTCTTAGATTTATTGAATACCATTGAACAGCAAGAAAAGCTGACGGTGGAGAATAAAAATGACCTATTGCTTTATTTATATAATGCAACCACCTATGTTTGGGGGCCTGCGACGATTTTGTATAATCCCAATGAAGAATTTTTTAGCCAATTAAATAACTACTATTCTAGTTTTACCCAACGGATCTGCACGATTATCAAAGAATCACTTATGAAAGAACAGTTAGCGATCTATCTAGATACTTCCGTTATCAATAAATATTTATTTATGCTAGTTACTTCTTGGATCAGTTTATCTGAACAGTTGGAAACGATCGCACCTAAAGTGAAGACAGGCTTATTCTTTAATACAAGCTATGAACATAGCCTTTTTCTAAAAAATGATATCCAATACCATCTAGGGTTTCGCTTGGATATCCATTCTTTGAATCACCTTACATTGTCTGAAGTATGTCACTCTGCGAATAATTACGATTTGCTGGTTACTGATCTTCCATCTTTGAATCTAACAGAGTGCGAAGTCGTTTCTATCCACTCCAATCCTACTCCTGAAGACTTTAAAAATATTTTGCATTCTTACAATCGAATTGTAAACAATCATTGGAACCATGATTTTCTAAAACTTCAAAAACACAACAGTATTTATAAATATTAGAGGAATATATTTTTGTAATTTTCAGATTTTTTTCTGTATAAGCTTGACACTGCATAATAATACAGCTATAATGACAAAAAATCATTGATAGAGAGAGTAACTGATAGATGGAAATCAAGAGAGCGATTGGGTGGTGTGAAATCGTATTTCCTCTATAAGTGAATGTAGCTCTGGAGATGCACAGGTGACGTAAGAAGTTTGTGACGGTGATCCCCGTTATCGGATAATGCGCTTCATTTTTTAATGAGTCGCTGAGAGATTGTTTGATTTTTCAAACAAAAAAACGGTGGTACCGCAATTGACTATTGCCCGTTGGAATAATAATTATTCCAGCGGGCTTTTTTGTATTTACCACCCACAGAAAGGAAGATGGATATGTATCTTAGCAAGGATGATCGAGTCTCATCAAAAATCACATTGCTCATTTTTAACTAAAAAGACAAGGGGTTTTTATGATGGAAAAATTATCTATAAAGAAATTATTATTAGTTGCTTCACTTATTTTTGGTATGTTTTTTGGTGCAGGAAACTTGATTTTCCCAGCACATTTAGGACAGCTTGCTGGCGACCATTGGCTATCTGCTGGTATCGGTTTTTTACTTAGTGCAACATTATTGCCTTTAGCTGCACTCGTTGCACTAAGTAAAACGAAATCGACTGGATTATACGATTTTGCGAAGCATGTCTCTCCATGGTATGGCGTTACTTTTCTGGTTATGAATCATCTTGCCTTAGGGCCAATGTTTGCTACGCCGAGAACTGCTGCCTTAGGTTATCAATTTAGCCTAGGAAATTTTTTACCTGCTAAATATTCAACGATTGGTTTATTGATTTTTTCTGCTATATTTTTTGGTCTTGCCTATTATCTATCAATTCATGAATCAAATTTACTTAAAATAATTGGGAAGTGGTTAAATCCTTTATTTTTAATAATCTTATTTCTTTTATTCATCGTTGCCTTCCTCTCTCCATTTGGACCACTAGACGGGACACCCATCGCTACTTACCAACATGGCGCCACTACGAATGGCTTTTTAGAAGGCTATAATACAATGGATGCATTGGCTGCTCTAGCTTTTGGTGTTACGATCATTCGTTCACTCCAAGGTATGGGGATCCATAAAGAAGACGCAATTGCCAAAAATACGATCAAAACTGGCTCTCTTGCTATGCTTTTATGTGGCGGGATTTACTTAGGAATCATCGCTTTAGGCTCAATGTCTCTTACACGATTCAGTGTTTCTGAAAATGGTGGGATTGCATTAACCCAAATCATTCAAGCTTATTTTGGAAAAGCCGGCTTAGCACTGATGGGAACAATGACGATTCTAGCCGTTTTCACTACTGCTATCGGGTTGATTGCCTCATTTGCTCAAGATTTTTCAGTTCGTTTCCCTATACTTAGTTATAAAGGTTGGCTTCGTGTCACTACGATTCTCTCTTTCACTACTGCTAATTTTGGTTTGAATACGATCATTTCTTGGACAATGCCATTTTTGATGCTCCTTTATCCTTTGGCAATGGCAATGATATTGCCAGCTCTTTGTTCTGGTTTATTCAAGAATCGCAAGATCGTTTATCAAATGACGACACTTTTCACAGTGATTCCAGCACTTTTAGATGGAATCAAAGCTTTACCCGTACAAAACTCTTTCACTTCTGCTTTAACTTCTTGGTATACACATACGATCCCATTTGCTGCGAATGGGCTTGGCTTTATTCTTCCTACTTTCGCAGGGTTCATTCTTGGGTTGCTTCTTTGTCTATTTGAAAAAAACTATTCGTATCAAAAAACGATTTCATCTAAATAAAATAAAGAGGTTGGGACAGAAGTGTTTAACTCCGAGAAATAAGAAGAAATTAACGAAAATTGCTTTTCAAATTTTTGTGAATTTCGGCTTATTTAAGAAGGAGTTGCTTCTGCCCCCACCGTTTATTCGGAGTTAGAGTCTGTGGCAAAACTGATTTTTAGATTTGTCCCACACTCCTTTTCTCTTTTGCTCTGCTTCTCTATTTTTCAGTATCTTCAAAGATACACAGCTAAGCAACCCTATACTATTTTAATAAGGAGCAATTTTTTATCTATTACGTGAATACAATGAAAAATGATACAGAATATTTGATGAATAAATAAATGTGATAGCTTGACCTTTTATTGTCAGTTATCAAAAATATCTACCATTTAGTAGGTAACTATTAGGAGAGAGATATATGAAAGATTATTATTCCGTACAAGAACTTGCGGAACAGCTGAATGTGACAACGCGTTCTATTCGAAATTATTTACAAGAAGGAAAACTACACGGAACTAAAGCAGGTGGTAAATGGCGTTTTACCGAACAAGATCTATAGGATTTTTTATATGGCGTCGAAGAGACCAACCAAGACCAAGAAAACAAGCAGATTTTTGAAGCTCCTGTCACATTAAGATTTTCAATTGTCACTACTGATTTTTATGCAATGCAAAAGTTTAAAGATACTGTTTTTACTTATCATCTAGATGTCTATGCCAATAAAAAAGAGCGTCTACTTCACTATCAACACCTCAAACAGAACCACTATGAACTAACCATTGGGGGCAACTTCAATTATGTGATGAACTTTAGTCATTGGATCTACAAATTACTGCAAAAACAATCAGCGATTACCTTGAAAAAAATGGCAAGTTCTTAACAAGAGGACATACTGCAAAAAGCAATTGCTGACACAGATCTAGTTCCTTATACTCTGGTCAGCAATTGCTTTTGATCGCCTCTCGTGTGAGCAAATCATTCAAATCATCCACATAGATTAGACACGACTTTATCTAGAAGAATTTTTTAGGACCTCAGCTATTTATTCAAGATTGATTTCCCACATCCTACTCTTAGCCTTTTCCACCTTGGAAGGAAGGGTATAAGGTCATACCACCATCTACAAATAAGGTGATCCCTGTAACATAACTAGATTCTTCAGAAGCTAACCAAGCAGCAGCAGCGGCAATTTCTTTCGGTTGGCCAACTCGTGCCATCGGTATCATGTTTTCAAGTATTTCTTTTTGCTTTGGATCCTCAAATTTTTCCGCATTGATTGGCGTTTTTATGGCTCCCGGACCAATGCTGTTGATTCGAATATGATCTGGGGCATACTCCATAGCGACAGTTTCCGTAAACAATTTGACTCCACCTTTTGATGCAGCATAGTGGGCAAAAGTTGGCCACGGAATTTGTTCATGGACGGAAGACATATTGATGATATTTCCTTTTCGATTTTCGCCTTTAAAATAATTCAACGCTGCTTTTGTCCCTAAGAATACGCCTGTTAGATTCACTTTGATAACTTTTTCCCAATCTTCTAAGCTTAGTTCATGAGTTGCAGATTGATTTTCCATGCCTGCATTGTTTACCCAAATATCCAGTTGCCCGAATTTGTTGAGCGCTGTTTCTAACAGGCGATTGATTCCTTCTTCTGTGCTGACATCTGCCTGGACAGCAACTGCCTCTCCTCCTGCTTCTTTGATTGCAGCAACAGCTTCATCTGCTCCTTCTTTGTCTGAATTGTAATTAACAACGACCTTCATTTTTTCTTTACCAAAACGTTCTGAAATGGCTGTTCCGATTCCTTTTGAACCACCAGTTACTACGGCTACCTTGTTTTCAAGATCTTTATACATCTATATTTCCACCCTTCTTGATCTTTTATGATCAACTTATTTAAAGTGTACTATACGACCTACCATTTCAAGCAAACAATACGCTTACGAATAGTTGCACCAATAATATGCTGTACGTCAAAAAAAGGCATGAAACAAAAGAAATAAATACTTTCGCCTCACACCCTAAACACGAATAAATAGCAGAAGGAGTTTTTCCTTGGAAAAATAAGTCAACAATCCACAAAAGAATGAAAAGTAATTTTTGAGACTCATTTCCTCATAATGAACCATTTATGTCCTAGTTTCTTTTCCTAAAAATTAGTTGAAATAGTCAGCTGTCGCTTGTTCATCTGCTTTTAATTGGTCGATCAAAGCTTCCGCACTCGAAAATTTCACTTGATCTCTCAGGAAATGATTCCAACGGATAGTGACATGTTCCCCATAAATATCTTGTGCAAAATCTAAAATATACAGTTCAACAGTCAATTCACGGCCCTCGCCAAAGGTATCATTATGCCCAATCGAGCCCATTGCTCTATACCAAGTATCGCCAACTTTGATCTCAGTGACATAAACTCCTTCTTTAGGAAGATGAACGGTACTCTTGACTTTCACGTTAGCTGTAGGAAATCCTAACAAACGACCACGAGCATCACCATGTACGACTACACCTTCTACTTCATAAACCGATCCTAAAAGCTTAGTGACTTCTTCTAATTTGCCATTATCTAATAAGTGACGTATGCGCGTGGAGCTTATTTTTTCTCCTTCATTTTCTTCCTTCGGGATCGTCACAACTTCAAATCGCTTTTTAGCGTACTGTGGCAAGTGCGCAACATCTGCAATCTCTCTTGGACCATACGTATAATCGAAACCTGAAACAGCGTACTTTGCATGTAGTCCCACGATATATTGATCGACAAAATCTTGTGGGGCTAAATGTGCAAACGAAGAAGTAAAATCAATTTCATAGAGATAATCAACACCTAACGCTGCCATTTTTTCTTCTTTCTGTGCTAATGTCGTCAAATATTTAACCTGACTGGGATTGATTTTTTTAAAAACGATTGAAGGATGTTGATTGAAAGTCATCAATGCCAACTTTAATCCTTCTTTTTCCGCAATTTTTTTGCCTGTTTGTATTACTTTTTGATGTCCTTTATGCACACCATCAAAAAAGCCTAATACTAATACAACATCCTCTTTAGGGATTTGGTCCATTTGATAGGGATGTCTGATTTTGATGATTTTCATGTTTTTATACCTCGTTTCTCAACACTTTACTTGGTTTTAATTTATTTTTTTCTTTAGGGTTCGGTTGGTAAATGCTCACGACTTGGTCACGATAGAAAAGCGCAATTTCCTCTGTGGACATACGATCTAATTGAAAGACGTTGTATTCAAGACGCATCCCATTTTTAACCTTCTGCCATACATCATCACTGATATCTACCCGTTTGAAGCGAGCAACCCCAACTTCCAATGGCAGCAGATGCGCTTCTATCGTTCCACTTTCCATGTAATCTGCTACTTGTTGCAATGTAATTGCCTGTTCTTTTTTCATTCCGGCACTAGCCGTACGAGTCAAATCTGACATATGTGCAGGATAGCCTAGTTTTTTTCCTGTATCAACAGCTAATGTTCTGACGTAGGTACCCTTGCCGCATTCTACTTCGAAACGCCAAGACAATAGCCCATCTGTTTCATTCCAATGAATATCACTTGCTCGCTCAAAACGATAGATTTGGGCTTTGCGCACTGGTCTTTCTACTGTTTCGTTATTTCTGGCATATTCGTAAAGTCGTTTGCCATTCACTTTTACTGCGGAATACATCGGAGGAATCTGTGTGATTTCTCCAACAAAACTCTCCATCGCAGCATCTATTTGCTCTTCTTCTAAAGGTATACCCACACGTTTGCTCTCTACTTTTTCTCCGGAACGATCTTCGGTAGTTGTACTAAAGCCTAGGGTGATTTCTCCTTCGTATGTTTTACCTGAATCTGTTAAATATTCGATGACTTTCGTCGCTTTTCCAATACAAATCGGCAAAACACCATCTACATCAGGGTCCAATGTTCCGCCATGCCCGATTTTTTTCGTATGTAAAATTTTTCGTAATTTAAATACACAGTCATGACTGGTCATGCCACGTTCTTTCCATAAAGGTAATAAACCATCCATAATTTTTCTCCTTTTCATTTGAGGTATCAACTGTACAATTATAACACATGAAATGTATTTGCTAACGACTTTGAATCGCTTCTCTACGGTTTTTATTCTTTAGCAATACAACTGTAATAAATCTTCATCATCATGTAAATAGCTACTATGGTATGCTTTAATCAAAGGAGGGAACACTATGGAAAATTTTTTCTTTGTACCTTTTGATTGGCTATATGGATGGTTATCAGGCAAATAATCTTTCCCCTAGACTTTAGCGTTGATGAAATGATCCAGTCAGGTCGGAACAGAAGTGCTGAATCGCTCTTCTATTCGAAAAAGATGCTTCTGTTCCCACTGTTTATTCATATTTAAGCTGAAGGGGTTGCTTCTGCTCCCACCGTTTATTCGTTTTTAAAGAATGAGACAAAAGCGTTTCTTACTTTGGTCCAACACACCCTTTTTTTAATAAATACTTATCATTATACGTAGCTTATTAGTTTTTTGGGCTCTATAATTTATGGGACTGATGAATCAAAATTGATTCTTCAGCCCCATTTTTCATTTTAGGTATTAAAAAACATATCGTTCTCTAGTATGATTAAATCACCACAAAATAAACTACGAGAGGACG
>SKEH01000919.1_pt1 | contig 14649 bp, 24 predicted proteins | sample 4826571 | NCBI WGS metagenome assembly SKEH01 (sample SAMN11008814, study PRJNA524170) | human gut metagenome | biome: Human fecal sample; material: Feces; isolation source: fecal sample from pouch patient p29 | host: Homo sapiens | place: Israel: Tel-Aviv | collected 2016-09-14 | reverse complement strand
ACTTCGGCACGGTCGGACACATATCCGAGGACACCGTCAGACGATACATCCAAACGCAGAAGGAACGCGGATAGGCGATTCCTCCCCGCCCACAAGAGGCGGGGAATCCTCGCCATTAAATCTTGAAGCGGGATAGCGGTGACGTTCGATGCCTCCAAGAGGAAACGAAACCTTTTACTGACTTCCGTTTTACCGTTTTACCGGAACGAATGCTATCGTCGTTATCTCGTGCGTTATTCGTCTTGTTGGAAACTGCCTGATCCGCCTGTGAATCGGATCGGGATGTCCGCGCATTTCGCGGTTTCCAGCAGGAGCCGGAACAGTCGGACGGTGTCCTCCCTGCCCTCCATAGGGTCGAAACGGATGCCGTCATTCTCCGCCATGGCGGTCTCCAACATGAAAGCCACCTGACTGTCCGCGCCGACGAACGCGAACCCGGAACCGGCTTCCACCCACTCCCGGCGGCCCACGTCCCACCGCAGGTTCAGATACCGGCCGAATCCACGATGCATGTCCGCGCCGATCCACACGGAACGGCAGCAGTCCAGGAACTCGGATGACGTGATATCCACGCTCAACCCCGATTCGACCGAACCGGACACGAACGGGATGCGAGCCGCCAGCATGGCGGCCAACGGTCTCAACCACTTCGCATCACCGCCGGACGCGATACGCTCCCCATCCACGATGGCCGTGGAATCGTCGGCGCCGGAGGGAATGTCCCCTTCGCCGGTCATGCGGGACACGCCGTCCGGGTCGGACTCCCAATCGTATTCGACCGGATTGTTGCAGGTCTCGTCATTGGTCTCCACGATGATGCGTTCAACATTCATGATTGCTCCTCACCCATTGGGACAGATAGTCGCGCACGTCGCCGGCAGTGCCTTTCACGTCGGAATCGAAACCGTCCGGCCGCCACGTGCCGTCCGACATGACCAGCAGGTCCAGACTGATGGGATGGTCTTCCGCACCTTGGCTTTGGAATATGACGGCGCCGGTTTCGACCGGGTCGCCGTTCGAGAACAGGTCATCCCAGTACACGTCATCCGCCTCCAATGCCTCGACCCTGCCAAGACCGGCGACGGTCTTCCGGTAGCCATCGAGAATCTTCCCGCGATTTCTGACCGCTTCGATCAGCCGACTTGCCGCATGCGTCGGATCGGCGGGCAATAGCGCACGGAACACGCTTTCGCCGACCTCGAACACCAGATAGTCCGGATCCGAAGAGCGCGTGGCGGGGATACCTGAATCGTTCAACCGTTTCACGGCCTTGTCGGCCTCGTCCATGATGCCGCGGTCCTTGCGCCACTGGTCGTATCCGACGTCGAACAGGACCGTCATGGTCGTCTCATAGTCGGTGTCGAAGGTCGTTGTTTTCGGATGCCACCAGCCGTCGGAAACCGTCCAGTGGATCAGGTTCCCGTCGAATTCAAGGCGAATGCGCCAGTAGTCGAACGGTCCGCTTCGTGTTTCGAATGTGGATTTGCAGTCGAACAGTCTTCTCAGGTTCGACCATTCGTACGGTAACATCGGCGTGATTCTGAGCAGAATGATGTTGTCGGCCATCAACCAGTGACAGTCTGCGAAGAAACGAATCTCGGGCGTGACGACGCTCATTCCCTGCACCATCCTCTCTGTTTCGTCTCCGCATACATGGCGTCGCGCACCTCGGTGTCGTTCCAACCCCATTCGCGGGCGAGATGCAGGTAGTGTTCGCCTATCACATCGATGACGGATTGCAGGCCCGCACGGTCGGGCACCCCGTAATCGTTGGCCTCCGTATTGAATTCCAGCCAGTCCGCTTCGGATACCGAACGCGGTCCGTCATGGTCGGTGATATCCGGTGTGGCCGGTTTGGGTTCCGGCTTCCATTCTGGTTGTGGCGGTGTGTAGTCGGTCCAGCCGCGCTGCCTGTCGGCCTCGCGCGCCTCCGGTTCGTCCGCCAGCCATTGCTCATGCGTTTCCGCTTCCTGCCTGTCATCGAACTGCTTGCCATCCGAAGTGGTGTATATGATGCTTGTTTCGATACTCATGATTCCTCCAACTGGTATCCGATGTGGCGCAGCGCGTCCGTGATGGTTTCGCCCGGTTCGCCGCCAAGCGACCGCCCGCCATACTTGTCGTATATCCGCCATTCGTCGGGCTCGGACTGGTAGGCGTATACGGTGTCCGTCGGCTTCCCGTCCGGCGCCGTCAGTTCGATCGGCTTCGACTCGCCCCGCTCCGACCGCCATCGTGCGATGCCGTGCTTGCGTTCCATGAGCGTTAGGCTCGCGCCGTCCAGTCCGGCTTCCAGCAGGCTCATGTATTGGCTGTCATCGTTTTCGCGGATATGCCAGTCGTCGCCGTAGTTGTCCTCCATGCCGACCAGCAGCAGGGGCAGGCCGGTGCGGCCGCGCCCCTCGTCGCGCACAATCTCGAACGGACGGTCCAACTCGTTGAACGCGGTCTGCCAGATGATCCAACCCTTGTCGCCGACGCGCGGCGAATCCGGACCATAGCCGTCGCCGTCCTGCCGATCGTCGTAATGGAACCGGTCGAGCAGCCGATGCTCGAAGCGTTCGTCAACCGGATTCATCGTCCTCTCTACCTTTCCCCGCAATCCCAACGGTCGTAGCATGCGGGGCATTCGTATTGCGCGTATTCGGGATTCCACTTGGCGTGCTCACGGCATACCAGACGCCAGCAGGCCTCACATATCTCGCCGCAGTTCGTGCAGTTGACGCGCCCGCAACAGGGGCATTTCCTCGCATGCTCCTCACATAACGGTATGCCGCAACCGCCGCAGTGGTCAGCCACGTCATCCGGCTCGTACGGGCCGTGGATTGAATCTTCGCAGGTTTCGTTCGCGTTCATGATGGTTCCTTTTCATTCCTTGCCTAACAGGTCAAGTCCGGCGCATACCGTCTCCCATACGGTCTTGCCGTCGAATGCGATGTCCATGTCGCACACGCCGTATTCGCTCGCATGAGGCATGGGGCGGCCGCAGTCCACGCCAGCACGCCAGCCGCCGTCGAACATGTCGTAGTCGTCTGAATCGACCGCATACGATACGTCCGACGCTTTCGCATGGTCGAGCCGCTGGAGTTCCTCGTCGGTGAGAGCGCGCCAGCCGTGCGTATCGTACACGCGCAGACCGTCGCGGTTGGCACGCAGTATGGTGAGTATCATCTTGTGGGCGGTCGTGTAGAATGATGCTGTTTTCATGACGTTCGTCTCCTTTTCGTCCGTTCTACGTGCGACGCGAATTCCAATGCCTTCTCGCCCTTGTCGGTCAGCGCGTCGAACACTTGGTCGATGTAGTATCTGCGTTCCAGCACGCCCAGCTCCCGTAGTCGTTGCGATTCCTCCGCCGGTTTGACCACGCCATACGGTTTAAGCTCTTTCAGGATTGCGATGTCCCGCCCGTCCAACAGGGGCGGGTCGTCGGGTTCCAGCAACGCTTTCAGACGGTTGGCCTTGTTCTCCATGTCGGATACGACTGCGGCCAGCGAATCAGGCATGGGCGTATCCGTACCTTCGCACAGGCCGTCCCACCGTTTGCGCTTGCCTTTCGCCTTGTCGAGGTATCTGTCCGCCGTGAGGGTGATTATCCGCACGCGGAACTCGTCGAAGTCGCAGACTCCTTTATGATGGTCGTAATCCCGCCAGACGAAGGTGCCGTTCGGACGAATCGAGCAGGCGAGGAACACGTACACCTTGTTAGGGTTGCGGATGTCCGCTACGTAGTCGGAGTATTCCGATTCGACCAGAGCGAACTCCACGCCTTCCTTGCTCAACCTGTCCAATAGGTCGCGGACGGATTGCAGCGTCTTCTCGATTTTCAGCATGGTTCACTCCTTGTCCAGTCGGTGCACGTTGCTCAGCATGTGCGATGCGGCCTGACGGCGCGTCTCATACGGGGTGCCGAGTTCCTCGCCCAGCAGCCACCCCTCGAACACGGACACCGGGTCATGTCGGCCGGAGTATTTGTTGTTGCAGGATTCGCACACATGCATGTAGTGTGCGGCCATGTCTTCCACATCCTTCGCCTCCTGTTCGTCGCCAAGCGTGTTCCGGCACCATTCGGCGGTCTTCTCGAACTTGTCTTTCAGCCGCATGAGACGGTCGGTGCGTGGCATGGGCGAAGCCAGCAGGCGGGCCAGTTCGTCCAATGCCTGCTCCTCGCCCATGTCGGCTGTATCGAGGACGGTGTTATCCTCGACAAGCTCGTACCGCGTGCGGACGATGCTGATGGTGTCGCTGTCGGGAAGGTTGACGGTGACCTCGTATCCCGCTTGAGGGTCGAATGCGGTGATGCGTCCGAACTGGTGGTCGTTGTACACATGCCAGCCCGGCAGTATGCGGGTGACGGTGATGAGGATGTCGCGTGTTTTCATTTCGTCAGTTCCAGTTCTTCGGCGCGACGACAATCCAGCCGTTCCGCTTGAAAGCGTCGAGTACATCTTCCGTGACCTGTTCCATAGTGTCCGTCATGAGTCAGTCCTCCACATTTTCGGTCTTGATGACCTGTGCGTCACTGTCGCTGAGTTCGACCTGTTCGCCTAGACGGTATTCGTCGGCGTTGTTGAGGAGTTCGTTGATGGCATCCTGTTCGGTGGAGTCGTCGTCGAGTTCGACGGTGAAGGTGCCTGAGTAGGTTTCCTCATAGTTGATGGCGTAGCGCTTCATGGTTTCCTCTTTCGTTTTTATGTGGACATATTCAGTATAACAGACAAATAGGATAAGACAAAACCCGCCTCCCCAAAAAAAGGAAACAGGTCGGCGAATATCAAAAAAAACTAGGGGTGTGTTTACCCTATTTAAGTTTTGCGTGATGATTGTCGTATGCGTACGCCGAGGTATGACATCACGCCTGACCGGTTCATGAGGGTCGCGCATCCGTTGCCGCGATAGCACGGCAACGTGGCGGTCGACAACCACACGTTCGTCAACGCCCTGCCGTGGATGTGCCGCACGGGAGCCCGTGGAGGGACCTGCCGGAGTGCTGCGGCAAGTGGGTCACCGTCTGCCAACTGTTCAACCGCTGGTCCAGGAACGGCGCGACAGGGCGCCTGTTCGCGGCATTGCAGGAGAAGCGGATCAACGGGGCGGAATCTCAGCCACACCAGACTTTCTGTTTTCTTTTTCCTGCTTTCGTGCCTTGTCCCATGCGGCTCGGTTCCATGGGAGTACCGGCTTCTTCGGCGGCTCCCCGTATTCCGGTAGGATGAACGTGTAGCCTGTCTCGCTGGTGGATGCTGTAAGCCGCGTTATGGGAGCGCTCCACCGTCCGGAAGCGTGTGCGTTGAGTTCCGCGCGCTGCCGTTCGAGCCGTTGGCCTGTTTCCTCCAGCTCGTTGATGTCAGGGTTTGAGGTGGGTGGGATGATTCGTTTGATGGTGACGTTGCCGGACTGGTATTCGACGGTCTGGTAGTCGTATAGGCCGAAATCTTTTTCGAATCCCGAACTGTGCGTGACCGTCAGGGTGCTGTTGTCGGGGCCTGTGAAACGGCGTGTGTCCTCATGGTAGCTGCCATATCCGTCGGCGTTGCCGTCATGTTTTGTTCCGGCTTCCGTCCATCCGTCCGGCAGCGTGATTGGTGGTGGGGTGATTTTGCCGTGCTTTTGCAGGCGCTGGAGTACTGGGATCTGCGAGGTCTGTTGCTCGTATGCGCTTAGTGTTGCCGCGTCGGGGAAGCCGAAGCTGTTGAGTTCGTCTGCGAATCGTCCGTCTGGGGTGCGTCTCCGGCGTTTCGCTTGTGCTGTTCGGCTGGATGTCGTCAATGTTTTGGTGTTCTTTCGACGAGTGTTGTTTGTCTTTGATTCTAATCGCGCCGTGACATTCTCCCCCGCCTGTAGAGGCGGGGGCTTCCTGCTCAAGAACCCCAATGGGTTCAGTATCGACAGGCTATCCCCACATGCCCTGTGGTTCGCGCGTTGTTTTACGAGTCGCGCCGTTCGACGGTTTTTCTGGCTTCGTCCCGGATGTTCAGGGCGGCGTTCACGTCCCGGTCATGCAGAACCCCGCACTGCGGGCACGTCCATTCCCTGACGTCCAAGTCCTTGGTCTGCGGATTCCGGTAGCCGCAGTCGTGGCACAGTTGGCTCGACGGGAACCACCCGTCCACCCGTACCAGCCGTTTGCCTTGGCGGGCGAGCTTGTATTCCAGCATGGTGCAGAACATGCCGTAGGCGTTGTCCAACGTGTTTTTCGCCAGTCCGCTTTTCGCTTTGCGTCCGTTGGGCAGGAAACGTCCGGGATGGTCGGGGTCGGGTTTCGGCTTGGGCTTTGCGGTAATGCCTTTCAGGTTCAGCGTCTCGACGGCCACCATGTCGTAGGCTGCCGCAATCCCGTTGGCCTTCTTGTGCTGCCAGTCGCGCCGCTGGTCGGCGGTCTTCTCCGACAGTCGGCCCACCCGTTGTTTCTGCCTGTACCAGTTGGCGGAGCCTTCGACCATGCGGGAGAGTCTGCGCTGCTCCCGAGCGAGCTTGTTCTGCGTTTTCCGATAGTAGCCCGGATATTCCGCTTTCTTCCCGTCGCTGGAGACGTACAGTCCGTGCGAAGCGTAGTCCAATCCGACGATGCGCACGGGTTCCACCTGTTCGGGCGTTTGGGTCTCGCGCTCGAACAGGATGGTCGCCGTGTATCTGCCGGACGGTCGATGTTCGACGGTGACTGATTTCAGTTTCCAATCGTTGGGGATGTGCTTGTGCTGGCGGACGGCGAGCCATCCGATTTTCGGTAGTTTCAGCCTCCTTGCCTTGTCGTCCAGTCCGATGTTGCCGCCGATGCGGTTGGTTGTATACGCGGCCTTCCCGCGCCGTTTCGACTTGTATCTGGGAAATCCTTTGCAGCCGTTGTCGAAGAACCTGCGGTACGCCTTTTCCAAGGCGAGCTGCGCGTTGCACAATGCCATGCTGTCCACTTCGCGTAGGAACGGGTATGTGTCCTTGTACAGGGCGGGCGTGGGATGGCATGATTCCCATGTGGTCTGATAGTGGGCGATGCGGGTTTCGAGCATGAGGTTGTATACGAAGCGTGCGCAGCCGATGGTGCGGTCTATCAGCCGCGCCTGTTCTTCGGTGGGATATGCGCGGAACCTCACGGCGATATGGGACTTCATGCTTGGGTTCGACTCTTCTCGCCTTGGTTCTCGATGTATTTGCGTATCACCTCGACGGGTGCGCCGCCCGTGGTCAGCAGGCAGAAGCTACGGCTCCAGAAATACTCCTTCCAAAGCTTGCATCTGATTCCGGGGAACTCCTGTTTCAGCAGTCGGCTGCTGGCGCTCTTGTACGCGTTGATGAACTTCGACAGTTCGGTCTTCGGCTGGGCGCGGAACAGGACATGCACGTGGTCCACGTCATGGTTCCATTCCTCCAACGTGATGCCGTACTTGGGCGCGATGTACTCGAAAATCTCCCGTGCACGATTGGAAATCGTGTCATCGAACACTTTGCGACGGTATTTCACGACGAGCACGAGATGATAATGCATGAGGAACACCGAATGATGATTCGATTCAAGTTTCATAGCAAACACCTCGCTTCCGATAGGTACGACTGAATGCCAGTATAGCATAAGAAGAAAGCCGATTCATCCCCCGCCTACGCTAACGCTAAGAGGCGGGAGAATCCTCGGCAAAAACAGTTGAAAAAAAGAAGCAGGCCGGACGAAAGCAAATCAGCCAAGAAGAGGCACTGGATAGAATCCGCTCTCCGAATACATGAGCAGAGACCCGTCGCCGATGGGAGTACCGTTGCTCATCGTGGAGAAAGTGTCGCAGAACCACGCATCATGCTCAAGCAATACAGTCGGAACAGGCGTATGCCCGACCACCTGAGTCAGGTGCATGTCCCCGTCTTCGGCGAACTCGCCGCGATCGCACCATAGGGGAGAAGGCGTTCCTGCGCCGCCGCGCGCCGGGCCGATGTCCGTCATGGGCACGACCAGTGAGGCCGGATGGAGGAGCATTCGGTTCAAGCGATCCGCGACTTCCTCGACCGGCATGTCCATGTAATCGGCGCCCAGCCGCCGTCGCCCCCATGCACGGGTGAGCCCGGCGTGCGTGGCCAGAATGTTCCCATCCGACCAAGCCAGTTGGAATGGGATATTTTGCATCAGCTCATGCACCTTGCGATGGGCGCCGGGTTTGAAGCCGGGAGCCAGTGCGCGCACTCGCGCATAGGAGGAGGAGCCTTGCTTCAGGAAGTACGGCACATCGTGGTTGCCGAGCAGTGGAATCACCTCACGTTCCCCGGCTTCGCGCCGATACCATGAGGTGAACGTCTCGAAGAACCGGATCAGTCCATTGTTGGACACGTTCCAGTCGTCGCAGACATCGCCCAACAGGACCATACGGTCAGTGTTCTCGCGTTGCGCCACCCGGCTGATCAAAGGTAGCAGGTCGGCTTTTGCATGCAGGTCGCCGACGAACAATGTACGCATCAAATTGTCTCCCTTAGGGTGGGCAGGATGCCCATGTCCGGTGTGGTCAATGCGATTCGACCCTTGTTGACTATGAGAATGGCGGTGTGGATGCGACTCTCCCTGCCGTCCGTATACCAGGCGACATACTGTCCGCCTTCGGTGAGGACCCGGACTGGCTGGTTCATGTCGTCCGCATTCAGGAGACGGACGACCGCCACACCGTAACCATGTTCGATGGTTCGACGAACGGTTTCCATGGGAGTCCAGTCGTAGGTCGCAAGCCGCCAGCCGACGAATGCGATCAGGGCGAGCAGGCAGATGACCGCCAATGCGGTTTGCCTTGCCAGCAGGGATACGATGACCAGGATGAGTAGTCCGACGGCTTGCAGTAGCTGGGGGAGTGCCGCATGGGCCAGCTCCTGCCATGTGGGTTTCGGAATGATGCAGAACGGCCTTCCGGTTTGAGGCTGCCAGGTTTCTTCGGCCTGCTGTGATGGGGTTTCTGCAGCGGTTTTCGTGTCCTCATCCGTTTTTCTCGGTGCCGGTGATGTGCGGTGGCGTTTCCCTGCTGGTTTCACCGAGGGTGGTTGCTGGTTGAAGTCTTCGGTCTTCGCGTTCGGGCCGGCATGCGGGTTTGATTCCGCGAGCCTACGTTCCATTTCGTTGATGGCCTCTGCCATGTGCTATCTCTCCTTTATCGCTTGTCGCCCGGTGTCGTGTAGTCGTGTTCGCGTACCTGTCGTTCACGGTTGAAACAGTTATGCAGCAGGTTGACGGTGCTGAAGTTCGCGGACTCGTCGTCGCGGACGGCTTGTAGGATGCGCTGCCGGTTGTCCCAGATCAGCTTGTCAGCCTGTTTCTCGGTGAGGCCTTCCAAGTCGCCGTCTTGGTTGAAGTGCACGTACTTGTGCTTGTCGGGGTCCCATCCACCGTACTTGCGGGCCTCTTTGATCTGTTCCTCGCTCATGTCTTCCAGATGCAGGTCGTGGGGGTTGATGGATGGGGCTATGCGCAGGTCGCCGATCGTGGATTCGCCCTTGTTCTGCTCGTCGTGGTTGATGGTCTGCCATGCGGCGGCCTTCAACGCGGTCATGTTCTCCTCGTCGGGTTTGAAGAAGATCTGGTCTCGGATGGCGGAATCCATCATGTCGTGGCGTTTCTCCTCCAGTTCAGTGTCGAGGTCGAAGTCGTCATCCCCGGATTTTTCGGCGAGATCGTCCACGAGGTCGTTGTCGGTGAAGCCCCAGTCGTCGCCGTGGATTTCGGTCAGTTGGCCGCTGTCTATGCGTTGGCTGAGGTCTTCGGTGGTGATGAAGTCCATCCTGTGGTTCACGTACCCGTCATGGTCGATGGACAGGGTGGTTTCCCCGTCTTCGTCGCCGTCGCTTTCCATTACGGAGTAGGCGTGCCAGCCGGCCGGCACCTTGTTGCGGTCGATTCGCCCATCGTCCAAGGCGTAGCCGTTGAGGGTGGATCCGTCGGGCATGTCGAATTCGATATGGCGTGCCTCGTAGGGGTCGTCGAATGCGCCGGTGGCTGTGAGCAGCTGGTTGAAGTCAGGCTCCGTGTCGTCGGTGAGGAGGCTGGCCGCCTGTTGGATTTTTGTGTCGGAGGGGAGGCTGTCCTGCTTGTCTTCGTCCGCGAATCGTCCGTCCGAGCTGCGGCGTCGTTGGCGGGCTTGGGCTGACTTGTTTTGGTTGGTCATTGGAACTCTCCTTCTATGTGGACATATTCAGTATAACAGGCATATTGTCGTTCGGAGACAATTCTAGGGGTCCGGCCTCCCGTTTTGGCGAGAAGCCGTGATGTCGCGAAATCGGCAATACCTGTTATACTGAATTAGTCCACATAAAATTTTCGTAGAAGGCACCAATCATGCTCGGAAAACATCAAACAACAGGGCAGCGAGCCTGATGGCAATCGACCCAGGAACCACGCTCATCCTCATCACGTGCCTCATCTGCACGATAGTGCTCGCCTTCGCCGGAAAAGAAACAGGCGACAAGACGGACACCAGACACGACAACGAACAACGAAAGCGCAAACGTTGAAAATTCACTTGACCGTACGCGGGACGCCGGGGAATGGACGCTCTCCTATATCGGACAGCTCGGACGCCGGCGGCATGTGAAAGGCGGACGACGATGAGGTACGGCGCATCATCCCGACACATGGGGGAGCCCCGGCCGGCGGCGGGCGTGGAGCCGGGACTGCTGGCCGCCGGCCTCGCCATGGCGCCCCTACTCATGGCGTTCGGCGCCCTCGCCACCCTGGGCGGCGCGCTCCTGCTGCGGCTCCTGTCCGGCATCCGCATCATGACCGCCATCTCGCAGGCCGCCGCCGCCACGTTTTTTCATACTGCTCATGCCGGCCGGCGTCTGCCGGCTCATCGCACGCATACGCGGATGGGATCCGGACCCGGATCCCACGGAAAGGAACTGATCATGGCATTCGACTACATGCATCCGCCGGAGGATTTCGAATATCTGGGCGAATGGTGCAAAGCGTGGCGGGATCCCGCGACGGGGGATTGGACGATAAGCCAATTGCTCGACGGCCTGGAGACCGAGCAGATCATCCTGTCCGGCGAGGAGGTCAGGGAATTGGCCCGGCTCGCCGCCCAACACGATCCGACCGATTACGAGCTGGAGTACGGGGAGCTGCGCCGACCCATGTTCGCCTCGCCGGACGAGAACGGGACGGCCGTCAACGCCGCGGAGGGAGCGGGCGGCGAACAGGCGCGCATCCACGCCGCCGAAGCCCTGCACCGGTTGGGGCGCGTCTGATGTCCGGTTACTGGCTGGGAGTGCTCACCCCGTTCGCGATCGTATTGGGAATCCTATTGCTCTGGCTGGCCGGCAGCCTGTTCGCCGCGATCGTCAGCTGGGCGTGGAAGCGGGCGCATTACGGGCTGCTGAAGAAGGGTTGGATCGCAGAGGACTACGACGAGGACTCAAGGGAATGGACCACCCGCCCCGGCGCGGAACGCCTGGCGGCCGCCCTGACCCGGTACGGCGAATACCGGATGCTCCCGTGCTTCGGCTGGATGATCCTCATCGTCCGCGACCACAAGAATGAGAGACATGATGAGAAAAGGAATTGATCCGCCCCATATCGTCGCGTTGACGATAGTCGTCTGCGCTGCCATCGCCCCCGCGTTCATGCTGTGGGGTCGGACGATCGGGGAATGGGCTGTCGGAATCGCCGTTTATACGCTGATTACGGCAGTAGTGCTATCGCTGCTCGTCCTCGATTTTGTTATCGTCAGATATGATGTCATGGCATTGCTGATACAAGCTCTGTCCGGTTCGGAAATCGTCGGTTCGGTATCGCGCCTGCTGTTTGTACTGGGCCAGATATGGGTCATCATCCTGTCCATACGGATTCCCCCATCGTTCTGGGAAAAGCGTTTGGCGGTATTGCCTTTCCAAGCGGATCCGGATAATTCCGCACTCGCGCTCTGCATTGGTTTATTCTCAGGCGCTTTTCTTCTTGTCATAGTTGCGCTTTGGATGCCTGAAGACCTTCCGGGGGTCCCGGAATTCTGGAATGCGCAGGTTTGTATGGATTCGATTTTCGGGGTCGGTCTTCCATGGTCCAAGCCGGTCATATTCACCGTGTCTTCGAAAGGCTACACGATCATACGTCGGAATGGGATGCTGAAGCTGAACAAGCAGGCCGACGAGTTCTTGGACTATTGCCCAACATGGGTTTCGATTCGCAACGACCATCATCGGGGACTGCTCCTGATCGAACGGTACCACCCGGGCATGCAGGACATTGTCAACAGGTTGGATCGAGAGGCCGGTATCCGGCATCCGGCGGATAAGGAGACAGAAAATTGAACGAGGAGGAATACGAAGAGCTGGCACGCTGGCTGCCATGCCACCCCGGCCGATGGGTCGCATGGCCGGAACCGTTCGGAACCCGGGCCGAGGCCGACGCGTTGTTCGAATCGTTGCGCGACGGCGGGCTTGAATCATTCAAGGTCGATTCGGCCGCGCTCCGCTGGCGGATAGACGAGTTCAAATCGATTGTGGACGGGCGCGGGCTTATCTGGATGGAGGTGAGCTGCGCATGGTGAAAAGCCTCACAATCGGATTGGTCGATGATGGCGTTGCGACATGGAACCCGGTTTCCGATGGGAACCTACTGGTGACGGGTGGCGCGGGATGCGGCAAGACCTGGTGGCTGACACACACCCTGATACCTGGTCTCAACGAAATGGGGCAACGGGTCTATATGTTTGACGGGTATGTGGATCGAGGTTATACCAAGCCCGTGCAAGGTGTGATTCCGGTGAACGATCCCACGTCCATCTTGGAAGAGCCGGATTCCTTTCTGATTATCGACCATGTGAATCCGGGTCTTGAAGACGATTCAGCTTTGATGGAGACGGTAAGGGAGAGTGACGCCCGTATCCCGATTATCCTGTCCGTCCAACTGGTTCCAGACCGGGAGCAATGGTCCGCATGGGCAGAACTGGACATAATGGTTCCTTCACTACGTCCGAGTGCGGTGCCGCATACAACGGCAAGCCGTTCAGTCGTACGTTCACCGCAGAACAGGCGAAGCAACTGCAATTCATCCACTATTAGAAAGGACTTCCCCGATGGGGGACAGGAAACTTGAGACGGTCGCCAGAGAGGTGTTCCTGAGCATTCCACCCGACGTCAGGACGGGCGTGTTCATCGACGTTTTCACGCCATGCGACTGGCATCACGCCGCCCGCTGCATGGTCGATTACGCGGGGATTCTAGACGACCCGCGCGAACCGTTCGCCCCCGCCTGCGACATGCCGGTCATCTGCACGACCACGGTCACGGAAAAGACCGTCATCTCGGACGTGCGCCCGCTGGCCTATCTGCCCGACGAGGCGTTCGTCTACATGCTGGTAGTGGACATGGAGATGGACTGCGTCGAAGTGGACGTCGAAAAGAACGGAATCGTGTACGTGGAAAACCGTCCCGACGCCATCGGTCAGGCGTACGCCGACCTCGCCGACGACCTGAACGACGCCGTAAGCGAATCGGAGAAGTTCGCCCTGTACGATTCGTTGAACGCGGTCTACCAGTTCGCATACCGGCTTTCCGAACTGACCCAGCGGCATCTCGTCTTGGAAAGGAGCCGGACTTGGAAACTCGCGGAGTAAGAGTCAGGTTCTCCTCCCCCGCGCATGAGAACCGGTACTGGTGGGCGATAATCGAATGCGACGGACGCTTTCTGGTGTGCGCGCGAGAACGATTGGTCTTGCCGGACGGGCTGGTGGAGTACACGGTGGCCGACCGGTGGAACGGGATACGCGGACACGTCCCCGACGGGCGTTCGGGCGTCACGGGGGCGTGCCGTCCGGCAGATGCGGCATGGCTGCTGGAACAGGCGAGAACGCATGGGTTAATCGACGCCAAGCCACTGCATGTGGCCGAATACAGACAGGAGAACGACAAGTGACCAGATTCGACCAGACGGGCGTAACACTCACCAAGCATCAGAACAACGCCGCGCTCGGCGTGAACATCCTCCCCGACGCCATCGGTCAGCGAAACCAGCACGAACTGCATTGGAGGTTCAGCTGATGGAGCTTGTCGAATACGCTCAGGCGGTGGACCATTCGCGGATGCCATTGCTGTTGAGGGTCCTGAATGCTCTCGGTCGGTATGCCTTCCTCGCGGACATTCCGCTCATGGCGTATGCCTATTGCCTGGTGATGGCACGGAACGGCTTTCCTAATCTCACGATGGACGAGGTCAGGCTCGTCGGCGCATCGGTGCTGCTGCCGTTCGCCGCCCTCGCGCTCATGTCCCCGGCCGAGAACTGGAACCCCCAAGGCCCGAAGCCGAAGACCATGGACGAGTATGTGGGCGACGTGTGGAATCTCGATGGTCTCGCGATCGCCGAACCCGGATATATGGACCCGTTGTCCGGTTTCCCCCGAATCAAAGGATCCTACCGGGTTTCATGGAAGCGGAACGGGCGGCGCGTCGAAGGCACGCTGGGCATCGACGGGGCAAACGTCGAACTGCGCGATAACCAAGGGATGATTATTTCCCCGGTGAATCCAGGGACACCGGTATGGAAGCCGGGCGCGAAACATTCGAAAGGGTAGCCGGTCAACGACCGCAATGACGAGCATTGCGGCTTGTCCCTGTCCGGTAGTGCCAGTGAACGGCTGTAACCGTTCTCCTACCTTTAATTGACGGAACATCATAGGGTGGTTGACTGCACCCTTACGCCGT
>SKEH01000913.1_pt1 | contig 14676 bp, 17 predicted proteins | sample 4826571 | NCBI WGS metagenome assembly SKEH01 (sample SAMN11008814, study PRJNA524170) | human gut metagenome | biome: Human fecal sample; material: Feces; isolation source: fecal sample from pouch patient p29 | host: Homo sapiens | place: Israel: Tel-Aviv | collected 2016-09-14 | reverse complement strand
TTCGAGCAAGCTCATCAGCTAAATAAAAAAACAGCTAGACCATTTATGGTCTAACTGTTAACTTGAACCGCCATCAACTTGATTTGACGAACAGCCACAATTTTAAAGAGCAGCCTCTGTGCTGCTCTTTTTTGAAAGGATGATTTTATGCATCAAATCTCGATTGATATTGAAACCTACTCTAGTGTCAACTTAGCCAAAAGTGGCGCATATCCTTACGCCGCCAGCAGTGATTTTGAACTTTTGCTGTTTGGCTACGCGGTTGATTTTGGCCCAGTAAAAGTGATTGATCTAACCCAAGGTGAACAAATTCCAATCGAAATCTACCAAGCCCTCGATGATCCTACGATTATCAAATCCGCCTTCAATGCTCAGTTTGAACGCGTCTGTCTCTCCCGCTTTGTTGGTCATCAATTGAGCCCGCAAGGCTGGCACTGCTCCAGGGTCTGGGCTGCGACTTTAGGTTTGCCCCTTTCGCTTAAAGATGTCGGCACAGTCTTGGGCCTAGACAAACAGAAAATCACGGCCGGCAAGGAATTAGTGAAATACTTCTGCACGCCTTGCATGCCAACTAAAACTAACCAAGGTCGCACCCGGAATTTTCCCTACCATGCTCCAGATAAGTGGCAACTATTCAAGGAATATAACCAGCGTGACGTGGAAGTTGAAATGGCCATCTCACAAAAACTTAGTTCTTATCCAGTCCCCCAATCAGAATGGGAGCTCTACTGGATGGACCAACGAATCAACGACCGCGGGATTTTAATTGATCAAGAGCTAGTCGATAATGCCATCAAGTGTGACCAAACTTTCCGCCAGCAATACTTTGCTAAATCACAAAAGATCACCGGCCTTGATAATCCTAACTCGCCCCTCCAGCTAAAGACTTGGCTAAATGAGCAAGGCGTTCAAGTCGACTCACTTGCCAAAACTGCTGTTGCCGACTTAGTTAAGACTAGCAGCGGCCAAATTAAAAAGGTGCTTACTCTGCGCCAGCTTCTGGCTAAATCCAGCATCAAGAAATACCAGGCCATGCAAAATGCCATGAGCAACGACCACCGCGTCCATGGCTTACTGCAATTTTATGGAGCTACCCGCACTGGTCGTTGGGCTGGACGGTTGGTTCAAGTGCAAAACTTGCCCCGCAACTCCCTACCAGAATTGCAAGCTGTTCGTGATTTAGTTAAGCAAGGCGATTTTGAAACACTCGGACTACTTTATGAGTCTGTTCCCGATGTGCTGTCCCAACTCATCCGGACGGCTTTTATCCCTAAAGCTGGCTATTCATTTTACGTAGCTGACTTCTCAGCCGTCGAAGCGCGTGTGATTGCCTGGCTGTCTGGCGAAACATGGCGCCAAGAGGCCTTTGCCCAAAATAAAGACATCTACTGCGAATCTGCCAGTCAGATGTTTGGCGTGCCAGTTGTCAAACACGGCATCAATGGTGAACTGCGCCAAAAAGGCAAGATTGCGGAGCTCGCTCTTGGTTATGGTGGATCAGTTGGCGCTCTAAAGGCCATGGGAGCAACCAAGATGGGATTAACCGAAGACGAACTACCATCCTTAGTTACCATGTGGCGAGAGGCTAGTCCCAACATTGTGCAATTTTGGTGGGATGTCGATCAAGCGGCTAAAAACTGCATCCGTACTCACCTTCATACAAATACGCACGGAATGAACTTCAGCTACCAGGGCAACTGCCTTTTTATTCAGCTGCGCTCTGGTCGCAGGCTCTGTTATCCCCAGCCTAAGATTGGCCTTAACCGTTTTGGCAGTGAATCAATTACCTTCATGGGAATTAACACGGTCAAGAAGTGGGGCCGAATTGAAACTTACGGTGCTAAGCTGGTCGAAAATATCGTTCAAGCAACTAGTCGCGATTTACTAGCTTGGGCTATGTTTCGTTTGGAAAAAGCCGGCTACCCATCTGTCATACATATCCACGATGAAACGGTAATTGAAGCCCCAAAAGGAAAGTCTCTCGATGAAATTATTGCCATCATGACTGAAACGCCAAGCTGGGCTAAAGGATTAATTTTAAATGCGGCTGGCTTTGTTGGTGATTTTTATCAAAAAGATTAACTCAAATAGGTTTATTTTTCGCTCTCTTCTGGCTATTAGATGAGGGCGTTTTTTCTTGCCCCCAAATAGTAATTTTAGAAAGGATCTGAAACAAATGTCAGAAGAAATTCTTCAAGCTCCAGAAGCTATCAAAAAGCTGCGCATAGGGCGACCTAACCCAAATTACCGCCCATTAATTTTTGTGGCTGCACCTTTTAGCGAAGTAGTCAAAGGTGATAGAGAGGTTCTAACTCAAGTGCGGGATTATTGCCGTTATATCCACGAAGTTGGCGGGATTCCAATTTGCCCTCAGCTCTACTTCCCCCAGTTTGTTAACCTCCATCACTACCATGATTTTCAAGTGATGAACTTTCTTTGCTTAGTGCTATTAGCTAAGTGCGAAGAAGTCTGGTCTTTTGGCGTGCCGACTCGTGACATGAAGTTCTTCATCAAGAAGGCTTTTGCTAAAGATATCCCCGTTCGCTATTTCAATGAAGATATGGAGGCTTGGTAAAAATGAAGTTCACTCTTTCAGTTGCAACAGTTAGCGGCATTGCCAGCAACACCCATTATCAAAGTGTCCAAGAAATTAATTCTGCTTCAGATTTGCAAACGGCAGTTAAAAATGACCATGTTTGCGGGCTTTTTAAAAATGGACAACGCTCGCTAGCTAATTTTCTTCAAGCTGACTGCTTGGTAATGGATTGTGATAATGACCACACCGAAGACCCAGGTGGCTGGATTAAACCCAGCGATCTATCAAATTACTTTGAAGACGTGGCTTACGCGATTACCTTTTCCCGTAACCACATGAAGGAAAAACATGGCAAAGCGGCTCGGCCAAAGTTTCACGTGTATTTTCCAATCCACCCCATCAAAGATGCCAAAACTTATGCCGAGCTCAAGCATGAGATCCAGCGCTATTTTCCTTATTTTGATGCTAATGCTTTAGATGCGGCTCGGTTTGTTTTTGGCACGCCTGCTACTAAAGTTGATTTGCATGAAGGCAGCTTAACGGTAGATCAGTTCATGATGAGCAAACGTTTCTTTGATCAAGCAGCTAACCAAATACCAGAAGGCAAGCGCAATGCCACCCTTTCTCATTTTGCTGGCCGAGTCATTATGCGGCTAGGTGCAACTGACCAGGCCTACCAAGCCTTTCTTGATGAAGCCGATAAGTGTGATCCACCATTACCTGATCAGGAACTCAACGCAATCTGGCACAGCGCTTTGAAGTTTGGCAAGAAGATGGCCGCCCGGCCTGGCTATGTGCCACCAGCTGAGTACAATCAGCCCGATGATACTCTACAACCCAGTGATTACTCTGATACCGGCGAAACTTACGTCTTTGTTGATAACTGTAAGCAGCGAGTTTGTTACACCAGCCAATCGGGCTTCATGTGGTTTGATGGCAAGATTTGGCAGGAGTCAGAACCCTTAGCGTTAGGTGAAGTTCAACGCTTCACTGACAGGCAATTAAATGATGCTCAAATCCGCATTGAGCAAGCAAAGAAAGTCATCAATCAAAATGGGGTCAGTTTGCTGGTTAAAAACCTCGGGCGAGCTAAAGCCATTAAAGAATTAAACGATACCCAACTTCAAACCTTAAATGACTATGAACAAGCTATCCAATACCAAAAGTTCATCTTAAAAGAACGAAGTGTGCGTGGAATTAGTGGTGTATTAATTAACTCTCGGCCACTACTTAATAAAGAATTGAACGAGTTTGACGCGGATCCATTCTTGTTGAATACACCTGTTGGTCCATTCAATCTCAAAAAAGGAATGCGGGGCAAGCAAGATATTATGGCCAGTGAGTTGATTACTAAATCTACAAGTTGCGCTCCTAGTCCTCAAGGAATGGATATCTGGCAAGAAGCCCTGAATACTTTCTTTTGTAATGACCAGGACTTAATTAATTATGTTCAAGAAATTGTCGGTTTAGTTGCCATTGGTCAAGTTTACCTTGAGGCCCTAATTATTGCTTATGGCGATGGTCGCAATGGTAAATCAACCTTTTGGAACACTATCGCTAGCGTTCTTGGCAGCTATACCGGCCATTTATCATCAGATGCTTTGACTGTTGGTGTCCGACGCAATGTTAAGCCTGAAATGGCAGAAGTAAAGGGCAAGCGACTCATTATCTCGGCTGAACTTGAAGAAGGTAAGCGGCTCAACACTTCCACCATCAAGCAGCTCTGTTCAACGGATGAAATCTATGCCGAAAAGAAATATATGAAACCCTTCTCCTTTACACCTAGCCACACGATTGTCCTCTATACCAACTACCTACCCCATGTTGGCGGTAATGATGACGGTATTTGGCGACGTTTAATCGTGATCCCCTTCAAGGCAAAAATCACTGGTCGCTCAGATATTAAAAACTACACAGCCTACTTAACCGAGCAAGCGGGGCCAGCAGTTTTGCAATGGATTATTGAGGGTGCACAGCGCATCATCCAGCAAAATTACCAGTTAAGCACCCCCAAAGTTGTAAAGCAGGCCATTCAAGATTATCACGCTGATAACGACTGGCTGGGACACTTCATTTCTGAAAAATGTGTGGTTGGCCATGATTATACGCAAAAGTCAGGAGAACTCTATCAAAAATACCGTGAATACTGTCAAGGTATTGGAGAATACACTAGAAGCACATCCGACTTTTACACGGCTCTAGAAAATGCCGGCTTTAAACGTCATCGCAAAAATAGCGGGGTCCTGGTTTATGGTTTATGTCTGAAAGCAGAAGACTTCCTCGACTAACACCGACCTGCACTTAATCATCATCAAGAATGCCTTTATATCAGCACTTTAACTTTACTGTGTATGTCGTGTTACTCTCTTCTATAACTTTATATAGAAGGTAAAAAGAGTAAATAAAATATATAGAAAGATAGAAAGATGACCATCACGATCAACACAGCTGGATGAAACTTAATTGAAAGGAGATCTTACAAATGCGAGAAAAACAAATTGAAGCAGCCTTTGTTAAAGCCACCAAACAGCGCAGTGGCCTGTGCCTGAAGTTCACTTCACCATCGATGGCCGGAGTACCAGACCGAATTGTGCTCCTGCCACATGGTCTGATGGGCTTTGTCGAAATGAAAGCTCCCGGCAAATGCCCTCGCCCTCTGCAAGTTAACTGCATCAAGCAACTACAAGACTTGGGCTTTAAGGTCTTTGTCTGTGACAACTTAAATCAGATTGGAGGAATCCTGAATGAAATACAAAGCCCATCCTTACCAAGCCTACGCGACTAACTTTATCTTAGAACACCCCATTGCTGCGATTTTACTGGACATGGGTTTAGGCAAAAGCGTCATCACTTTAACCGCCATCAATCAACTCATCCAGCAAGGCCAGGTCCACAAGGTTTTAGTGATTGCACCATTGCGGGTGGCCAAAAGCACCTGGCCTGATGAGATCCAGAAATGGGACCACTTAAAAGGCCTCAGCTACTCAGTTGTAATTGGTTCCCCTGCCCAGCGCAAAGCTGCCCTACTAGCAGATACAGATCTATACATCATCAACCGCGAAAACGTGAAGTGGTTGGTAGAAGATTCTGGTGTTGCCTTTGACTTTGACATGTTAGTCATCGATGAATTATCAAGTTTCAAGTCTTACCAAGCTAAACGCTTTAGGAGCTTAATGAAAGTTCGCCCTCTTGTTAAACGTGTCGTCGGCTTAACTGGTACGCCGTCCAGCAATGGCTTGATGGATTTGTGGACCGAATTCAAGGTGCTAGACATGGGGCAAAGATTAGGACGATACATCTCGCATTATCGCGAGCGTTACTTTTTGCCAGACAAACGTAATCAATATGTGGTTTGGACCTATAAACCAAAGCCACACGCCGAAGAGGCTATCTATGATCAGATTAATGACATCACCATCTCCATGCGCAGTAAAGATTACTTGCAGATGCCGCCTTTAACCATGAATCAAGTCAAAGTAAAGTTAAGCTCCAGTGAACAAGCAGCCTATGATACTTTGAAAAATCAACTCATCGTAGAGGTCAAGCACCAACAAATCAATGCTTTAAATGCGGCATCGCTGGCCAATAAGCTCTCCCAGATGGCTAACGGCTGCGTCTACGATGAGGACAAACACCAGATTCTTATCCACCAGAGAAAGCTTGATGCCCTGGAAGATTTAATTGAAGGCGCTAATGGCAAGCCAGTCTTGATCGCCTATTGGTTCAAGCATGATTTGGTTCAGATTAAACAGCGCTTCAAGGTTCGTGAAATTAAAACCGCTGCCGACATTAAAGAATGGAATGAGGGTCGGATTCCTATCGGCATCATTCATCCAGCAGCTGCTGGTCACGGTTTAAACTTGCAAGCTGGTGGCTCCACCCTTATCTGGTTTGGCCTGACTTGGAGTCTAGAATTGTACCAGCAAACTAATGCTCGGCTTTGGCGCCAAGGACAAAAGGAGCCGGTTGTCATCCACCACTTAATTACCAGTGGCACGATCGATGAACAAATTATGCAGGCCTTAGCCAGAAAGGATAAGAGCCAGCTGGCCTTGATTGAAGCTGTCAAGGCAGAACTTAATGGAGGTAAGGAGCATGAACAACATTATGTGGAACTACTTGGATAAACGCAATGCGACCATCGCAGCTTTAAAAGACTACAACGATATGCGCTTCATCATTGATGATTATCAAAACCAGCGCAGCCATCTTCAAGATAAGATGTTAGGCATTACTAGCCCGCAACCTAAATTAACAACTGGCAGAGCAAGTTTTGGCAATCATCAAGAAGATCATCTGATTGAAGGCCTGACAAAATTAGAACAGGCCAACGAACGCTACCAGGCAGCACTAGCCTACCTAAAGTGGTTTGAACCCGCCTGGCAAGAACTAACTGAAGATGAGCAGTGGTTGCTTGATGTCTGTTACCGAACACCTAACCAATCAGTAAACAAGGGACTATTACTTGTCAGTGACCACTTCTTCATTGCCAAGTCGACTGCTTACAACAAGAAAAATCAAGCCCTCGATCACCTGACGCTTTTGCTTTATGGCAGCCACCACTAAGTCGGTAAAAATCCGAACACTTTTCTTATCGAGCGGTGGTATACTAATAGTGTAAAGTAATAGCTACTCGACTAGCCTAGTGGTTCTAAGCGACCACTGGGCTTTTATTATGCCCGCAGAAAGGAGGCTTGCTTATGCCTTACGCACCAAAGAAACCGTGTCGCTACCCTGGCTGCCCCCAGCTTACTCATCAAACTTACTGCAAGAAGCACACTCAAGTCATGAATCACAATTACAATCACTACCAACGACCAAAAACTCATCACCAACGCTACCACCGTGGTTGGCCCAAGATTCGTCAGCGCTACCTGCGCCTCCACCCCTTCTGCGAGATGTGTCGCTCGCAAGATCGCTTTACTAAGGCTACTGAAGTCCACCACGTCTTGCCACTTGAGCACGGTGGAACTAATGACTTCAAAAACTTAATGGCACTTTGTAAAGCCTGCCACTCACGCATCACCGCACAAATGGACGACCGCTGGCACCAAAAGCCTCGTGTTTATCATTATTAACCTAGGGAGGGCCCATTCAAATCCTTAAGGAGGAGCACCGCGGGAACGGGCGTGGGCCTTCGCGTACAAAAATTTGATTTCAAACGGGGTATTAACCCCCACCATTAGAGAGGAGGGATAACTTGGCTAAAGATGGTACTAATCGGGGTGGCGCAAGGGTCGGGGCTGGACGAAAACCTAAATCACTGCATGATAAGCTCGCTGACGGGCAAGAAGCAAATGTAATCGACCTGCCAGAACCCGCTAATCTTGAAGGTCATGTGATGCCTCCCGTTAAAAAGTACCTGAAGGCCGAGCAAAAAAGCGGGCTCGAATTTGATGCCGCAGACATCTTCAAAGAAACTTGGCAATGGTTGGTCGAACGTGGCTGTGAACGGTTAGTCAACAGCCAGCTAATTGAGCAATACGCAGTCAGCGTCAGTCGCTGGATTCAATGTGAAGAGTGTATCTCAAAGTTTGGCTTTCTAGCCCGCCACCCCACAACTGGCAATGCCATCGCTTCACCTTACGTGGCAATGAGCCGGGATTACATGAAGCAATCTAGTCAGCTTTGGTTTCAGATTTTTCAAGTGGTCAAAGAAAACAACGCGGCCGCTTATCAAGGCACTACTCCTCAAGATGATGTGATGGAGCGGCTATTAAGAACCCGGAAAGGAAAATACTAATGCAAATTATCAAACAAAAGATCAATAAACTAATCCCTGCAGACTATAATCCTCGTAAAGATTTAAAGCCTGGGGATCCAGAATTTGAAAAACTAAAACGCTCAATTCACGAATTTGGCTATGTTGACCCAATCATCTGGAATAAACAAACCGGCCACGTCATTGGTGGTCACCAACGCTTGAAAATCCTTCAAGACGAAGGTCTTACTGAAGTCGACTGTGTAGTTGTTGACTTTGATGAAGCCAAAGAAAAGGCCCTCAACGTTGCTTTAAATAAAATCAGTGGTGCCTGGGATCAAGCCAAACTTGGCCTCTTAATCTCTGATTTAGAAGCATCTGCCTTTGATGTTTCCCTAACTGGTTTTGACGAAAGTGAAATTGCCGACCTGCTAGAAACTGATAGCAACACTAAGGATGACAATTTCGATGTTGATGCTGAATTAAAGCAGCCCACCTTTTCTCAAGCTGGGGACATTTGGCATCTTGGTCGCCACACCCTATTTTGCGGTGATGCGACTAAAGCAGAATCCTACCAAAAGTTGCTCGGTAAAACGCAGGTTAACTTGGTTCTTACTGACCCACCCTATAACGTCGACTACCAAAGCAAAGCTGGCAAGATCAAAAATGACCATCAAGCCAGTGACAAGTTCTATCAATTTCTTCTGGATGCCTTTCAAAATATGAATCAAGCTATGGCCGATGATGCCAGCATCTATGTTTTCCATGCCGATACGGAAGGATTAAACTTCCGTCGCGCTTTTCAAGATGCTGGCTTTTATTTATCTGGTTGCTGCATCTGGAAGAAGCAATCTTTAGTTTTAGGCCGCTCGCCTTACCAGTGGCAACACGAACCCGTTCTTTATGGCTGGAAGAAAACCGGCAAACACGAATGGTACACTGGCCGCAAGGAATCAACTATCTGGGAGTTCGATAAACCTAAGAAAAACAAAGAACATCCAACCATGAAGCCTATTCCACTCTTGGCCTATCCAATCATGAACTCGACCATAACCAACTGCACGGTACTCGATCCTTTTGGTGGCTCTGGTTCAACCTTAATTGCCTGTGAGCAAACCAAGCGAACCTGCTTCATGATGGAACTGGATGAAAAATACTGCGACGTTATTATCAAACGTTACATCGAGCAAGTTGGCTCTGTTCAAGATGTATCTGTGGAGCGATATGGGAAAACAATCCCCTACTCTGAAGTGGTAAAGCGTGATAAATAACTCGCTAAATCCTTGCTATCTGTGCCTTTCAGAGTGATATATACAGTACCAAAACGAAAGAGAGGTACAGAAAATGATTATTAACTTTGGTGTAACAGGTAAAAACCGCAAGCAATTAGTCACGGCCATTGCCAACTTCACAAACTGCAAGGCCGAATACCAATACACACCAACCTACGCTTATAAGATTGGTCCCTACACTGTCACCCAAAATGGTGAATTGGTGTACCAGGAGGAAAACATCCAACCCTTATTAGTAGACTTGGCAAAGCAAGGATTTAATCCTAAAGATGACAAAATCAACCTAAAGCTCAGCTATAACCGCCAGAATTTTGATGAATCTTCTCTCGACCATTTACGCCAGCTAATCTGGGCTAAGGGCAACTTAATCAAAGAAGCCCTTGCCATTGATAGCTTACCGCTAGAGGTAACGGACGAAAAAGTGAGCTTAGACTGGTTTAAGGAAATCGATCCAAAAGAATCTGAGGCTTATCAGCTCTTTTTAAATCACCTGGTTGATTACGCCAAAAAACGAACCCGAGTAATCACGCAGCCGCGCGAATACGAAAATCCGCGCTATGCTTTCCGCTGTTTTCTCCTTCAGCTTGGCTTCATTGGGCCTGAGTATAAGGAAGCAAGAAAGATTCTACTGAGTAAGCTTCATGGCTCATGTGCATTTAGGAAGGAGGCCACTAACCATGCGTAGAATTGAAGATGAATTAGCTAAGCGCGACCGGATTCGCAAGCAAGTCTTAACCATCAGAGATACTGGCGAAGTAAACATGTTTGATGTGCCAAATGTTGAGCGCTTAGCCTATTACTACAACTGCCACGACCTTATCGAGTACATTCATGAAGATCGAGCCGGATATTTAAACTTAATCATGACAGGAAAATTCAATTAACCAACTAAGGCATTGACCACTATAGTCAGTGCCTTTTTAGCTACCCGAAAGGATGTGATCCCTCTTTGAATAAACTCAAGAATTATCAGCCTAGCCGCTTTATGGCTAAAGATTCTACTTACGACAAGGATGCCGCTGACTTTGCGGTTTCCTTTATCGAGTGCCTTTGTCACACTAAGGGCACCTGGGCCGGGAAGCCTTTCGAATTAATCGACTGGCAAGAACAAATCATTCGTGACCTTTTTGGTATTTTGAAACCCAATGGCTACCGCCAATTCAACACAGCCTATGTAGAAATTCCTAAAAAGCAAGGTAAATCTGAACTTGCTGCCGCTGTTGCCCTATTGCTTTGTTGTGCAGACGGCGAAGAGCGAGCTGAAGTCTATGGTTGCGCCGCTGATCGCCAACAAGCTGCCATTGTCTTTGATGTTGCGGCTGACATGGTGCGGATGAATCCAGCCTTAAAGAAGCGCTGTAAGATCCTCGCCTCGCAAAAACGGCTGATCTATGAACCAACCAACAGCTTCTACCAAGTCCTCTCAGCGGATGCCTACTCCAAGCACGGCTTCAATGTTTCAGGAGTAATCTTTGATGAGCTGCATACCCAGCCAAACCGTAAGTTATATGACGTGATGACTAAAGGCTCCGGTGATGCCAGAACCCAGCCACTCTACTTTTTGATTACCACTGCTGGAACCGATGAGCATTCCATTTGTTATCAAGTTCATCAAAAGGCGCTCGACATCATGGAAGGCCGCAAGCATGACCCGCGATTTTACCCGGTTATCTATGGGGCTGATCGCGAAGAAGACTGGTCAGATCCAGAAGTATGGAAAAAGGCCAATCCTTCTTTAGGCGTTACCGTAGCTATGGAAAAGGTAAAAGATGCCTATAATTCGGCCAAAGAAAACCCGGCAGAAGAGAATACTTTCCGCCAGCTTCGCTTAAACCAATGGGTAAAACAAGATGTCCGCTGGATGCCGATGGATAAATGGGACGCGTGTGCTTTTCCAGTTGATCCTAATCAATTGCGGGGACGACCTTGTTATGGCGGGCTTGACTTATCATCGACAACCGATATCACGGCTTTTGTTTTAGTCTTTCCGCCACTTGATGACAGTGAAGGCTTCACCCTGCTGCCCTACTTTTGGATTCCAGAAGATAACGTTGATTTGCGGGTGCGACGTGACCATGTTCCTTATGATATTTGGAAACAACAGGGCTTCTTGCAAACAACGGAAGGCAATGTTGTCCATTACGGCTACATCGAGCATTTCATTGAAGAATTGGGAAAGAAGTACAACATCCGAGAAATTGCCTTTGACCGTTGGGGCGCTGTCGAAATGGTTCAAAATCTCGAAGGCATGGGTTTTACTGTGGTTCCCTTTGGCCAGGGCTTCAAGGATATGACCCCGCCAACTAAAGAACTGATGCGCTTAACCTTAGAGAAGAAAATCGCTCATGGCGGCCAACCAGTCCTACGCTGGATGATGGATAACGTCTACATTCGCACTGATCCAGCCGGCAATATTAAGCCTGACAAAGCCAAGTCAACTGAGAAGATTGATGGCGTTGTCGCTACTATCATGGGGCTTGATCGCGCTATCCGCAATGAAGGCGGTGATGGAGATTCTGTTTATGACAATCGCGGATTATTGTTGATATAATGATTCAAGAAAGCGAGGAAGATTGTTATGAACCATGAGCAAGGCAAAGCGCCAATTGATATCTCATTACTAACCAAAGAACAATTTGATAATGAGATTCAAAAAGGCTTCTCCGATTTTGAGAACGGAAGAACTTTCACTGCTGAACAAGTACAAGCACAGCTACTTAAACATGAAAACGATAACTAATAAACACTAAGGCATCGACTTTTAGCGGGTCGGTGCTTTTATTATGCTCTGATTCAAAAAGGCTATAACACATGTAGTAGTACAGCCTTAAATTCTGTGTTGTCTCTTTAATCTCAGCAGGATTACTAACAACTATCTCCTTAGCCATTAACCATCCAGTCGTGAAACTCAGGATGTTTTTCAGGATCATAGTGACCATTCTCATCTATTTCAATATCTTCAACTGGATAATTTTTGAGTAGCTCTACCCAATCTTCTGCTGTTGGAATTTTATCCATAAATATCACCTCTCGAATTATCATGTGACACCTTTATTGTCTCATAAGTATTGAATCAAAGCCACGAAAGGAATTTCACAATGAGTATTTTCAATAAACTATTTCACACCAACAAGGCCTCACCTAAAAACACCTTGTCCAGTACCATGTCATTTCTCTTTGGCAGCACTACGGCTGGGCAAAACGTGACTGAACGAACTGCCATGCAAAATACGGCCGTTTATGCCTGCGTCCGCGTTCTTGCTGAAAGTTTAGCGACCTTACCTTTGCATCTTTACCAGCTAACTGATGATGGTGGCAAGCAACGGGTTAATGACCACTCATTATCCTTCCTGCTTCATGATGCCCCTAATCCTGAGATGACCAGTTTCATTTTTAGAGAAACTATGATGAACCATCTCCTGCTCTGGGGCAATGCCTATGCCCAGATCATCCGTAATGGCCAGGGGCAAATTACCGGGCTCTATCCCCTAATGCCTGATCGCATGGATGTTAACCGAGCTCGCAATGGTGAGCTTTATTACACCTACACGCGCAACTATGATGACTACCAAGCCAAGGACGAGTCAAAACAAGTCGTTCTTCTAAGTGATGAGGTCTTGCATATTGCTGGCCTTGGCTTTGATGGTCTAATTGGCTACAGTCCGATTGCAATGGCTAAAAATGCCATTGGTCTGTCTTTAGCAGCTGAGCAGTATGGTTCTACCTTCTTCAAAAATGATGCGACGCCAGGCGGTATTCTCGAACACCCCAGTGTTGTCAAAGATCCCGAGCGCCTTCGGAAAAGTTGGCAATCTCAATTCTCAGGCCCCAGTGGTCATAGTATTGCGGTATTAGAAGAAGGCATGACTTTTCACCAATTATCAATTCCTCCGGACCAAGCACAGTTCCTAGATACCAGAAAGTTCCAATTAGATGAAATTGCCCGCATCTTCCGAATTCCACCACACATGATTGGGGACTTAGAGCGCTCGACTTTTTCTAATATCGAACAACAATCTCTCGAATTTGTGAAGTACACCTTGAATCCTTGGTGTGTTCGCTGGGAACAAGCCATGAACCAACAACTTCTTAGTAAAGAAGAACAAGGCCGTTATTTCATCAAGTTCAATGTTGATGGCCTAATGCGTGGTGACTATGAAAGCCGGATGAATGGCTACGCAATCGGTCGCCAAAACGGCTGGCTCTCAGCTAATGATATCCGCGAATTAGAAGATCTTAACCGAATCCCCACTGAGGATGGTGGCGATGAATATCTGGTCAACGGCAATATGCTACCAGTTAAGGATGCAGGACAATTTTATCAAACTAAAACGACAGGAAGTGATCAAGCATGAAACGATTCTGGAATTGGAGCAGCGAAAATAATACCCCAACCTTAACCATCAACGGGACCATTGCTCCTGATTCATGGATTGATGATGAAGTCAGCCCCCAAGTTTTTCAAGACGAATTAAATCAAAGCTGTGGCCCGATTGATGTCTGGCTCAATTCTCCCGGCGGCGACTGTGTAGCTGCTAGTCAAATCTACACCATGTTAATGAGTTATCCGAATGACGTTAATGTCAAAATAGCTGGCATTGCGGCTTCGGCAGCTTCAGTCATTGCCATGGCTGGCACCAAAGTTTCAATGGCCCCCACTGCTTTAATGATGATCCATAATCCATTAACCATTGCAGCCGGCAACCGTTCTGATATGGCCAAAGCAATCCAGCAACTTGATGAAACTAAGGAAAGTATCATCAATGCCTATGAAATTAAGACCGGCCTGCCCCGAGGCAAGATTGCTGCCCTAATGGATGAGCAGACTTGGATGAATCCGAATAAGGCGATTGAGTTAGGCTTTGCTGATGAAGTGCTCAACGCCGAATCAGTCTCTGACAGCTACACTTATTCTGAACACCAAAGCACCCTGCAAATTCTCAACAAATTACAATCCAAAAATCACTACCCAATTGAGTCGCTACAAAGGCGGCTCTTTTTACTACCCCACTAACTTCAAGGAGGAATTTTTCAATGAGTAAATTAACTGAACTACAAACCAAGCGTGCCAAGATTTGGCAACAAGCTAAGGACTTTTTAGACGAAAAGCACCAAGAAAGTGATGTCTTGTCGGCTGAAGATAATGC
>SKEH01000909.1_pt1 | contig 14705 bp, 10 predicted proteins | sample 4826571 | NCBI WGS metagenome assembly SKEH01 (sample SAMN11008814, study PRJNA524170) | human gut metagenome | biome: Human fecal sample; material: Feces; isolation source: fecal sample from pouch patient p29 | host: Homo sapiens | place: Israel: Tel-Aviv | collected 2016-09-14 | reverse complement strand
TAGCAATGTTAGCCGCATATGAACCGTGCATACCACCCATACCCAAGAAAAGGGGATGACTAGTAGCAATTGTCCCTTGTCCTAGAAGACTTGTGACAACTGGGATTTGGTAGCGTTCTGCAAAAGCAACTAGCTCCTTAGCAGATTCAGAATAAGACACCCCACCTCCAGCTACAATAACCGGCTTCTTAGCTTTACCCAACTGCTTCAAGATTTTCTTGATTTGCATTTCGTTTGGTCTTAGCGTCGGTTGGTAACTTGGAAGATTAATTTCAGGATCGTTGATGAAGGCTGTTTCCTTAGCTACGACATCTTTAGGGAGGTCGATAACAACTGGACCAGGACGACCAGTTGTTGCAATATGAACCGCTTCCCTAATAATACGAGGAATATCAGCTGTATCGCGAATCTGATAATTGTATTTTGTAATCGGCATGGTAATTCCGACAATGTCAGCCTCTTGGAAGGCATCCTTACCAATACCTGGTGTTGCGACCTGACCAGTAAAGACTAGGAGAGGTACGCTATCACTCATAGCATCTGCAATCCCTGTAATAGCATTAGTGGCACCAGGACCACTCGTTACAAGAGCAACACCGAGTTTACCAGTTGATTTGGCATAACCTTCAGCTTCGTGCAGACTTCCTTGCTCATGACGAGATAAGATATGATTAATCTTGTCATTTTTGTAAATAGCATCATACAAAGGAAGAACCGCTCCGCCAGGATATCCAAAGATAGTTGAAATCCCAAGTTCAAGAAGTGTATCTAGAATTAAATCAGCACCAGAGCGTGCTTCTTCAAGTTCAATTTTCTTCACATGGACCTCCTTTAGTAGTTGTTTTTTTCGAATTGTCTAAAAATTCAAAACCTTGTATACTATGATAACATTTTTAACCAAATTTGCAAGGGTTTCAGAGAAAAATATCACAAACTCTTCGGAAAGAATGTTCTTAGTTTTTTTCTTGTGCTTGACGTTCTGCTTTACGTTCTTCGAATTCTTCGTCACTCATCAAAGTTCCGCCGACATTGGCTGATTTGGCAAAGGCTGTATAGCGACGCAACCAACCACTTGAAATTTTTGATTTGAAAGGTTTCAAATGTTTGCGACGTTCTTCAAGGGTTGCTTCATCGACAAGTAGATCAAGGGTACGATTTGGAAGATCAATCACAATTTCATCGCCATCTTCTATTAGGGCGATATTACCACCTTCTGCTGCTTCTGGAGAAACGTGACCAATAGCAATCCCACGAGTAGCTCCTGAGAAACGACCATCCGTAATCAGAGCCACATCCTTACCAAGACCGCGTCCGACAATCTTAGAAGTTGGTGCCAACATTTCTGGCATACCAGGTCCACCCTGAGGACCTTCGTAACGAATGACAACGACATGGCCCTTCTTAACTGTTCCATTGTCAATCAACTCAAGGGCTTGATCTTGTGAATCACAACAAATAGCTTTACCGCGGAAAGTTTTAACAGATGGATCTACACCACCGACCTTGATAACAGCCCCATCTTGAGCGATATTTCCGTAAAGGATCGACAAACCACCTACAGGTGAAATAGGATGCTCGATTGGATGGATAATTTTTGATTTCAGCACCAGCTACATTTTCTTTCAAGGTTTTACCAGTAACTGTGATACGATCACCCTTGATGGCTCCTTTTTTGATCAACTGATTGATAATGGCTGGAACACCACCAGCTTCATGCACATCATGCATGGTGTAAACACTTGAAGGAGCAATTTTAGAGAGATAAGGTGTCTTCTTGGCAATTTCGTTAATGTCCTTAAGGTCATAGTCAATACCAGCCTCACGCGCAATAGCAAGGGTATGGAGAACAGTATTGGTTGAACCACCCATGGCCATATCTAGAGCAAAAGCATCATCGATAGCTTCTTTGGTCACAATATCACGTGGGCGAACATTGTTTTTGATGTTATCCATCAATTTTGTGGCTGCTTGACGAACCAATTCACGACGTTCATCTGAAACGGCTAGAACAGTACCGTTACCTGGAAGGGCAAGACCCAAAACTTCCATCAAACAGTTCATTGAGTTAGCGGTAAACATCCCTGAACATGAACCACAAGTTGGACAAGCATTTTTCTCCAAATAATCGAGCTCTTCCTTGCTCATATCTCCAGCCTGATAAGTACCTACAGCTTCAAACAAACTTGATAGCGTCGCTTGATGACCAGTCATGTCAACGCCACCCTTCATAGGGCCACCAGAACAAAATACTGCTGGCACATTAGTACGCATGGCTGCCAAAATCATCCCTGGCGTAATCTTATCACAGTTAGGAATGTAGAAAACCCCGTCAAACCAGTGGGCATTAATAACTGTTTCTGCAGAATCGGCAATCAATTCACGAGATGGAAGACTGTAACGCATCCCAATATGCCCCATGGCAATCCCATCATCCACACCAATGGTATTAAACTCAAAAGGAATACCGCCAGCCTCGCGGATAGCTTCCTTGGCAATATCTGCTAATTCACGCAAGTGAACATGCCCTGGAACAATATCAATATAAGAGTTACAAATAGCAATGAAGGGCTTTTGCATATCCTTGGCAGATTTAACTTGCCCAGTCGCATACAAAAGTCCGCGTGCTGGTGCCTTATCAACACCAACTTTGATCATATCACTTCTCATGATGTTACCTTCAATCTATAAAATTTCTTACAACATATGTTACCACTTTGGAAAGTAATGTCAAGGAATTTTCAGAATATTTCTGTAATTCCGAAAAGATGTCCCAACCGTATCAAAACTGACAAAACAAAAAGGAAGCCCTAAGACTTCCTAAATGATTATTTCAATATTATTCAACACTAAAGAGGTATGGATAAACTGGTTGGTCTCCTTGGAAGATTTCAACTTCAATATCTTCGTGAGCCTCTTCCAATTTTTCCGCAAGTGCTTGAGCTTGGTCTTGATTACCTTCTTCGCCGACGTAAATCATAACAATTTCACTGTCTTCGTCAATCATCTTGTCGAAAGTGTCAAGAAGGGCTTGGTCCATATCTGGTGTAGACACAAGGATCTTACCATCAACCATACCAAGGATATCATTTTCATGAATCTCAAGACCATCAATAATTGTGTCACGTACCGCCAAGGTCACGCTACCACTCGTTACATCTGAAAGACTAGCTGTCATAGCTTCAACGTTCGCTTCGATACTTTGACTAGGATCAAAAGCAAGCAAGCTTGTAAAGCCTTGTGGCACCGTACGCGTTTCAACAACAGCCGCATTGACATCTACTACTTCAGCAGCTGATTGTGCTGCCATAAAGATGTTTTTATTGTTTGGCAAGATGATAACATTCTTAGCATTAACCTGCTCAATAGCCTTAACAATATCTTCTGTTGATGGGTTCATTGTTTGACCACCTGAAATCACATAGTCAACACCTTGTGATTTGAAGATATCTGCAAGTCCATCTCCGGCAACAACTGCAATAAGGGCAAAGTCTTTAGGAGCAGAAGGTGCAGCTTGGATAGCTTCTTCTTTTTGAACTTGTGCATCGTGTTGGTTACGCATGTTGTCAACCTTAACTTTGACAAGAGCCCCATATTTAAGACCTTCTTGCATGACAAGACCTGGATCCTCAGTGTGGACGTGAACTTTGACAATTTCATCATCGTTAACAACAAGGAGAGAATCCCCAAGGTTACTCAAGTAATTTCGGAACTCTTCATAGTCAAAGTCTTTCACATAAGTTGGACCTTGTTTGAGACCAATCATGATTTCCGTACAGTAACCGAAGGTAATGTCTTCTGTTGCAACATGACCAGCAACTGACTTATGATGTTCTGCATTGATCATCTCTGTCATCGTAGCTGGTGTCGCTTGGAAGTCTTCTGAAGCGATATACTCACCTGTGAGGGCTGACAAGAAACCTTCATAAATGAAGACCAAACCTTGACCACCTGAGTCTACCACACCAACTTCTTTCAAAACTGGAAGCATCTCTGGTGTCTTAGCCAAAGCAGCTTTAGCTCCGTCAAGAGCTGCACGCATAACCTCAACAGCATCATTCGTAGATTCAGCTTTCTTAATCGCTGCTGAAGCTGCGCCACGTGATACTGTAAGAATTGTTCCTTCGACAGGCTTCATAACAGCTTTATAAGCAACTTCAACCCCTGCTTGGAAGGCATGAGCTAAATCTTGGCCGTCAAGTTCCGTTTTATCCTTGATACTTTGACCAAATCCACGGAACAATTGTGACGTGATAACACCTGAGTTACCACGGGCACCCATCAAAAGACCTTTAGACAAAATCTGACCAACTTCACCAACTGTTGAAGCTGATTGATCTGCGACAGCTTTGGCTCCGTTATCCATAGTCATTCCCATGTTTGTTCCAGTATCTCCATCTGGTACTGGGAAGACATTGAGTGAATTCACATATTCTGCTTGCTTACCTAGACGTGTTGCTGCCGCTTGGACCATCTCCTGAAGCAAGCTTGTTGTAATTTTAGACACTAGTTTTCTCCTACGACTTTAATATTTTGAACGTAAACATTTACTGTTTCAGCCTTGATACCGAGTTGATTCTCAAGATTAAATTTCACACGTTCTTGAATATTTTTTGAAACCTCACTAATCTTAACACCGTAACTCATAACAGTGTAGACATCCACAGTGATACCTGCATCAGTAGATTTCACGACAACTCCTTTTGCGTAGTTTTCTTTTCCAAGAAGTGCTTGAAAATTATCTCGGATAGCACTCTTACTTGCCATACCGACAACGCCAAAAATTTCTGTTGCTGAACCGCCAACTACTGTTGCGATGACATCATCTGACAATTCGATTTGACCATCTTTTGTATTGATTTTTACAGTCATAATTACTACCTCAAAAAGTTTTTATCAGCTTATTTTACCATATTCGAGCCTACTTGTAAAAAATAAGAAGAAGATACCCTTTGAATAAGGGCATCTCCTCAGTATTTATCATTAAAACTTTCTCTTTACGAGATAACGACGATACATCACGTAGAGGAAGATTGCACGCCATACATTATCAACAACGGTTGCAATCCAGACTCCGGCAAGACCCATTCCCAGACTCACCCCAAGGAAGTATCCTGAGAAAATTCGGATGATCCACATCCCAATTGTCGTCGCATAGAAAGGCATCTTAGCCTTACCCAGACCTTGCCAAACTGCTGTGTAGACTAGAGTCCCCGAAGTCACAGGATTCCCAAGGAAAGAATAAAGAATAACTACCTGACTAGCCGCAATAGCTGCTTTATTATCTGTAAAGAGACCTGATAATCCTTGGCCAAAGAGCAAGATACTCCCTGAAACCAGAACCATCAAGAAGGTGGAAATCCAATAAGACTCTTGTATAATACGCTTCATCTGCGTCTTATCCCCTCGACCCAGACTATTGGCAACCAAGATAACCGTAGCCGTTGCGACTCCCATACCAGGCATATAGTTAAACTGAGTGAGGTTTTCACCAATGGCGTTACCACCGACAACGGCTGTACCAAAGGTAACAATAATAGCCACGATGACCACATCTCCAGCACGCATCATCAGTCGTTCACCTGCTGCTGGCAGTGCAATCCCCAACAACTCTCTATTAAAAGGTTTGGTAATTTCAAGCTGCTTCACATCTAGTTTCATCGCTTGCCAGAGTATCACTGTCCCAACCAGACGAGAGAAAACCGTAGCTGTAGCTACCCCAATAATCCCCCAATGTCCCACAAAGATGGCTAAAGAAGATAAAATAGCATTAAGAACATTGGTCAAAAGACTGACGACCATGGAAATACGAGGCCGTCCCTTGGCCCGTAGGATGTTACCAAAAGTAGTCATCAAGGCTAAGAAGACCACTCCTCCACCGACAAGAGCAAGGTAGAGACTACCAGCCTGAGTCACAGATTGCTCAGTACCTAAAAGATTAAGAATGGCCCCACCACCAAAAATGGAAAGTAGACCAAGGATGAGACTAAGAGCAAGGGTAATAATAATAGCATCCCAAGTGTCTCGGTTAGTCGCTTTAACATCACCTTTTCCTAAACTTCTGGCAATGACACTGGCACTTGAGGCTCCTAGAGCAATAAAGATAGCTTGGTAAATCGTAATGATATTATTGGCTACGGAAACCCCCGATATAGCGACAATACCAACCTGGGCCACTAGGTAAGAATCGACAACCCCCATCAACATTTGTAGAAGGTTTTCGGCCATAGCAGGCAAGGCTATGTTTAGAATTTTCTTTGTTTCTGTCATAATATTCTTTTCTATATTGATAAAAATAGGGCTGATTTCTCAGCTCCTATTTTTTTATTCTTATACACCAAGATAGCTTTCAACTGCTTTTTGCATATCAGCTGCCGCAACAACTGTTTTATGGCGAACTTCTGCATGTTCAAGTCCATCTACAGCCGCTGGGATAGCTACACCTGAAAGTTGGTGCAAATCTTCTACTGCTTTGAAATCATCCCCACTGTCTTTACCAGTGACAGCTGAAACAGCCACACGTGGGAATTTGTATGGGCTAGCTGTTGAAGCGATAACTGTTGGTGTGTGGTCATCTGTCTTTTGAACATATGCTTCGTAAACAGCTGAGGCAACTGCTGTATGAGGATCTTCGATATACTTGTCTTCATCATAGACACGCTTGATTTCAGCAGCTGTTTCATCCTCAGTTGCAAAACCTGCTGCAAACAAATCAAGAATATCTTTATCTGCATCAGCCAAAGTATACTCACCCTTAGTCACAAGTGCATCCATAAGCTCTTTAGTCTTAGTAGCATCATTACCAAGAAGGTGGAAAATCAAGCGTTCCAAGTTAGAAGATACCAAGATATCCATAGAAGGGCTTGTTGTTACCTTGAAGTCACGTTTCTTATCATAAGTACCCGTTGCGAAGAAGTCTGTAAGGACGTTATTTTCATTAGAAGCACAGATTAATTTGCCAACTGGAACACCAATCTGACGTGCATAATAAGCCGCCAAGATATTACCAAAGTTTCCTGTTGGTACTGTGAAGTTCACCTTATCTCCGTTTTGGATATGACCTGCCTTAACCAACTGTGCATAGGCATATACATAGTAAACCACTTGCGGTACCAAACGACCAACGTTCATTGAGTTAGCTGATGAGAATTGCGTATGATGAGCCAACAATTTCTCACGCAAATCAACATCATTAAACATACGTTTCACATCTGTTTGAGCATCATCAAAGTTACCATCAATGGCAATAACGTGCGTATTAGCTCCTGTTTGAGTGGTCATTTGCAATTCTTGGATTTTTGAAACACCGTCTTTTGGATAAAAGACAATGATTTCAGTTCCAGGAACATCTGCAAAACCAGCCATGGCAGCTTTACCAGTGTCACCTGATGTAGCTGTCAAGATGACAATCTTATTATCAACACCTTGCTTTTTAGCTGATGTTGTTAGCAAGTAAGGCAAGATTGAAAGGGCCATATCTTTGAAAGCGATAGTAGAACCGTGGAAAAGTTCAAGGTTGTAGTGGTTCTTAAGTTTAACTACTGGTGCAATGGCAGCTGTATCAAACTTGTCATCATAAGCATTTGTGATACAGTAATCCAATTCCTCTTCAGTAAAATCATCCAAGAAAGCTGACAAGACCAATTTAGCAACTTCTTGGTAAGAAGCATCTTTCAATTGATCAAAGTCCAAAGTAACCTCAGGCGTTGACAACGGTGTGAACAAACCACCATCTGTTGCCAAACCTTGAAGAATAGCCTGACTAGCTGTTACTTTATTATTTTCGTCACGTGTTGATTGGTATACAAGTGTCATGGTAAATCCTCTTTTTAGATAGTCTGTGGCTCTATTGTAGCATAATTGTCAGAATATTTCTACACGTTTTATGACTTGTGGAAAAATCATTCGGATATCACCCCATTTTCTCCTCTCAAAGACATGAAAAAATCCGGAATAGCTATTCCGGATGTCATCTTAAAATTTATCTTTGGTGTCATTCTTAGTTGAGAAAGTGATATCTTTTGATTTCCCATCACCACTAAGCGTTACTTTCTTATCTTTTTTAGTCACTTTTAGCTCTTGACCTTTTTTCACATTGAGACTATCGATATCAACGTCTTTGTTGACAGAAGTAACAGTCATCTTATGTCCCAAACGGCTAACCTTCCCTTTGAAAAGGGTTGTCGTTGTTTCGCCTGTCTTCGAATCATACTTTTGACCGCTGTCTTTTGCAGCTTTTTCAAGAGCTTCATCAAGTTCTTTTTCTATGGTTTCCTCACTGTAATAGTTTTCAAAGGAATCTCCATAGAAGGCTTTAAATAAATCTCCAAAGGCTGAGAAGGACTTCTGAACCCTCTCACGATAGTCCTTGATATAAGTTTTCTTATCAAAAGTATAGCTAGCAGTCACCTTCGCATTGCTACCTTTTACTTTCATGGTTACAGCAGTATCTGTAAAGTACTTTTCAAGCTCCTTACTATCCAAGTCTGTCAAACTTTCAGACATGCTTGAACTATACTCTCTACCTAGAGAACTACTGTACCATTTGCCATCAATATTACCTGTCACATAACGGTAAGTCATAAAGCCACCGATACATAAGAAGACAAGGACTACCGCTGACAAAACTGAGACTAGGATGCGTTTTTTCTTTTTGGGATCCATTGGTTTTTTAGGAGCCAAATTTGCCATAGCTGCTTGTCCTTCTGGAAAAGCTACTGTAGAAGGTGCTGGCGCTGTTACTACTGGTGCCGTTTCTGTTGGTAGAGGACTAGTGCTTGTCTCGACGATTTCTGCCTCAACCTTAATAGGTTCAGTAGTAACTGTATCTTCAGTTTTAGCCGGTGCTTCATTAACAAACTCTCCAGCTTTCAAAGCATCCGCCATTTCCTGAACACTCGGCTTACGTCCGTTTACCGTCTCAAAATAGTCCAACCATTCTTCTCTTGTCATTTATATTCCCCTTTAATTTCCTTTTTTATTTATTTTTTGTAAAGCTAATGTCACCAAATTCACTGTGTGCCTTGATAGTAAAACCTTCATTGTTAGGCGTATAATCTAATACATCACCTTTTTTAAAAGCATCTGAATCTCCAGCCTTATCCACAGTGATTGTTTGCTCCCAACGGTTAATATCACCCGTGAAAGCAGTTGTTGTAACACGACCGGTTTTGGCATCGTAGGTATAACTCTTTGGAAGTTCTTTCTTCACTGTCTCATCAAACTGTTTATAGTAGTCTTTTTCTGACAATGAATAACTATCAAAAACCTCCGAGAACTCCTCACCGTACTGACCTTTCAATTCAGTAACTCTACTTTTGTAAGCCTGATAAAGACCTTTACGATTGTAAACAAAGCTCACTTTTAAGTGAGCCTTATTGTCAGTAATGCTCATTGCTGTATTGATATCGGTGATAAGATCTTGACCTTGTGGTAAAGCATTACTAACTTTATTCTTAGTAGTAGCAGTGTCTTTCAGAGTGGCTAACATTTTCTCACTAAAGGTTTTGCTTGTCCAATCGCCCTCAATGCTTGCAGCTCGATAACGGTATCCCATCACGAGACAAACAATCAAAAGTATGGTGAGTATCGCTGCAATCACACCTGATACCATCCCCACAATATTCTTCGAGGTTACTGGCTCCTTTGATTCTTTTACTTGTTGACTAGGATTGAATTGAACACTCACCATCCTATCAGCATTAAACTCTTTAAACTTATTAGTCGCTCTATTCCCTGCTGTAGAAGCCATTGGTGGCCTCAATTCATGAGGCTTGAGAGGATGTGCTGTTTCACCCAAACTAAGCCCTTCTTCTTTTGTCATAGGAATCTCCTTATCTTGCTGTAAGGTTATTATAACAATTCTTAAAGCGTTTTTCTATCTTATTCGGGAAAGTCCTTTATTTTTAATTTGGATAAACACTCTAATATAGAGGATTTCTAGCAAAAAAAGTAGCCCTTATAGAGCTACTTTTGTCTATCGCTTACCCTTTGTAATCAAAGGCAATTTCGATAATTTCTTTCAATTCTGAAATAAGTGGTTCTTTCGGATTAGCTGTTGTACATTGGTCTTCATAAGCATGTTCAGCCAAAGTATAGGCAGTGTCTTGAAGAAGTTTCTTAGTGACACCTTGACCCTTCCAGTTCATGTCAATACCAACGGCAACACCCAATTCGTATACTTTTTGTGCCAAAACTTCAACCAATTCAGCATCTGATTGTTTGTCAGTACCCCATCCCATGAAACGAGCGATATCTGCGTAATCTTTGTCTGCACGGAAGTAGTCATATTTAGGAAACATAGCGTGTTTTTGAGGATCACGACCATTGTAACGGATAACGTGAGGCATCAAAATCGCATTAGTACGTCCGTGTGGAATGTCAAACATAGGGCCAACCTTGTGAGCGAGTGAGTGGTTGATACCAAGGAAGGCATTGGCAAAGGCCATACCAGCCATTGTTGACGCATTATGCATTTTTTCACGTGATTCTTCATCACCAAAGCGGTAAGAATGTTCGAGATTTTCAAAAACAAGTTTAATCGCTTGAAGTGAAAGTCCACGTGTATAGTCGCTAGCCATGACTGATACATAAGATTCAATGGCGTGAGTCAAAACGTCCATACCTGTATCAGCTGTAACGCTGGCAGGTACACTCATAACCAAAGCAGGGTCAACGATAGCAATGTCCGGAGTCAAAGCATAATCTGCCAATGGGTACTTGATATGAGTTTCACTATCAGTGATAACCGCGAATGACGTTACCTCTGAACCTGTACCTGAAGTTGTTGGGATACAGATAAATGTTGTCTTCTGAGCGTAAGGAATCTTGTAAGTACGTTTACGAATATCCAAGAATTTTTGTTTAGCACCGAAGAAGCTTACATCTGGGTGTTCAAAGAACATCCACATAGCCTTAGCAGCATCCATTGCAGAACCACCACCAAGAGCGATGATAACATCTGGTTGGAAGTCTACAAAGCGTTCCAAACCTTTGTAAACCGTATTAGTAGATGGGTTTGGCTCAACATCTGAGAAAACATCTACTGCTGGCCTGTGGCGGTTAAGTTCCAATTGGCGTTTAACCAAGTCAGCGTAACCAAACTGAACCATACCAGGGTCACAAACCAACATCACGCGCTCTGCATCAATGTGACGCAAGTAAGTTATTGAATCTTTTTCGAAGAAGATTTTTGGTGGGACGCGAAACCATTGCATGTTATTGCGACGCTTTGACAATGTTTTGACATTCAAGAGGTCGAATGAGCTAACATTGTGTGACACTGAGTTATGACCGTGTGAACCACAACCAAGAGTCAATGATGGAATCATGTTGTTGTAGATATTACCAATACCACCTTCAGCCGATGGGCTATTCACCAAGACACGGCAAGCTTTCATGCGAATACCGTATTGGAGTTGGAGCTCTTCATTTTCAGTGTGGATAACAGCTGTATGTCCAAGACCTCCCAAATTGAGCATGCCTTCTGCTTTTTTGAATCCATCTTCAACGCCATCAGATTTGATAAGGGCAAGTACTGGAGACAATTTTTCCAAGGCAAGTGGGTGTTCCATTGTTGCATCTGGAATTTCTGCCAAAAGCATTTTTGTTCCTTCAGGTACTTTAAGACCAGCTTTTTCAGCAATTTCGATAGCTGAGTGACCTACAATAGCGCCGTTTACAGCTGTGCGTGCTTCATTAAGAACGACTTTTTCCAATTTAGCAATATCAGCTTTTTTAGAAATGATGACACATTGATGTGCTTCGAATTCAGCCTTAACTTCATCATAAATAGCTGCATCAACGATAGCTGCTTGTTCAGAAGCACAAATCATACCATTGTCAAAAGTTTTTGAAACGATGATATCGTTGACAGCACGTTTAACTTTAGCATCAGCAGCAATATAAGATGGTACGTTCCCGGCTCCTACACCAAGAGCTGGTTTACCAGTTGAATAAGCGGCCTTAACCATACCAGGTCCACCAGTCGCAAGTACCGTAGCAATCTTAGGATGGTTCATCAAAAGACCAGTTGCTTCGATAGATGGCTCTTCAATCCACTGGATACAATCCTTAGGAGCACCTGCTTCAATAGCCGCATCACGAACAATACGAGCAGCTTCTGCAGATGATTTTTGAGCTGATGGGTGGAAGGCGAAGACAATAGAGTTACGTGTCTTCAATGCAATGAGGGCTTTGAAAATCGTTGTTGAAGTTGGGTTAGTTGTTGGTGTAACCCCACAGATAACACCGACCGGTTCAGCGATAGAAACCAAACCTTGTTCTTTATCTTCAGCAATAACGCCTACAGTTTTGTCATATTTAATACTATTCCAAATGTATTCAGAAGCATACATGTTCTTGATGGCTTTATCTTCATAAATACCACGCCCTGTTTCATCAACGGCCAATTTAGCCAAATACATGTGTTTATCTAGGGCAGCAATCGCAGCTTGGTGAACAATATGGTCCACTTGCTCCTGCGTAAAGTTAGCCATAGCATCAAGGGCTTCAACACCCTTTGTTGCCAATTCATCAATTACTGTTTGAACATCTTTAGTTTGTTTAGTCATATGAAACTCCTTTGAATACTTGTTAAAAACTTCACAAGCTTTAACACAAGTATATTATAACGTTTTCTAGTCGTTATGTAAACCCTTACAACGACAAAAATAAAGAAATCCATCCAATTTTGGACAGATTTCATCATTATTACCAAATAATCACACGTTCTTCTGGGGCACGCCACATGCCGTCGCCTTCTTTGACGTCAAATTCCTTGTGGAATTCGTCAAAGTTTGGTAGTTGAACATTGGTACGGAGTTTTCCTGGTGCGTGGACATCGACACTTGCAAGGAGTTGCATATATTCTGTCCGAGCTTTCATGCGCCAGATGCGAGCAAAGTTGGTGAAGAATTCTTCTGCTGAGAAATCCTCCTCTTTCTTAGCGGCTTCAAGGGCTGCAGCGATGCCTCCAAGATCCGCTACGTTTTCAGAGACGGTCAATTTCCCGTTAATCTTAGCACCGTAAGAGTCTTGGCCTTCGAACTGATCGATGACTTTTTGCGTGCGAGCGGTAAAGGCTTCGTAATCTTCTGGTTTCCACCAGTCCTTCAAGCTACCATTCTCATCAAAGGAAGCACCATTGGTATCAAAAGCGTGTGAAATTTCATGGGCAATGACTGCACCGATTCCGCCGTAGTTAGCTGATGACGATTGGTGAAGATCATAGAAAGGTGCCTGCAAAATTGCTGCTGGGAATACAATTTGGTTTTGTTGCGGATCATAGTAGGCATTGACCATATTTGCTGGCATATGCCATTCACTTCGATCAACTGGTTGGTTCCACTTACTCCAGCTATGAGCAATTGAAATTTCGTAGAGAGCTTGAGCATTTTCAACCAAGGTTTTGCTCTCGTCGATAATCTTCTTGGCATAAGGTTCTGGTAACTTTTCAGGGTAACCGATATGAGGTGTGATGACATTGAGTTTGACAATTGCTTTTTCACGAGTCTCAGGGGCGAGCCAATCTGCTTTTTCTAGACGAGCCTTGTAAACCTCAATCATAGTTGCAACTTTATGCTCTACGTCTGCTTTTGCTTCTGGTGAGAATTTTTCTCCCGCATACCATAATCCAAGCGCTTGGCTATAAGGCACTTCTGCTAATGACAAGGCTGCTTTTTCTTTGGAACGAGGTTCTGGAATACCTGAAATCGTACGACTATATTCACCAGCCAAGACACGGATTTCTTCCGTCAAAAATAGAGTCCAAGAAAGAGCTGCGCCGAGTTTCAATGCAGCATGAAGGGTCTCCCAGTTGGCTGCTGAGTAGAATGTTGGTGCGAATTCCTTCCAGTAACGCTCTTCTGGCACGATGATTTTATCTGGAGTTTGTCCGATCACTTCTGTAAAGAAGGCATCGAGTGGCAATTCTGGAACCAAGGCCTTGAAATCCGCCCACTCATAGGGATGGTAGAGTTTGTTATACTCTGATTTTTCTTCGTTCGACAAGACATATTTGGCCAATTCTGCATCCCCTGCAATGACCTTATCCAGGATATCTTTGATTTCTTCCTCTGAGAAATCAAATTTTGCCAAGAGTTTTTCCATCATTTGGCGCCAGATAGCTAGTAATTCTGGACCTTTTTCGTTACCTTCTTCATAGTAGGTCGTATCTGGCAAGATGAGAGCCGGTGCTTCTCCCCACAAGACATTCATTTGAGCATTCATAAAGTCTGGTGACACGCTAAATGGCAAGAGATTTGGTTTGCCAGCTAGTTCATAGGTGCCTAACTTGCTGGTATAGTCTTCAAAAGAAGACAAGGCCTTGATTTCATTGATCAAGGGCATGACTGGAGCCACACCAGCTGCTTCTCTTGCATCAAAATCTGCTACCATCTTATGATATTTGACAAAGTTTTGGAGAATACTGTCTTCGGGCAATTCTTCACCTCGTTGCCATTTTCCAGTGATATCCAACATCAAGTTTTCGATATCTTGGTCCAAGTCCATAAAACCACCGGTTGAAGGTTTATCATCAGGAATTACAGCGGTCTCCGCCCATTTTCCATTGACGTAATCATAAAAATCATCTTGTAAGCGTGTCATTACACTTCCTCCATCAACATTAAAAGTGCTTTCATTATAACAAAATTCCCCAGCAAAAGCATTTACTGAGGAAAGTTTGGCTTATTTAACTAAGATTGCTA
>SKEH01000906.1_pt1 | contig 14716 bp, 8 predicted proteins | sample 4826571 | NCBI WGS metagenome assembly SKEH01 (sample SAMN11008814, study PRJNA524170) | human gut metagenome | biome: Human fecal sample; material: Feces; isolation source: fecal sample from pouch patient p29 | host: Homo sapiens | place: Israel: Tel-Aviv | collected 2016-09-14 | reverse complement strand
TGACCAAATAACCAACACAACGCAGACAGGCAGCGGCCGATACCGCACACCCTGCGGAAAACCCGCTGCCTACACTGCGGAAAAACACCGCTCACAAAGCGGACGCCAACTTGCTAAAACACAGTCGCCGGCGTACCGGGCCTTCAACCGTCCCTCGATCAGTTCCGGGCTCCACCCCCTGCGCAGCGAGTCCAGCACCCAGGCGCGAAGCCGGTCCGAGTCCATGCGACGCGGCTTGCGGGATCCGCGCCGGCGCAGGTCCGCCTTCCTCTGCGCGGCCAGCGCCGAATAGAACGGACCCGAGGTCCACGGCCCGGTCTTCAGCCGTTTCGGCCGGTAGGGACGGTACGACCCGTTCTCGTTGGACGCGAACCACAGGCCGCGCCTCAGCTCGCGTGACACCGTGGACTTGTCCCGGCCGATCCTCTCCGCGGTTCGCCGAATGCTCAGATGCTGTTCGCAATGCAGCTTCTCGATCAGGATCCTCTCCTCGGACGACAGGTGCGAATACTGTTGACCCATGAGTGCAACACCTTCTTAAGTTAGAAACTTCGAACACTTCCAACCTTAGACAAGGTGTTGCACTTCTATTTAGAACCCGGGGCGTAAACACGATTGCCTTCAAAGAAGATGGTCGTGACTGTGCTGGAATCAATGTTCGGTGCTATGAAGCGAAGCGTTGGTTGTGTGTCTAAGCTGGCCGCATTGTTGAATGAGGCTCAACTTCGGGGTGTCGTTTTATCGGCTGTGATGTTATTGTGGCGCGACACGCCAGCTTTATAGGCGATGAGTGGTGGCATCAGATGAGTTCGCTTGTACGTCTCCATTCTTTGTTGAAATATGTTATGCAAAGTGTGTAATTGGCATATGAAACTGTCATATTTGATGTGTTGCGTTGCGTTTATGTGAACTTATTTTCATTGTGCATATCGTTATCAATTTGTTATCAAGGACGATCGCGAGTGAAATGCGCTCATTTATATAATGGCTGTTGCATGGCTGCCCTTGAGGGACGTTCCTCTGGCATGGCTTTGCAATGAGCCGCGATGTGGTCGTAACCAACGTGGGATTCGATTGTGCGGCGAAGAAAAAATGATGTGGGGGGGGGGAGTCGCCCTCCATCATTCAGGAAAGGGAACTGAATGGTTTATAACATTCACATATTGCAAACAAGGAAAACCGGTCGTGTGGTTGCTGCTGCGGCTGCATCCGTGCTGTGTTGCATGGGGGCTGTATTTCCAGCGACTATCGGAGTGACTGCGGCGTCGGCCGATGAACCCGTCGAATTGGTCGTCAACGGCGGATTCGAAGACGATCTTAATGGTTGGAAGTCTGGAACGGTGTGGAATAGCTCCGCATCGTCCATTGCCGTCACTGCGGATGATGTGCATGGTGGCAGTGGCGCCTTGAGCGTTACTGATCGTACATCCTCTGATGCTGGTGCAATCCAGTCTCTTGATGGCAAGGTGGAAAAAGGACAGACATATACCGGAAGTATGTGGGTCAAGGCCACGGAAGACGGTGAATTCAATATCACTGTTTGTTCGGGTAATGGTTCCGGATGTGACCAGATTGCGACCGGAACGGCGAAAGCGGGTGAGTGGACACAAATTTCAGGTACTGGAACGTTAGGTGGTAGTGGTGATTTCACCAGTCCCTCGCTGGTGATTGAAAACAAGTATGGCACGAGCAATGCCGACTTCATTGTCGACGACATTTCCGTAACCGGTTCGGATTCTGGTTCCTCATTCGTGCCGCCGACTACGGGTACGGCAACGGCAGCCAAGGCTTTCGGCGACTATTCAAACCCGATTATCGATTATTGGTATGGCGCCGATCCGTGGGCTATGGAATACAACGGACGCGTATATATCTACACTACGGGTGATGGCACTTCTGTGAATGCTGATGGCTCGTTGAATTATGACTATGAATATGACAGTACTGGGCAGATCAAGGACAATTCGTTCGCTCAAGTAAAGACCATCAATGTTCTGTCCAGTGATGACATGGTCAATTGGCGTAATGAGGGTTACATTCGTGTGGCTGGAGAACAGGGGGTGGCCACCTGGGCCAGCAATTCCTGGGCTCCTGCCGTCGCTCATAAGACCATCAACGGTAAAGAGAAGTTCTTCCTGTATTTCGCCAATGGCGGCAGCGGTATCGGTGTGCTGACCTCGGATTCTCCTGTTGGTCCGTGGAAGGACGAAACCGGTGAGCTGTTGATTAAGGGCGGTACTCCTGAATCCGCTGGTGTGGTCTGGCTGTTTGATCCCGCGGTGTTCGTGGATGATGACGGGCAGGGCTACCTGTATTACGGAGGTGGTGTTCCGACAGGCGAGGAAGAACATCCGAACACGGCTCGCGTTATTAAACTGTCCGATGACATGCTGCATACCGAAGGTGAGGCTCAGGCCATAGACGCACCTGCCATGTTTGAGGACTCCGGGATTGCCAAGATAGGTGGTACTTATTACTACTCGTATTGCACTAATTTCAGCCATGACAACGTAATTGATGGTAACACGGTCGGTTACGGCAATATCGCGTATATGACTTCAGACAACCCGATGGGGCCGTTCACTTATCAGGGTGAGATTCTGAAGAATCCGAGCACGTATTTCGGTGTTGGCGGCAACAATCATCACGCGATGGTTCAACTTGGCGACCAGTGGTATATGACCTACCATGCGCAAACGGTGGCAAAGGAATTGATGAACGGCGGTAATCTTGACGCGGCGCATGGCTACCGAAATACTCATCTCGATCCGATTACGGTTAACGAGGATGGTTCCATTGCCGATATTGCAATGACATATGAGGGTCTCTCTTCGGTGAAGAATCTGGACGCGTATCAAGATGGAGGCATTCCAGCTTCCACCATTGCATGGGATTCCGGCATTCAGAACGCATATGACCTGACTTCTGGTGTGCGCGTGGTCGATATGACTACAGACAATTCCGAAGGTCAGAAGCTCAGCAATATTAATAATGGTGAGTGGACGTCTTTGGCGAATGTCGATTTCGGGAATAACGGCGCCTCTTCGCTGACTGTGACTGCAGCTGGCAAAGCCGGAGGCATCCTTGAGATTCGTCTTGATGATCCGGATTCCGAACCTGTGGCTTCTATTTCGATTCCTGCCGGTGATGGATCCGAGTACGCCGATTACACGACCACCCTTGAGGGTGTGACAGGGGTGCATCATGTGGTGTTCTCCTTCAAATCCGATGGTGGTGCGAATGCTCAGGATGAGCTGTACGACATCACTACGTACACTTTCACGGAGTCGCAGGATGAAACTCCTTCGACTCCGGTGGACAAGTCTGATTTGCAGAGCGCAGTGAATGAGAATTCCGGCCTGAACGCTTCCGATTACACGGAAGAGAGCTGGAAGGTGTTTGCTGACGCATTGCAGAAGGCTCAGGCGGTATTGCAGGATGAATCCGCTACTGAACAGCAGGTTCAAGATGCGCTTGCTGCATTGAATAGTGCACGTGCCGGTCTGAAGCTGGCTGATGATTCCACTGATGGCAATGCCGACGGCTCCAATGACACGGATGGCGTGGATTTGGCACAAACCGGTTCCTCTGTCTTGCCTGGTGCTGTGATTGTCGCTTGCTTGGCTCTCACTGGTGTGATCGTAGCGCGAGTGCGTCGCGAGATGCGCTAGTTACCTCTTGGTAATGCGGTCATCCCGTAGCGGCAGCCTCGGGATGACCGCACATGAAACCTAGAACTGGTACTTGTTCAAGCGTAAGTTTTGGCAGTGGTAATGTCCATCACTTATCCATATGCGGGAATGTCTTATCGTCATTCATTGCTGATTTGTGCGGGCATGCTATTGGAATACGCACTCGATGTTGAGTGCTTATCATGAAAGGTTAAAAGACTTATGAATTATTTACGACAAAAAATTTCGGCTAGTGCTATCGCGGTGTTGTCGACTTGTGGGTTGATTTTGGCGCCAATGCCGGTCTTTGCGGATGATTCAACGCCATCTTCAACGCCATCGGATGGCAGTTACACCACGACTGATAGCGGTGATGGCACGTATTCCATTCCCATGTTGAACACGGATGTTCCGGATATCAGTGTTATTCGTGTGTCGAAGGACGATCCGAATAACAAAGACGGTCGTGATGTGTATTACATGGTGAGTACCACTATGGAGCTCAGTCCCGGATCTCCAATTATGAAATCCTATGATCTGGTCAATTGGTGGATAGTCACGTACGTGTATGATCGCATTTCTATGAGCGATGCTTCATCCTTGCGCAATGGAGCTAGCTCGTATGGCGAAGGCGAGTGGGCTCCGTCGCTGCGCTATCACAATGGCCGCTTCTACGTGTTATTCAATACGAACAACCTTAATGGCGCTTATATCTACTACACCGATGATATTGAGAATGGTCCTTGGACGAAGATTGCCCTTAATCGGGGATTCCATGATCCGTCATTGTATTTTGATGAGCAAGGGAGTCCTTGGATTATCTCCGGCGTCAACCAATATAGGCTGTCCGATGATTTAACCACGGTGGTGGAGAGCCATGAGAATATCATCTCTGCCGAACAGTTCACTGATGATCTTGGTGAGACTCCTACCGGATTTGAAGGATCTCAGACTTTCAAAATCGGTGATTATTTCTATACTCCAACGATTTACTGGGGCAAAGACGGTCGTACGGTGATGCTGCTGCGCACCACTGATTTGCTTGATGGCTCCAAATACGAAGCCAAAAAGTATTATCTAGGTGCTTTCGCACAAGGTAGCCTTGTTGAAGTCGACAACGGTGATGGCACGACGTCTTGGCATGGATTCTTCTTCCGAGACACATATCCGACCGGACGTATTCCCGGTTTGATTCCTGCAACGTGGGGTGATGACGGATGGCCTGTGTTTGGGGACAATAATCAGGTAAGCGCGTCGGACACCTACGACAAACTGATTGATTTGCCTGCTGATTTGGAGAATCTGGTTCGCCAGCGTTCCCTGGTCAATTCGGACGATTTTGATAATGACGCGCCTCATCAGTCTTATCAGGATCAGGATTGGTGGACTCTGGAGGAGCCTCCTCAGGTTGACGATTCTCTGATTGGAATCGAGCTGGTGGACAATGGCGATTTCGAAAACGGGACTGAATCGTGGACCCCTCAGTGGAATGGTACGCTTACCGCGATTACGGATGGTTCTCTTTCTGGAACCACGAGTCTTGCTGTGACGAATCGTGGCGAATACAATGGCGCTGGCCCGGGTCAATCTATGGATGGAAAATTGCAGCAGGGCGTGACATATCGTGCCAGTGCAACGATTCGATACGACCATGAGATGGACGGCGTCGATTCATCGGCTGTGACTTCCCACCTGTTTTATGTGGCGATTCAATATGCAGACGGCACAATTAATCGTGTGGCCACAGGAACAGTGAAACGTGGGGAGACGACTACTATCACAGGTGAGTTCTCCATCCCATCCGACGCTAATGTGGAAGGTTCCAAACTCATTGTCGAAACCGCGTGGGGTGCGGAAGGCACGTGCATGGATTACGTCATCGACGATATTTCCCTGATCGGTCTTGCTGATGAGAAGGAATATCCGGTCGCCGAAGAATACCAACCCAATGGTTCGAATCTTGATTTGGTATGGGAATGGGGACATAATCCAGATAACCGATATTGGTCTCTCACTGATCGTGAAGGCTGGTTGCGTTTGACCAATGGGCACAAGGTTTCCGCCACGGCCAAATATATGAAAGGCACTTATGGCGACCTGACATATTTTGAAACCGCCCGTAACGTTTTGTCGCAGCGTACCTTTGGCGGATCCATGTCTGTGGAAACCCACATGGATGTCAGTCATATGAAGGATGGAGACACCGCAGGCCTCGCTACATATACCCGTAGTTTTGCCTATGCCGCTGTGCGTCAAGAAAATGGACAGCGAACGTTGGGTGTGGTCAAGCGTGTCTACGACAATGGCGTGAAGGACGCGGACGGTAATATCGTTGACGATACGATTGATCGTGACGCTGAAGAGGCCTTTGTATCGGGCGGCACAGTGACATTGCCAGATGATGCGACCAATGTGTGGATCAAGTCGGACAACACACTGGATAATGCGAGTGGTAAGTTGACGATTCAGTATTGGTACAGTCTGGACGGTAAGCAATGGTCCAAGCTTGGCGACGAGCAGGGGCCGCTGACTTACGATTGGAGCTTGTCGCACTTTAAGGGGTATCGAATCGGCTTGTTCAATTACGCCAAGGAGAATACGGGTGGTTATGTCGATTTTGATTACTATGACTTGAGCGACGTGTTGACTTCTGACGGCAAAGCTGTGGATACGTCTAAGCTGCGTTCGGCCATTGATCAGGCTGACTCTCTGCAGTCTGCGGAATATCCTATGGATGAGTGGGATAAGATGCTCACGCTACTTGATAAGGCAAAGCAGGCGTTGGCATCCGATCCTTCCACGCAAAATGAGGTGGATGCCCCGCAGCGTGCACTGAGTTTGCAGCTCGCGCAATTGGCGGTTGACCGTCAGTCTGGTGATGGCGGAAATCCTGGTGGTGGTGATCAGACCGGTGATGGTAACCAGTCGGGTAACGGCGATCAGACCGGTGATGGCGGCCAGCAACAGTCTTCTACTGCTGATGATAATTCATCTGAACTGTCATCAACTGGTTCGTCCGTAACACCGATGGTGCTGTCTGCAATTGCCCTGATGCTGGCTGGCATCAGTGTCATTCGGATACGCCGCTCTTCGCGCTGAAATATCGCCGCAGCCTGTTGGTTGCAGCGATTGAATGTGCGGAATCAGTGATGTGTCGCAATGGTGGGTTGTGCGAATGCTCGGCAACGTGGATTCGTACAACCCATCCTGTTATGTTGAGACCGCGGCGTGAGACATGGTGGAGCATGACATCGGCGTAGAATGTGCGATTTTGGAAACAAAGGAGCTGGTGTGTGGGCGGCTGGCAGTTTTCATTTCGAATCGACGGCGTTCTCCTGATATCAAGTATGGCTGTGTATCTATGTTGCCGTTATGTGGTGATGTTAGCGGAGTGAGTAATTCGGATATGGTTCGCCCTTATGAACATATGTATGGCTTATGTCGTCCGCCGAAGCATGGTTGCGATTAGCGAAAATCAGGTATTGCGGCGTTATGTCCGGCGCCATGTCATTATCGTATGGCGCACTCACGATACAATACCGTCCTAGCATGGGCGTCGCGGCATGAGACGACGCATTGTGCAGACAGGTGTGGCGTCGAACAACGAACGCGAGGTAAACGTAGATGGCGGTGAATTCCAGCGTGGAGAAACAGCCGGTCGACCAGCAGGCGAGCGGTGAGGTGCAGGCTGAAATCGATACGCGGTCCGATGGTGTTTCGCCCATGCCCAACGATGTTTCCAAACATAACGATGTTTCCAAGCATCCGGTGGCGTCCATTCCCGAATCGACGCTGTCGCTGGCCGATATTGAGCGTAAGCGCTCGCATCCTGCATTGTGGCTGGCTTATGCGCTGCTGGTGATTGCGGCCATTGTGGTGCCGTATTGGTGGGGGCGTGCGATTGCGGTGAACGATACGCAGTGGCTGCTTGATAATTTGAGCGCGCTTGAGCCGCGCGGCGCCGCGTTTGTTGCCTGGACGGTGACGCTGATTGCCGTTTCCGGCCTTGGTCTGCTGGTTGTTGACGCCCATCGGCGCTTGTGGGGCGCGGTTTTTGTGATTGGCTTGGCGGCGGAGCAACTCATTGCCGGCCTGCGCATTCTGAAAATTGATTTTTGGTATGCGACATATGTGGTGTACGGAGAGTCGTCGGCATTGGCGAATGCGGCGAATCTTGGCATTATTTCAGTTGGTATTGGCGTTGCCGTTTTCGCGGTGCTGTGGGTGGGATTGTTGGTGACGATTAAAAAAGAGTCGCCGTTGAATGTGCTGACGCGCAGTTGGGCGTCGTTTATCTTTTTTTTGTGATTGAGACGATTGCTTTGCTTGTTGTGATGTTTGGCGGCCTGCTGACGTTGGTCTGATTCGTGGTGTCTGGTGCTCCTGTATAATTGACCCTTGGCGTATTTCGCCCGCGGATAGAGAGCGCGCCGGCATCGGGCCGGTAGCACCGCGCAGCAATATAAGGAGGATGCCGTGGCACTGACGGCTGAAGAAAAGCAGGAAATCATCGCTAAGTACGCGACCCATGAAGGTGACACCGGCTCTCCGGAGGTCCAGGTTGCTCTGCTGAGCAAGCGTATCGCTGATCTGACCGAGCACCTCAAGGAGCACAAGCACGACCACCACTCCCGTCGTGGTATGCAGCTGATGATCGGTGACCGTCGTCGCCTGCTTGACTACCTCAAGCGCGTTGACATCAACCGTTACCGTTCCCTCATCGAGCGTCTGGGTCTGCGTCGATAATTGAAGACTTCCGCCCGAGTACCTAGGATGGTGCTCGGGCGTTTTACATATCGCCAGCCAACGGCAACAACGGCAAGAGGGTTAGAGGATAGGCCAGCAGGTAAGGCCGACAGGAGAACCCGAATGAAGGGGTTGACACGAGGAACGACGGCCAAGGGGTCAGTCGAAACAAGGTATGTGACGTCCGCTGAAGAGGACAGTTGCGGTTCAAGCGAGTCGCCGAACCGCAGCACAGTATGTAGGAATAATTAGAAAATTAAAGAAGGAGGAACCCTATGGAGGGTCCCGAAATCAAGGCCGTTGAGGCCGTAATCGACAATGGATCGTTTGGCAAGCGCACGCTGCGCTTCGAGACCGGCCGCCTCGCCCAGCAGGCCGATGGCGCTGTGGCCGCCTACCTCGACGACGATTCCATGATTCTGTCCACCACCACCGCCGGTTCCAGCCCGAAGGAGAACTACGACTTCTTCCCGCTGACCGTTGATGTTGAAGAGAAGATGTACGCTGCCGGCAAGATTCCGGGCTCGTTCTTCCGCCGTGAAGGCCGCCCGAGCTCCGAGGCCATCCTCGCCTGCCGCATCATCGACCGCCCGCTGCGCCCGCTGTTCCCGCACACCCTGCGCAACGAAGTGCAGGTCGTCGAGACCGTGCTCGCCGTGAACCCTGATGACGCTTACGATGTCATCGCCCTGAACGCCGCTTCCGCCTCCACTATGATCTCCGGCCTGCCGTTCGAAGGCCCGGTCTCCGGTGTGCGTCTGGCGCTGATCGACGGCCAGTGGGTCGCCTTCCCGCGTTGGAGTGAGCGTGAGCGCGCCGTGTTCGAGATTGTGGTCGCTGGCCGCGTGATCGAGAACGGTGATGTTGCCATCGCCATGATCGAGGCGGGTGCCGGCAAGAACGCCTGGCACCTCATCTATGACGAGGGTCAGACCAAGCCCGATGAGGAGGTCGTGGCCGGTGGTCTTGAAGCCGCCAAGCCGTTCATCAAGGTGATCTGCGAGGCTCAGGATGAGCTCAAGAAGATCGCCGCCAAGGAGACCAAGGAATTCCAGCTCTTCCCGGAGTACACCGACGAGCTGTATGCCCGTATCGACGAGATCGCTCACAAGGATCTGGACGAGGCGCTCTCCATCGCCGAGAAGCTGCCGCGTCAGGATCGCATCCATGAGATCAAGGAGCACGTGCGCGAGGTGCTCGCGAACGAGTTCACCGATATGGACGACGCCGAGAAGGACAAGGAGCTGGGCAACGCCTTCAAGGAGCTGCAGCGCCAGATCGTGCGCCGCCGCATCCTGACCGAGGACTACCGCATCGACGGCCGTGGCCTGCGCGACATCCGCACCCTGTCCGCCGAGGTGGACATTGTGCCTCGCGTGCACGGCTCCGCCCTGTTCCAGCGTGGCGAGACCCAGATTCTGGGCGTCACCACCCTGAACATGCTCAAGATGGAGCAGCAGATCGACGCGCTGTCCGGTCCGCAGTCCAAGCGCTACATGCACAACTACGAGATGCCGCCGTACTCCACTGGCGAGACCGGCCGCGTCGGCTCCCCGAAGCGTCGTGAGATCGGCCACGGCGCCCTCGCCGAGAAGGCTCTCGTGCCGGTGCTGCCGAGCCGTGAAGAGTTCCCCTACGCCATCCGCCAGGTCTCCGAGGCCATCGGTTCCAACGGTTCCACTTCGATGGGTTCCGTGTGCGCCTCCACGCTGAGCCTTTTGGCTGCCGGCGTGCCGCTGAAGGCCCCGGTTGCCGGCATCGCCATGGGCCTCGTGTCCGGCGACGTTGATGGCAAGCACATCTTCAAGACCCTCACCGATATCCTGGGTGCCGAGGATGCCTTCGGCGACATGGACTTCAAGGTGGCCGGTACTTCCGAGTTCATCACTGCCCTGCAGCTCGACACCAAGCTCGACGGCATCCCCGCCGACATCCTGGCCGCCGCTTTGCAGCAGGCCAAGGAAGCCCGCGCCACGATTCTCGAGGTCATTAACGAGTGCATCGACGGCCCGGCTGAGATGAGCGAGTTCGCTCCGCGCATCATCACCACCACCGTTCCGGTCGAGAAGATCGGCGAGGTCATCGGCCCGAAGGGCAAGATGATCAACCAGATTCAGGAAGATACCGGCGCTGAAATTGCCATCGAGGATGACGGTACCGTCTTCATCTCCTCCGAGGGTGGCGAGGCCGCTAAGAAGGCCAAGTCCATCATCGATTCCATCGCCAACCCGCACGTGCCCGAGGCCGGCGAAACCTACAACGGCAAGGTCGTCAAGACCACGTCGTTCGGCGCTTTCGTGAACCTCACCCCCGGCACTGACGGCCTGCTGCACATCTCCCAGATCCGCAACCTGGCCAACGGCGAGCGTATTGACGCTGTCGAAGACGTGCTCAAGGAAGGCGACACCGTTGAGGTGATCGTTCAGGGTGTCGATGATCGCGGCAAGATCTCCCTGGCCATTCCTGGTTTCGAGGATCAGGAGAACAACGCCCGCCCGAGCCGTGGCGATCGCGATGACCGCCGTGGCGGCCGTGGCCGTGGTGACCGTGACGATCGCCGTGGCGGCCGTGGCCGTCGCTCCGATCGCGATGACCGTGACTTCGACGATCGTGACGACCGTCCGCGTCGCCGTCGCTCCGATGACTTCGAGGATGATTACGACGACCGTCCGCGTCGCCGTCGCTCCGATGACCGTGACTTCGATCGCGATGATCGCGATGATGATCGTCCGCGTCGCCGTCGTTCTGCCGACCGTGACTTCGACGATCGCGATGACCGTGATGCTCGCGACTCCCGTGATGATGATCGTCCGCGTCGCCGTCGCTCTTCCGATCGCGATGACCGTGGCGATCGTGATGACCGCCGTGGCGGTTCCCGTGGCCGTGGCCGTGGCTCGGACCGTAACCCGCGCTACGCCACCGACGACAACTACGACGACTACCGCGCCGACCGCGAAGAGCGTACTGAGCGCCCGCGTCGCCGCGTCCGTCGCGACTTTGATCCGTTCGAGGACTAAAGCCCTCTCACGGATCGGTCGCGGCATAGCCGCTCCCTCACCTACGGGAAGCCCGTAGGGCTTCCCGCTTAACGGTTCGGCATTCGAGGACTGATCGTTCTCTAGCTTCTCTCGGGCGAGAAGGGCTTGATCGCAAACCAAAAGGCTTCTATACCGTTTCATTCGGTATAGAAGCCTTTTTGGTTTTTCGGCTTCTTCGCGCTGCATATTTCGATGTTGAATAAGGCACTCGTGCTGCCGCCATGTACGTTTAGTTGTCGGTTGACAACTATTCCCATGCATCAAGAATGGCGGATGATCATCGAAGGTACTCATGGGCGTTGATCACTGTGGCAACAACAAAGGCCGGGCCCTTGTGAGAGCCCGGCCTTTATGCCGTATGGCGGCGGATTAATCCTTAAAGGCTAATCCGTTGTCAATCAGCGTTACAGAATCGCCATGCACACGAAGTCCAGAATGAACAGCGCGGCCACAGTCCAGATGATCGGGTGAACCTCCTTGGCCTTGCCCTTGCAGGTCTTCACGATGCAGTACATGATGAAGCCTCCGGCGATGCCGTAGGAGATGGAGTAGGAGAAGGCCATGAACACGGCGGCGAAGAACGCCGGAATGGCTTCGGCGATGTCGTCCCACTTGACTTCCTTCAGGGAAGCGGCCATCATGCAGCCGACGATCACCAGCACGCCGGCGGTTGCGGCGGACGGCACGGCGGAGACGACCGGGGCCAGGAACGCGGACAAGGCGAAGCAGATCGCCACAACCACGGAGGTCAGGCCGGTTCGGCCGCCTGCGGCGATGCCGGCGGAAGACTCGACGTAGGTGGTGGTGTTCGAGGTGCCGCAGATGGCGCCGATGGAGGTGGCGATGGAGTCGGCGAACAGGGCCTTGTCCATCTTGGAGGAGAAGCCGTGGCCGTTCTCCAGAGCCTTCTCATCCTCGGCGGAGAAGATGCCGGTGCGGCGGCCGGTGCCGATGAAAGTGCCCAGGGTGTCGAACGTATCGGACATGGAGAAGGCGAAGATGGTCACGATGACCAGCGGCAGCTTGGTCGGATCAGAGAACAGTGCCGGGAAGCCCTCGGCGGAGAAGATCGCGCCGAAGGTCTGCGGCAGCTGGGAGAAGGTCTCGCTGATGGACTGCGAGTTGGACCAGGTGGTCACGCCGAACGGGATGCCGATTACGGTGGTGATGGCGATGGCCAGCAGCATGCCGCCCTTAACCTTCATCACGGTGAACACAATGGCCAGTACGAGGCCGATCAGGAAGACCCACAGCACCTTGTCGTTGAAGTTGGCCAGACCCGGGGTAGCCGCAACGGCACCGCCCTTGGCGGCGGCCTTCGGATCGCCGGGAGTGAACTTGATCAGGCCGACGTTCAGCATGCCCACGTAGGCCACGAACAGGCCGATGCCGCCGCCGATGGCGTGTTGCAGGGACTCCGGGATGGCCAGGATGATCATCTTGCGGATCTTGGTGACGGTGATGAGGATGTTGATCAGGCCGCACAGGAACACCATGCACATGGTCTGCTGCCAGCTGAAGCCGAGGCCGAAGCACACGGTGTAGGTGAAGAACGCGTTGAGGCCCATGCCGGCGGCCTGGGCGTACGGCACGTTGGCGAACAGGCCCATGACCAGGGTGCCGATGATGGCCGCGATGATGGTGGCCAGGAACACGCCGCCCCACGGCATACCCGTCTGCGACAGGATCTGCGGGTTGACGACGATGATGTAAGCCATCGCGAAGAACGTGGTCAGGCCGGCCAGAATCTCAGTCGAGACGGTCGTGCCGTTTTCCTTCAAATGGAAGAACTTCTCCATTTACTCTCTACTTCCTTGGGTTTATGCGGGGCTGCGCACCGCGTGCATAATGCTGCGGCTGGCCCCGGCGAGAATTGCGACTCGCCCTGATCGGCCTGCCCAACGCGCGTCAGGCGCTGCGCACCCAATCAGAACCGTGGCCGATTATAGCTTGTGGAGGCAACGTGAACGGGTCCGGGAGTAGACTGACTGCCAGAATAATTCGGAACAACTCAGGGGACACGCAGGACACACCCGTGGAAGGAAGGCGCGCGATGAAACCGGCCGTCGAAGTCAGCATCACCTCTTGGAAGAAGAATGTCGTCAAGCCCGGTCAGGAGTACGGCCGCGTACTGCTGATGCCCGGCACCGGCTACAACTGCGACCGTCCGCTGCTCTACTGGTCGGCCCAGGCTCTGGTCGAGGCCGGCTGGCGAATCGACCGCATGAACGTACGCAACGCTTCCGACGACCTGTCCACGGTGATTCCGGTCCTCAATCAGGCGATTGACGGCTGGGTGGCCGCCGCGCGCGAGTCCGGCGCGGGTAAAGCCGGTGATTCCGGGGATGGCGTTGCCGCCGATGATTCTGCTACCGTGCTGGCCGATGGCGCAGCTGGCTCGCCGAACCGTGATTCCGACACCCCGTCCGGCCCTCGCCTGTTGCTGATCGGCAAGTCGCTGACGACGATGACCTACCCACATGTGGCCTCACACTACGGTCTGCCGTTCGTGCTGCTGACCCCGGTGCTGCATCACGCCGACTTCGATCCATCCGCCCGGGTGATTCCGGTGCCGGCTGTCGGCGATGATATCGTCGCCGAATCCGAGGCCCCGAGCGTGGCCGAAGCAAGGGCGATCATCCGCGCGGAACAGGCCGGCCAGTCGCACGCCGCCAGCTCCCGATACTCCGGCCCGGCACCGCTGATCTGCGCCGGCACCGCCGACCCGTTCTACGATCAAGCCCGCGCCAACGCGCTCACCCCGCACGTGCACGAATACCCGGATGCCAACCATTCGATCGAGGTGCCCGGCCACTGGCGTCGCTCGCTCGACTATCTGAAGGAAGTCACCGCGTCCGTAGCCCAGTACGCCGCCACGCTGTAATGCCCCGCGACACGCCCGAATTCTGCAATGTCGCTGACCATCCGTAATCTAATCATCCGTAAACCACAGACCGTTGGTTGAAGTGCGCGCGAGTGCATTTCCGAAGTTTGGTTCGCCAAGCCAGCGCAGGTTGAGAGATATAAGCCCGTCAAGGGCCGGCGAAGGTCGCTTCGCGAGATTATATTGCTCTGCCTGTGCGCAGGGCTTTTTTGTTGCCCGGCCGAAAGTTCCGAACTCCAAGTCAACGGCCGACTTAGGAAGGAACGCCATGAAGAGGCCCGAAAAGGAAGCGGTAGTCGCTCAGCTTACGGAAGAATTCCGTAACGCTGACGCCGTCTACCTGACCGAGTACCGCGGGCTTACCGTTCCGCAGATTT
>SKEH01000905.1_pt1 | contig 14728 bp, 15 predicted proteins | sample 4826571 | NCBI WGS metagenome assembly SKEH01 (sample SAMN11008814, study PRJNA524170) | human gut metagenome | biome: Human fecal sample; material: Feces; isolation source: fecal sample from pouch patient p29 | host: Homo sapiens | place: Israel: Tel-Aviv | collected 2016-09-14 | reverse complement strand
GGAAAATAAAGGTTAATTTTATACTTATATTATACTATGAGCGGCTTAATTATAGATGCTGTAAAGTATACTTTACGAAAATACGTAATTTTGTTAAGTATACTTTATAAAAATCACGCCAATAAAAAATACCGATTATCAAGATGGATGATAATCGGTATTTTTGTTAGTGAATTTTAGCTTACTTAAAATTCAAAACCCACAAGAAGATGATGAATACGACAAACAGTACCCACATCATTGGGCTGACTTCTTTACCACGCTTTGCAGAAACCATACAAATTGGGTAAGTAATCATCCCTAATGCTAAACCATCAGAAATTGAGTAGGTAAGTGGCATACCAAGTAAAATCAAAAATGCAGGAACGGCAATTTCTAACTTGTTCCAGTGAATGTGAGCAGTGTTTTGTGCCATTAAAACTCCAACAATAATTAGGGCTGGCGCAGTCACTTGAGTAGTGAACACCCCAAGTAATGGACTAAAGATCATTGAAATCAGGAAGAAGATGGCAACAAAGACTGCAGTTAAACCTGAACGTCCACCAACTGCAATACCAGCACTTGATTCAACAAAGGCTCCAACAGGTGAAGTACCAAAGATAGAACCAAACATCATAGCAGTTGAATCTGCGGCTAATGCTTTACCAACACGTGGCATTTTGTTGTTCTTCATAAAGCCAGCTTGTTGAGCAAGACCAATTAAAGTACCAGCAGTATCAAAGAATGTAACAAGTAAGAAAGTTAAAACAACAACCCACATTTGCAGAGAATTAATGTCTTTAACGTGGAAAACTGCTTGACCAAAAGTAGGTGCAAGACTTGGTGCTAAAGAAATAAACTTGTGTGGTACGGCAATTTGACCAGTACAAATGCCAAAGATTGAGGCAGCAATCATTCCGATGAAAATCGCACCTGGAACGCCTAAAATCATTAAGATTACAGTAACGATTAAGCCAAAAATTGTAATCCAAACAAGCGGATTATGAAGAGATCCTAAACCAACTAAAGTAGATTTGTTAGCAACAATTAAACCACCATTTTGTAAACCTAGGAAGGCAATAAAAAGACCAATACCTGATGAAATGGCAAATTTAAGGTCTGAAGGGATAGAGTCAATGATCTTTTCTCTTAATTTAAATAAAGTAATTAAAATAAAGATAATTGATGCAACAAAAACACTGGCTAAGGCAGTTTCCTAAGATACCTTCATGCCAATACATATGGTATAGGCAAAGAAGGCGTTAATACCTAAGGCAGGTGCTTCACCAATCGGATAGTTAGCTACAATACCCATGATTGCTGTACCAAGAGCCGCAGCTAAAGCAGTTGCAGTAAATACAGCGCCAGTATTCATGCCGCTAGCACCAAGAACACTTGGGTTAACGAAGAGAATATAAGACATACTAATAAAGGTTGTTAGACCTGCAATAAATTCAGTTCTAACATTAGTTCCCAACTTTTCTAAATGAAAGTAGTTTTTGATAAAATTCATTTTGTCCTCCAGACATAATGTTCGCTTTTTAGCTTTAAATAAGCAACTTTTACAGTGTAGCATTCTGATAAATAAATGTAAACACGAATTTTAACTAAAGAAAGCGCTACAAAGAACATGGATAGTGAGCATATCGGACTTAGTGAATTATTTCATAATAGCTTTTATTTAATAAATTAATGAAATCGTCCTAAAATTAAGGTGTATAGAAACCTACTTAATGATTGGAGGAAATATCGATGACAACTTACTATAAGGGGTTCCCACAAAGTACTAGAGAAGAAAAACTACACATGGTTAACTTGGATGAACTGGAAAACGAAGCAAAATATGTAATACCAGAAGCTGCTTATTACTACATTGCTAGTGGTGCAGAAAATGAATGGACTTGGCGGAATAATACACAAGCTTTTAACCATTTTCAAATTGTGCCTCGTGCTTTAACTGGGATGCAGGATCCAGAATTGAATACTGAATTTTTAGGGATGAAGTTAAAGACACCAGTTATGATCTGTCCAATTGCCTGCCATGGTATTGCAAATGCCGAAGCCGAAATTGATACTGCTAAGGGTGCAAAAGCTGCCGGTGCTTTGTTTGGAATGAGTACCTATGCAAATAAGAGTGTTCAAGATGTGCAAAACGCAGTAGGCGACTCCCCACGGTTTATGCAATTATATCTAAGCAAGAACTGGGACTTTAATAAAATGGTAATTGAAGAATCAGTTAAAGCCGGCTTTACCGGTTTCTTCTTAACTGTAGATGCGCTAGTTAGTGGCTATCGTGAAGCAAATTTACGGACTAACTTTACATATCCTGTTCCACTTGCTTTCTTTAATGAATGGACTGGTGGAAAAGGAGAGGGACAAAGCGTTGCTGAAATGTACGCTTCATCTGCTCAAAATATTGGGCCAGATGATATTCGTAAGATTAAGGACATTGCTGATGTGCCTGTAATTGTTAAGGGCGTTGAATGTGCTGAAGATGCGATGCTTGCAATTGGTGCTGGTGCAGATGGAATTGTAGTTTCTAATCACGGAGGTCGTGAAGTTGATGGGGCTCCTGCTACAATTGATGTTTTGCCTGAAATCGCGAAGGCTGTGAAGAGTTGTGATCGCCCCGTTCCAATTATCCTTGATGGCGGCGTTCGTCGTGGTTCACACGTCTTTAAGGCATTGGCATTAGGTGCTGACTTAGTTGGTATTGGTCGTCCATTCTTATACGGCTTAGCACTTGGTGGTGCTCAAGGTGTTCAGTCAGTTATTGAGCAATTGAATAAGGAATTGTTGATTGACATGCAATTGACTGGTTGTAAGACGATTGACGATATTAAACATGCTAAAATTGATCATCTTGACTACACTGCTGATTGGGGAATTTCTTCAACGAGTAAGAGTGTTATGAAGCCGTATCCTGTCACTAAGGAAAATCAATTAACTGGTGAAGCTGCAGATGCAGTAAGTGGTGCTTCAAGACATTAGTTTAATGATGTGAGTATATGAAAAACTGCGATCCAACACGGACCGCAGTTTTTTGGTATAAAAAAAACGGCCTAACGACCGCCTAAGCACTATTCTGCGCATTAAATTATAAAGCAGATAGTAACACTGTTCCTATAAAGTATTCTAACATGTTTTTACTTTATTTAACTAAATTTGGTTTCCAATTTTCGTCAAGTTTACCCATTTCTTTGAGCTTAGCAACAATTTGATTTAAGACTTCTTGACGATCCTCTTCACTTGCCATGAAGTCAAATTTATCACCATCAATAGTCATTTTTGGTGAATAATCATACTTTTCATACCAAGGCTTATAATAGCGAAGCAAACGCTTGTAGTAGTCTTCTAGAGTTGGGTCATAACTTAATTGCTCGTAGTTACGACCACGTTTTTGAATACGTTTAAGCATTGTGTCATATGATACATCAATATGAACAAGGAGATCTGGATTCTTCTTAGGCATCCGATCTAATTCGCTCATCATATTGTGTAAGAGTTCATAATAAGTATCTACTTCTTCCTTAGTAGCACGGCCAATATCGGCATTCATTTGGAAGAAAAGTGCATCTTCGTAGATAGAACGGTCGAGTACGTTATTATCATCAGTTAATGCTGACTTGATACTTTGGAAGCGAGTATTCAAGAAATAAACTTGCAATAAAAATGCGTACTTCTTAGGGTTTTCGTAGAATAATGGCAAAACAGGATTGTCATCTACACTTTCATAAAAGGGATTAGTGCCCAAATACTTAGATAGAATACCTGTTAGACTGGATTTTCCGGCTCCAATGGGCCCACTTAATACAATAACTGTCATCACGTTCCTTCTATTCGTTAGCTAGTTTAGATTACCTAGATCAGTAAGCTTTTGATCAATTGTGTTGATAACTTCTTTTCGTGCATCTTCATCTGCAACAAAGTCATATTTATCGCCATCAATCATCATCTTAGGGGATGCATTATATTTTTCATACCAAGGCTCGTAATAAGACAAAAGTCGAGCATAGTAGTCTTTTAAGCCTGGATCAGTTGATAATTGTTCAAATGTACGACCGCGCTTTTGAATGCGGTGAAGCATGGTATCAAGAGATACATGAATATAAATTAACAAATCAGGTTTCTTACTTGGGTTGCCTGGGGCTTGTTCCATCATATTCTCAAGTAAACTATCGTAGATCTTGAATTCAGTAGGGTCTGCGATTCCACTATCGACATTCATTTTGAAAAATAAGGCATCTTCATAAATTGAACGATCAGACACACTGTTATGATCGCGAATAGCTTGGTTAATTTGAGCCAAACGATGGTTTAGAAGATAGGTATTTAAGAGAAAAGTGTAATGTGCCATGTCTTTATAATAAAGTGGCAAAATTGGATTATTATCTACACCTTCATAAAATGCTTGGGTGCCTAAATGCTCTGCAAGAAGACTGGTTAAACTGGATTTTCCGGCTCCAATAGGCCCGCTCAATACAATAACTGTCATCACGTTCTTTCTACAAGATATAGTTTGCTTTAATAGTGTAATTCAATATCTGGTATGAAAACAAGTGGTTTTTTAATTTGCTATAAAAGAAAAAAGTCAAGAGAACACATCAAAAAAATACAAAAAGAAAAGACGAACTAATCTAAAAAGATTAATTCGCCAAAGTAAACAGTCTTAAATGAGGATTATTTTCTGTATTTTGGATCAAGCTTTGCTGCAGCTACTTCGTCACAAATAACTGTTACATCTGGGTGATCTTGCAAAATGGATGCAGGAACTTCTTCAGTAACTGGACCTTCAACTAATGCTTTAACTGCATCTTGCTTTGATTCGCCAAAGGCTAGTAAAACAATCTTCTTACTTTGCATAATTGACTTAATTCCCATACAAATAGCTTGGCGAGGAACTTCGTCTTCATTGTCAAAGAAGCGTGAATTTGCCTTAATAGTACTTTCAGTTAATTGAACTTTGTGAGTTAAGCTGCCAAATGGAGTACCTGGTTCGTTAAAGGCAATGTGTCCGTTTCTACCAATACCTAAAATTTGGATGTCAATTGGGTTAGCAGCAATAATGTCGTTATAACGGTCAACTTCTTCGTCAATATCTTTTGCCATTCCATTTGGAATATATGAATGCTTGAAAGGCTTCTTATCGAATAAGTGTTTTTGCATGAAGTAGTGGTAGCTTTGATCATTATCTGGTTTTAAGCCGTAGTATTCATCTAAGTTAATACTTGTCATGTCAGAGAAGTCTAAGTCGCTGTCGCACATATCGTCATACATTGGAATTGGGGAAGAGCCAGTTGCAAGGCCTAAAACTTTGTCGCCGTTTTCCATTCCCTTTTTAATAATTTCAAATGCCTTAGTGCCGCCTTCAATATTATCTTTAGTTACGATGATTTTCATAATTATGTGTACCTCCTCATTCATTGGTCTAGTCCATTATAAAATATAAAATTGGTCTAGTCAACTTAAACCGCTAACATTTTTAAATTTGTTTTTTTCTGCGGTAAAATTTAGGTGAGGTGAGAAGAGATGGAGAAGAGTTTTCAAGAAAATAACTTGTCAGGCTTAGGCATGGGAACTTGGGGAATTGGCGAAGACGCTTCTAAGAAAAAAGACGAAATAGCTGCACTTCGCTATGGTTTAGATAATGGAATTAAAGTAATTGATACTGCAGAAATGTATGGTGAAGGAAAAAGTGAAAAATTAATTGGCGAAGCAATTCAAGGTTATGATCGCAGTCAAATCTTTTTGATCTCAAAATTTTATCCGTATCATGCTTCTCCAGAATTAGAACGTCAGAGCTTAGAAAATAGCTTAAAACGACTAAAAACTGATTATTTAGACTTGTATTTGCTTCATTGGCGTGGCGATAAGCGTTTATCTGAAACAGTACGCGGACTAAAAGAATTACAAAATGAAGGCTTAATTCGCCACTGGGGTGTATCTAACTTTGATGTAGCTGACCTAGAAGAATTGTTTAGTGTCCCAGGCGGCAAGGATTGTTTTGCCAATGAAGATTTGTATAACCTTTCTGAACGCGGGGTAGAATATGATGTTTTACCTTGGCAAAAAAAGCATGGCGTTGGTTTTATTGGGTATTCTCCATTTAACTCAGGTAAGGGCGATTCGATTAGGATTACTAATAATCTTAAAATAGTAGCTCGTGCGCACAATGTAACTCCGCACCAAATTATGTTAGCTTGGACTTTAAGACATGGTAATGTTTTATCGATTCCTAAAGCGGGAACGGTTAAGCATATGAAGGAGAATATTGCTGCTCAAGATATCAAATTAACATCGGACGAAATAAAATTAATAGATAATGATTTCCCGCAGCCGACTGAAAAGACGCCACTTGCGATGATCTAGTTTAGAAAAAATAAAAAGATTGATTAACCAACGTTTTAGTAACGCAGATTAATCAATCTTTTGTTGTTTTAAGAATTATTTTTTGACAATTTTATTTATATATCTTGACCAATTTTTCGAGATCTTTATCAGAGATTATCTTTAAATCTTTGACAAATTTTGTGGCTTGTTCTAGCGTACTGCCATTGTCTATTTGGTTTTCAAGAATGACTTTAGCAACGTCAATTTTACCTTCTGCTCTACCTTGTTCTACACCGTCTTTTCTACCTTCTGCATATGCTACTTTCCCTGCTATTTTAGCAGCAGCCTGTTCACGTTCTAACATTCTTGTCTCGTAAAGCATAATCTTCTCCCTCGTTTCCGGATCTTCGTTAATTTCTTTAATTCTTCTTTGCGCGTAATCGAAATGTTTATTTAATTTAACTGGCTCATTATTCATCAGTTTAGCTAGAGCCTTTAAGTCTTCACTTTGTCCCTCAGCTGAAACTTGTGAATTAATGATAATCTTTGTCACGCCATCCTGCAATTGTTTTGACCTATCTTGATCAGAATAAGTATGATAAGATTCGTAAAATTTATCATCTTTCTTTGGTTTAAAGTTACAGAGAAAAATAATAAAGGCGTCTTTCAAGTTTCGATAAGTCTTACCCTTATTTAAAGTATAGCGTAAATCAAGTCTTGAAAGATAGTAACGCATGCGTCTACCGATATCATCTTGATCCGTTGTTTGCATTTCGATGTTAAACACGCGTCCCTCATGGTCTGTAACCAAAACATCAAGTCTAACTTCTTTAGCTTCATTCTTGCGCTCAAAATTATTAATCTCAACTTGCTTATCTAACCAGTCTATCTTTTCAATTTTCAGATCTGGAATAATAATTTCAAGCAAATACTTGCAGAAGTCTTTGTTTTCCATCACCATTCCGAAAACCTTATCTTCTGTGAACCCAAACCAGGGTTCAATCTTTTTTACCATATGAGTAAATCCTCTCTAAAAATATTTGAGGAAGTAATCCCATATGTTTATTACGCAAACTAAATTTATTTTTCCTAGATAAAATTTGTTTTTATTTATACGCAGTATAAGCGAAGTAAGCAGCTTGAATGAGGGCTAAAACGGCAATGCCCAAACGAATGATCTTAACTGGAATATGGCGCATGATACGTGGTCCAAAGTAACTACCGATCAACGCTCCGATTGCCAAAGGAATAGCAGCGCTCCAGTAAATTTTTTCGGTAAACATATAGATAATTAGCGCAACTAAATTGGAGAGTGCGCCAATAATATTTTTCATAGCATTAACAGTTAAAAAGGTATCATCACTAATTGCGTTCAAGATAACTAACATTAAAACGCCGCTCGCAGCGCCGAAGTACCCAGCATAAGCTCCAGCAATCAATAAGCATAAAAGTGATAGAGCTTGAACTAAGCGATTAGGATGATCACTTTCATTTCCAAGATGAATTTCTCCACTGAATAAAATCATTAAGCCGGAAAAAGCGATACAGAAGGGAACGATCTTCTCAAATATTTTCCCGGGAAATTGAATTAAAAGCATACAGCCTAAAGCTGATCCGATAATTGTAAAAATTGAATAGAAACTAACTTGTTTCCAGTGACCCTTTAGTTCTTTAAGCGAAGATGCAGTTGATCCAACGCCAGTCCAGATTAAGGCTGCATCATTAGTAGTATTTGCATAAACTGGGGGAATACCAACTGAAAGGAGGACTGGATAAGTGGCAAGGGATGCCATACTTGCAATTGTTGAGAGAAGGCCACCTAAAATCCCACCAAAAATCAGATAAATGAATAAGAAAAAAGGACTCATAATTTCGCCTCACATTGTAAATTGATATATTGCAATGGTAGGTATTATAAGCCCCTTCTGTTTAGCTAGCAAGCTACTTATTTAAAACTTCTGCGACATTTCCATTTTTTGTCTCTAACAAACTTTTTGCTTGATTGAGACTGCAGTTAGTTTTAAGCATTACGATTGCTAAGCCAACATCATTATTAGCCTCTTTAAGAGTATCTTTAGCTTTCTGGGTAGATACACCAGTAGTAGTGTGAATAATGCGACAGGCACGATCAATTAGCTTAGAATTAGTAGGTTTAACATCAATCATGACGTTTTCGTAGACTTTTCCTTGTTTTATCATGACACCAGTAGAAATCATGTTCAGAATCATCTTTTGAGCAGTTCCGGCTTTCATCCTAGTTGAACCGGTAATCGCTTCAGGTCCAACAACAGCTTCGATAGCTATATCGGCGTGATGGCCTATCTTAGAGTCTTTAACACAGGCAATGGAAATAGTTAGAGCACCTATGGCTTTAGCATAGTCAAGACCGCCAATTACATATGGAGTGCGACCACTGGCGGCAAGCCCTAAAACGATATCGTTTTTATTTAGTTTAAGATCCTTTAAATCTCTTTTTGCTAGATCTTGTGAATCTTCAGCACCTTCGACAGCAACATACATCGCACCTTTACCGCCAGCAATTAATCCGATTGCGCGTTCTGGTTTGATACCATAGGTAGGAACTAATTCGGCAGCATCTAAAACGCCAAGACGGCCGCTTGTTCCAGCACCAATATAGATTAAACGTCCACCTTTGCTATAGCGCTTAGCTGCTTCATCTATTGCCCGGGCAATTTTATCATCTTGAGTTCCCACTGCTACAGCGACTTTTTGGTCTTCTTGATTAATAGTTTTGACCATGTCGATAGTTGACATGGAATCAATGTGCATAGTCGCGGGGTTTCGTTGCTCCGTAGTTAAGTTTTTAATTTCCATTGTAAATACTTCTTTCTAGTGTGTAAGTATTTTTCCGATCTTTTGCATCATACTTAAAATATTCTCATAATCTTTTTGACTTTGATAATTGGTTAATACGCAGCAGTCAATCACATCAGTGTTTGCTCTAAATCGTGCTATATCATGCTGTTCATGCAATAGTTCGCCAGTTTTATTAAAGACTTCATACTTAGGATTGCTATAAGCTACTAATTTATTTCTTACTTCTTGGTGCTTTAAGGCATCGAGAACCACATGGTTAACTTCGTTATTACCTGCAAGTAGTTTTTCAAAAACGTCCATCATAGAATTTGATGTACAAGTATTTTCTTTATCACTTTTTTTCATTAAAAATCGACCTAAAGAAATATTTTGAAAATTTCGCTGTAAATAATCATTAATTGTATTGATGTTGTAATAATTCAATAAAGCGTTAGTAGCTGTATTATCAGAAACAGATAACATTAGGTCTAATAAATCGCTAATCTTCCATGACTTAATGCTTAGTCTATTTATAATGCCGGCTCCTCCAACAATATCATTACTAGATAGGGTAAGAGTATTGGCGATTGTGCCAGGCTTTTTTTCCTGAATATAAAGAGCAATCCCTAATTTTATTAATGAGGCTGACTTAAAAATCACATTAGCGTTTGAATTTTCAAAGATCGTATGATTATTTTTACGAATAGTAATTGCTGTTTTCCAAGGATTATTTTCTATTTGTTCTTGAATTTGGGTCAGTTGCATTGTCTTAGTCCTTTAGAATAATTTCATTATTTTTAATTTCTAAATACTTACTAAGATCGGGATCTTGTGTAGCCATAAAAATTGAATCGAGATCAATAAATTTAACATTTTTATTTGCAACAGCGAATGCAGCAGCTGCCGCAATACTTTCAACTGGCTCAATCATGCAACCAATCATAGTTTTAATACCACAAGCTTGGGCTAAATCATTAATTTTGATTGCCTCTGATAAGCCACCAGTTTTCATTAACTTAATGTTGATGTAGTCACAAGCGTGATGCTGGATTAAGTTAATGGCATCCTGATATGAAGCGACACTTTCGTCAGCCATAATTGGATAAGGCGAATTTTCACTTAATAAAGTTAAATCTGAGATTGCATCTTTTAGAACAGGCTGTTCGATAAAATCAATGTTTAAATTATCCTGTGCCCAAGTTCGACTAGCTTTTAAAGTGTCTTTGTAATTCCAGGCTTGATTGCAATCAATACGTAAGGAAATGTCAGGACCAACAGCTTTACTAATTTTTTGAATGGTTTTAATATCATGACTTACAGAATTATTGCCTAACTTGATTTTGATTGCAGTAAAGCCATCTTTAACTAAGGCTTTGGCTTCAGAAACCATATGGTCATCTGAACCGATACTAATTGTATAGTCGGTTGTTAATTTGCCTTTTTCACTACCAAGCAGGTTAACTAGAGATTCATTGTTTTCTTTAGCCTTTAATTGATGTAAGGCAATGTCCATTGCCGCCTTTGCGGCAGAATTATGAACGATACAGGTTTGAAGTGTGGTTAAAATTTTGTTCCAATTTTTGAAGTCTTGGTTTATTAATGCAGGTTTAATAACTTGATTAACAATGTCTAGCGAGCTTTGTAATGTGTCACCGGTAACTTTCTCATTAGGAGTAGCTGTTCCAGTACCTGTTTGACCATCACTTAATTCAACAACGATCTTCAGTCCTTCAATTTCAGTGACTTTATGTAAGGCAGTAATAAACGGTCTCTTTAATGGGACCGTTTTTTTACTACACGTAATTTTTTTAATATATATACTCATTTTTTGATTTCTTCTTTCTGATTAAAGAAATAAGATAACGACTCTCGTCTTTCTTGAATCCAGCCCGTTTTTTTACGTGTTGGGTAAATTCTGTTAGTAAGACATATAAAAGCTTCATGGCTATCTAGATTAAGAGCAATTGAAGTTCCTGTAAAACCAGAATGCCATAGCATATTTTTATTTGAATCCCAAAGTTCCCAGCCTAATGTACGATCATTATGTCTATATTTTTTATTTTTCAGTAGGGTATACATTATTTTAGGAAATACTTGTATTCCTTTGTATTTCCCACCATTGAGAAAGACTTGGGCAAATTGCGATAGATCATTTAAAGTTGAGAATAATCCGGCATGTCCACTTATACCGTCTAACAAATAAGCTTTATAGTCATGCACTTTTCCACGAATTATGCCACCACGATCTTTTTGGTATTCAGTAGGTATAAATTGAGACGAAGGAATACTGTTAGGTGAGTAAGTGGTATTATTCATATCTAACGGTTGAAAGATATGTGATTTTAGGTCTTCATTTAGAGGGATTTGGTCAATATTCTCAATAATCCATCCAAGTAAGATGTAATTTAAATCAGAGTATACAGTTTTACTCTCGGGAGTGTATATAAGTGGGGCGGACTTAACTTTTTTTATTAATTCTTCTTTTGCCATGCTATGAACATTATCAAAATCTGATTGCAAACCACTTTCATGTAACAATAAACTTTTTATTTTTATTTTGGGATAAGAAATATCGGATAAATATTCTCCAACTTCACTATCAAGAGATAGTTGCCTATTGGCTAGTAGTTGAAAAATTCTAGTGGTAGTTCCGATAACTTTGCTAACAGACGCCAAATCGTACATCATTCCAGAAGATATCGGAATACGGTCATTGTCTTCTCCCTGGTATCCAACATAGGTTCTAAGATTTTCATTTTTTCCAATTAAACTGTAGGAAGCACCATATATATCATTATTTTGTATAGACTGATTTATGACTTTTACAATTTTATCAACTGTATTTTGCTGCATAATTTAGTCCTCTATTTTTCAATATAAGTCATGATGGAAGAATCGGGTTCATTTGGTACCATTTGAGCAGTGATTTTTACGCCTTTGTTAATTAAATTCTTAATGATATCTACATCTTTAGGGGTAACATTAACTGACTTTTTTATTTGTCGAGAACCATCTTTAGAAGAAATATTACCTACGTTAAACTCTTTTAGATCAACACCACCATTAATGATATCGGCCATATCGGGAATATTACGCGTAATCAAAAAGACATTATCTTCACCATATTTATTATTTTTTAGATTTTCTATAGCGCGTTGTATAGAGCAAATGCTGAGTTTGATGCCAGCTGGTTTTGCTAATTTTAATCCCTCAATCTTTAAATCATCTTTTACGACTTCATCATTGGCTACTAGTATACGGTTAGCACCGACCACATTTGTCCATACCATTGCTACTTGTCCGTGTATCATTCTTTCATCAACACGTGCTGCACAAATACTCATTTATTTCACCTTCTAAAAAATGCTACCAATCCAGTTACAAATAGGTTGTAAGTTTCCTAAAATCATACCTAGTCCAATTAATACGAAGATTAATCTGGTTGAATTCATATGCTTTTTACCAAGAATCCAGTATGAGAATAGGGCAATAGCTAACGGTAATAATGCTGGCATAATCTTATCCAGCATACTTTGAACCGACATGGTCACTTTTCCGACTTTATATGTTAGATCAACTTTATAATTAATAAGAGCTGGAATCATACCACCTACAACTGTTAATCCTAAAACTGAAGCTCCTTCAGTAAGCATGTTCATTTTGTCTGAAAATGCAAAAGCAAGTTTTTGACCTTGTGATAATCCGATGTTAAAGAATTTCCATCTAATCCAAGTAATAGCTAAACATCCAACTACGGGAATTAAAAGTCCTAATGGTTGGCCAGATAGTGCTAAGTAGGCAGTAATTGAATAGATAATAGCGTTATAGATTGCTACAAAGACGGTATCACCAACACCTGCGAAGGGTCCCATTAAACCGGTCTTTAAACCCGCTATAGCTTTTTCATTATTATCATCCATACCCAATTCATCTTGTAAGGCGACATCGGCACCTACTATTAAATGAGACATTTGTGGTGTGGTATTGAAGAATTCCATTTCTAGTTTTAAGGCTTGCTTCATTTTATCTTTTTTATTTTTATATAATCTCTTTAAAGCTGGCATCACTGTATATGCATAGCCTAAGCCTTGCATTCTTGGATAGTTCCATCCAAGTTGTAAGCCTAAAGTATTGCGCCAAAATATGTTTACTAAATCACCTTTAGTTAAATTTTTCATTTTAACTTGAATATTCTTTTTAGGCATCGAACTCAACCTCCTCAGCATCTACACGACTTGCTTCAATTGCCTCATTAGGATTTTGTATTCCTTTAATTTCCTTCTTGGAGTTAGAATCTTTTTTCTCTATATTTTGAGCTTTTCCAGATTTATTGTTCTTCTGTTTTTGCATTACGTAGATTGCTGCAAGGGAGAAACCTACTAAAGCAAGGCCAAGTAATGAGAATTGTTTTGCAAAGTATGCCATTAAAGCAAAACCGAGAATAAAGTATGGGTAGTATCTCTTTAATGGTAGATATCTCATTAATATTGCAATACCCATAGCTGGTAGAATAATACCCGCTGTCTTTAAACCATTCATTAACCAAGCTGGAATCCAATTATTTATAGCCTTAACAACAGTGGCACCGAAAGTTAAACCAATAAATACAGGAATTGCACGTGATAATACCCAAGAAATAATGCCATAAAGATTATCACGTTCTACTGCAGTGTAATTAACTTTTTCTGCTTCTTTAGTAGCATGATTTTGAAAATAGGTGTTAGCTAAACGAGCTAAGATATCCATTTGAGTTAGGAGTAAACCAATAGGAATTGCCAAACCTATACCGTATGCAGCGCCACGACCAGAAATTATTGCGTATGCTGTTCCCATAACGGAACCAGATAGAAAGTCAGGAACTGTAGCACCGCCATAAGTTGCTACACCTAAAGTTGCCAATTGTAATGTAGCACCAACGATTAATCCAGTTTTTAAGTCACCTAGTACTAAACCTGTAACTGCACCTCCGAATACTGGTGAGTAGAGACCTGTTTTTAATGATAGAGCATCTAATTGACCTAAGCCTACATAAAGACTTAGAAAAATTATTGCTATAACAGAAATTTTCATTATATTTCCCTCTCTTTCTAATATCGCTTTCAAGTTAATTATAGCACTTTTGAAATAATATTTCGTAAAAACACTAAAAATAGGCATAAAATAAAATACGATTTTTTTAGATGTTTCTGATTTCATTCTTACTTCATCTCTTCTATCAGTAAAAAAAATCTTATTCCCCGAAGCAGTTATAAATTCTTTCAATTCTTTTCTAAAGAAGGATTTCCTGGGTATAAAACGATAAGTATTTCCATACTTTCCATCTAAGATATAGTCTCCAAGGGCTGACTCATTTAATATTTTACGCTCTACAGAGTCATTTTTCTTCCAAGCAGTTACCAACATATTATCAGTTTTTTCAAATTCGTTCTGAATTAAAAAGGAATAATTTTTTTTTCCCATCTGAAAATAAATTTCTTCTTCCGAGGTAACGTGATTATAATCAGTAACATCTTTTAGAAATCGTTCCTTTATCAACGTTTCAAATTGTACAAAGCTATCTAAATAATAATCTTCATTAAGATAAAAAGAATAAGCTTTAATC
>SKEH01000904.1_pt1 | contig 14737 bp, 17 predicted proteins | sample 4826571 | NCBI WGS metagenome assembly SKEH01 (sample SAMN11008814, study PRJNA524170) | human gut metagenome | biome: Human fecal sample; material: Feces; isolation source: fecal sample from pouch patient p29 | host: Homo sapiens | place: Israel: Tel-Aviv | collected 2016-09-14 | reverse complement strand
GGCTTTTGATTGGTTGAAGGGTATTTTTGGTGGCTCTGGTGATGGTGAGCCTGTTGAGGGTGGTGCTTTTAGGGAGTCGGGGGTTTCTGATGCTGATGTGATTGCTGAGTTGGAGGCTTCGTTGGGTTCGCCGTCTGGTGGTGTTGATGTTTCGCGCCTGGTGGGGTGTGAGTTTGGGTTGCCGGGGCATGTGTTGTTTTTGTTTAAGCCTGTGGCTGGTGGGTTTGTGTTGGATGGTGTGGTGTGTGTTGGTGTGAGTGGTAGGGGTGTTGGTGGTGTTGGTAATGGTCGTGGGGTGGTTTGTTTTGGGCAGGAGCCTGTGTTGAGGGAGTTGGGTGCTGGTTCTAGGGTTTATTCTGTGGAGGATAATTTTAGTGAGGTTGGGCGTGGGTTGTATGGTGAGGTTTTGGGTGGTGGGTTTTTGTTTGTTGGGTTGGGTGAGTCTGGTGGTTTGGATTTGTTGAGGGTTGTTGAGTCGGATGGTGTTGATTTTATTTTGGGTGACCCGTCGTTGGTGGGTTTGGAGGTGGAGTCTTTTGATGGTGGTGAGTTTGTGTGTGTGATTGCGCATAATGTGCGTGTTGATTTGTCTGCTTCGGTTTCTGTTGGTGAGGCTGTTGGTTCTGTGGGTGATGTGAGTCCGGTGGCGCGTGAGTATGTTGGTGTTGAGGGTGCTATGGTTGGTTGGTTTTGTTGGTGGGCTTCGGCGGATGGTGTTGAGTGGGGTTATGTTTTGGGTGACCCGCGTGGAGGTGGTTCGCCGGTGATGGATGTTCCGCTTGGTGGTGTTGCGGGGTTGTTTAGTGGGCTTATTGCTGGTGTTGGTCGTGTTGAGGATGTTGGTGTTAGGGTTGCTGGTTCGTTTAGGAATAGTCGTTTCGGTAATGTTGAGTGGGTTGCTCCTTTGTATGATGATGGTCGTGCTTATTATGATGAGGCGGCGCAGTTGTATGCGATGCCGGTGGTGACTGTCCTACATTAGTGCCCTACCCGCTTTCGGGGGTGTGGGTTTATGCTGTGGGGTGTTAGAATAAGGTGTGTTGCTTGTTCCCTTTTTGGGGTTCGGTGATGCACCTTATTCTTTTTTTGTTTTGGGAGGTTTTTGTTGTCTTCGTCGTTCATGAAGGACCCGAATGTTGCTAGTTCGCCTGTTGATGGTCAGGTGTACAATATTGTTCCTTTGGAGGATTTGAATGAGTTTGACCGGGTGGATACGAGTCATTTCGTGTCTGAGCCTACGTTGGATTCGTTGGAGGGGTTGGCTAATTTTGTGTTAGGTTCGTCGTCTGAGTTCCTGTTCTTGTTTGAGGATTTGGATGGTGTTCCGGTTCTTTCTGGGATTGTGTTTGCGGTGACCACGCCTGATGGTGTTGGTCGGGCTATCCTTCCTGCGCATGACCGTATTGTGGCTAGTGTGTGGGATGAGGTTTGTAAGCGTTCCTCTCCAACTTCGCGTGAACGTCTGTCTGTGGCGTGTGCTGAGGTGCTGGTTGAGCGTGGTACTGCGTTCATGTCTGCTTATACGGATGCGTTGCCTATTGGTGTTGCTAGGAAGCTACGTGGCAAGAATAATGGGCGTGAGGTGACCGCCCAGTATGTGTTGGATAACTATGGTTTGATGCCTCAAGAGGTTGTGAAAGCACATGTTGTTGGGGTGTCTGCTGACTTTATGGTTTCGGATGCGGTGAAGGTTCTTTATCGGAAGGACTCTGAGGCTATTAATCCGGTGTCTGTGGGTCGTCCTGGGTGGGCGCATGTGGGTTGGTTGCAGTGGCGTATGAGTCCGACTACAGGTCTTGAGTTAGGGTTGGGGTTCGGCGCGCCTTTCGGTGAATCTGATGAGCTACCTTACGTGCCACTGGTTCCCGTCTTTAAAGACACCTTTAAGCGTATGGTTATGGCGTATTCTCCTGCTGAGGGTGCTGTTGGCGCTACGTTTATGTCCATCATTCAGGATGGTACGTTTAAGGGTAACGGCGATGAGTTTACTATTGGTGGCGCGCTTTATAATGACGGCAGGTACGCTTATGATTCCGGTTTAGGTGTGTATGCTATGCCCATTATTATTGAACAGCCGCGCGCCACGGCTAAGGTGTTCATGGTGAACTAGGTAGAAGTGTTAGTTGAGTGATGCGTTTCACACTGGAAATGGTTGTTTTGAAGTGAAATAGCCTTTTGAGTGTGCTAGACTAGTGTTATCCACAAGTGGTGCGAGGATAAACGCCCTTCGTGCCACTGCTTAGGTGGTAAAAATTATTCATTTTAACCTACTATTTACGCATTGTGGATGGCTGTGTGCTGGGGAGGCTTTATAGTGCTCTTTTAAAGCCTCCCCTCTAGCGCTTGTGGCGGAATTGGCAGACGCGCCTGACTCAAAATCAGGTTCCTTTGGAGTGTGGGTTCGAGTCCCACCTGGCGCACTCCTGTAACGGCGTAAAACCGTGTCCCAAGTCTTTCTGGGATGTGGGTATCAGAAGAGGTTTTTAAAGGTTTCACTCTTCTGTAAACAACATTCATGACTGATGAATGCCTTTCTGTGGTAAAGACCCTCTTGCCTTCGGGTGAGGGGGTCTTTCTGCTACCTTTTTTGCAAGCCAACTAAATATGTGGTACACTTTAGTTAATACATTAGTTTATTAATCTACAAGAAGGAATTACAAGCCTTATGCGCCCCTACGCCCGTACCTCTTCCCCTCGCACTCAGCTCCAGTCTCTTAAGGCACCTGTGTATCGAGAGATGAATAAGGTTAAGAATCGTATTGCTACCGAGAATACTCGCAATAACAATATTCTCATCAATACTCTTACCCCCTTGCTGTTTGATTACCCTGAGTCTGAGGAGCGAACTCAGAAGACTCGCCTTCTGTTGGATGCCTCCGGTATTCATACTGCTAATATTGCTGTTCTGAGTAAGAAGAATGAGAAGTTGATGACTCTCTATGGGCAGTTGGTGACTGCTGAGCATCGAGCTTTAATTACTCAGGTTTTTGTGGATGGACTCAATGATGAGTTTCAGAAGATTTTGAAGATGGATGGTGATTTGCGTTCGCCGTCTGCTGAGCTTCGTCGGTCGGTTGAGGATGTGCGCGCACTGGTTTCCCCCGCTAAGACTAAGTTTAACTTGCCGCCCGTTCGGGCTTATGTATTGCCGCGTGAATCTGTTGCGGCGTAAAGGCTTTACAATACGCAAAATATGTGATATACTATAAATAAATTTATTTAGCTGGGCTGACTACATGCCATATATGAGGCAACGAGCCAGCCCACCCAAACAAGGAGATATTAAAATATGGAAACCACCGTTAAGCGAACTCTCGAAACTCCGCTGGATGCAACCGTCCGAGGTAATATTGTTGCCGCCCGTAAGAATCAGGAAACCGGCACCGAATTTTACAACCTGTCTGCATATTACAAGGAACTGCTTGGGTTCCCTTATGCTTTTTCTACCCCGTCGCCACAGCATGTCGTTATTGACGAGAATCATTACCGCACTACAACTCTTAGCCCTGTAGATAGTGCGACTGTAGAGCATCTGACCCTGACTGCTTCCGAGAAGACCCCTGTCATTATCGAGGGCGTAGCTATCACTGGTCAGTATGTTGTAGGCTCAACTGGTGCTGTTCACAGTCTGGTTGATTTGGGTAGTGTGGATGAGAACTACCTTATTGGCACTGGTCGTAGTATCTTCTATGCGCCGGTTAAGACTAAGGTCTTCTATTCGGTTGGTAACCTTGCGGCGAAGTATGGTCACCTGGGCGGTGTTGCAATGATTAATACTCTTGTGACGATGTACCGCGATTCTCACCCCGGCTATAAGAACGCTATTGAGAAGGGTGAGTTGGAGGACTTTATTAAGTTTGCGGAGGCTCAGCCTAAGGGTGCCCGCGCTTTGGCTTTAAATGCGCCTAAGAGTGATGAGCCGCCTGCCGATTTCACTCTAGTCCCTTCCCTTGATGGTGCTGTTGTTGAGAAGCCTGCTGTGGTTTACAGTAATGAGCTTCTTTGCCGTTCTTTGTATCTTTCCCCTGAGCGTCACCGTGCCTTGGGTGGTACTGGTAAGCTCCCTGTGTTCCTTGCCGCTGATGTCCGTCCTCGCGTAGAGGCGCTATTGAAGGCGGCTGGTCGTTCGCTGACTTATGATTTTGCGTGGCGTAAGGGTGTTTCGACTTCTCCGCTGTATACGGCGGAACAGTACACCATGATTCGTTCTTGGATTCGTGCTGAGGGTGATAGGAAGAAGCCGTCTGATGAGTGGGTTGAGCGCGCACGCGAGGTCTTCCCCGCTACTAAGCCTACTACTATGTATGCATTGAGCCGTCCCTTGCGCACTATTGCGGAGAATCAGGGCGAGGATATTGTGGTCGATGCCATTAAGAAGCATAAGGCTGAGATGGTGAAGATTGTCCGATTCAACACTAAGCGTGTGGAGCCTATTAAGCTTCCTAGCCTGCTGTACACTAAGGAAACCGCTGATGCTCTCATGAAGGAGCTAACTGGCGAAGGTGTCTAAGTCGGATTAAACGTATTACAAATGGGGGTGCTAGGTAATATCGCCTAACACCCCCATTTGTGTCCCATTACAATATGTGGTACACTTTAATTAGTATATGAAAAGATGAGGCACTAAACACAGCCTCCCAATAGAACAAATAACCCTAAAGGAGAAAACCTTATGACTCCCACTCCGCTTATTATGGCAAAGACTGCGCCGAAGCCGCGCCCGCCAAAGAGTCGCCCCCAGTATGCGAGCAAGACCTCCAAGAAGGAGCCTCGCGAACTAGGTGTAGAAGCAACCCTAGCATATCCTGACTGGTATGCAGGACATAATATGCGTGAATATTTCCGAGCCGTAGAAGCAACACTCAAGGAAGTTAAGGAAAAGGGTATCAAGGTAACCTATACGGCGGCATATAACGCATACAGCAACCGCTACACCATTAGCCTACGCCTCAAGAACAAGCGAAACAGCCTACTGACCACCAATGTGCGGGGCGCATCGTACCCGATTAAGTTTATCACCAACCCTTACACTGCCGTTGCCGACCACGGACGTGAAGCACCTTACGAACTTTCCGCCTTTGCGGGTGTCCTAGATAAAGTTGCTCTAGCGAACCGAACCGAAGTGTCTCGCATTGAAACACCTATCACCAGCAACAACCCTAGCGACAAGGCTCTCACTAACGGCGCATACCACCTACACCTCAAGATTCACCCTAAAAGCGGTGCTCAGCGTCGGGTAGAAAAGCTTAAGCGCAACACTCGCGAACAGGAATAGTCGGCACGATGCTAGATTGGCTTAACAGTAATGACACAACAACTGTTGTCAATACTGCGTTCACTGTCGTCCTTCTACTGATATTTCTTTTTCTTCTTATTCTGCACCTGCTAAGTAAGCGTGATGATGAAGGGGCGCTAGGTGCGTCTATCGACTTGATTGGGGAAGAGGAGGAAAGCGACTACGATTACGGAAGCTGGCTCAACCTCACCCCCGAGGAACCCATACTCGACACCGATGGCACTAAAGACATCCCTCTTGATTGGTCATACACTCCAATTCGTTGTGATGCAAGTGATTGGGTAAAGGAACTCGACTTAACTTTAGGTAGGCGCGCCACAACGTTCCGTACAGCCGGTTCACAGCGACGAACCTACACAAAGTACAACCCTCGTTCTGCACGACCGCAAGGCATTATCTATGCGCGAACCGAACAGGTTAGTCAGGCGCGAAACATCAACCTATATGTAGGTGTGGACACCTCAGCGTCTATGAATGAGTATGCGCAGTCGCGCCGCGCAGTGCAAGCACTTGATGAGATTATCCGCAAGGACAACTACCACACGCTAGTGACGTGCGTAGATACCGCTTTCAAGGGCTGGCAGAGCGGCAGTAAGGTTGAAGAGATTTTCGTATCTGGTGGCGGCGGAACCTATATGACTTCCTTCTTCGAAGAACTAGATAAGATTCGCCGTAACCCTACCGAGGAACTTGCCGCCCCTGACGCGGCAGTACTGATTACCGACGGTGAGCTAACTGATTGCGACTGGGAAAACATCACGGAGTACGCCCAGACTTTCAACCGGCAGGAAGTACCCGTATTCATTATCCTCACCAACCCGAAGATTAATCCGCCGACCCCCTTAAATAACTTCGCCTACGTTTACCACGCTGAATAACTAGCTAACCAGAAAGGGTTAAACCTTATGCTTGAAGTGCAGGGTGTAAACCTTGCCGATGCAATTGACATCATTGAAGATACCGCGTTCCCACAGTATGACGAAATCACTGGGGAGTTTGTGGCACCTGGAGAGAATGTCTTCCTTATCGGTCCCGCCGGTGTAGGTAAGACACAGGCTATCAATGCCCTTGCCGAGAAGATGGGGCACGAACTTATCACCCTCATTACCTCACAGATGAATGCTGAACAATTTCAGGGTATCCCGTCTGTAGGGTCTATCACCGCCACGAACAGTAAGGGTGAGAGCGTGAAGTACCCGTCGGTTGAGTATCTACTTGACGCATGGCAGGCAAAAACATTCACTCTAGCAGACAGCGGCAAGCCGGTCGTGCTATTTTTTGACGAATTGCGTAACGCACCGTTGGATGTACTTGCCGCATCTCTTAATATTCTGGCAGACCGCAAGGTGAACGGCATTGACCTGCCCAAGGAAACGGTTATTATTGCCGCATCAAACTCTGGTAAGGATTCTGTGAATCCGTCTAGGTTTAGCACACCCATTCAGGGGCGCTTTACCTGGTATGCGGTTCGACAGACTGTTGAAGATTGGTGCGTGGGCGCTGAAACTAATTGGGGGAAGCGACTCACCTATAAAGAAAGTGTTATCCGTACAGCAATTGTGGGTGCGATTCGTAGCGGCAAAGCTACCCTTATGGAGCCTGCTGGGAATGGTGGTGCCCCCGCAAACCTAAGTGTTGGAGGTTCCAGCGTTGAGGCTCGTGAGGTGGCTGAGTTTGCGTGGCGTTCCCCACGAAGCTGGAATAGACTTATTTCTCAGCTGAGCGCTATTCGCACTAAGGGGCGTTCGGCGGGTGTCTGGTTGCAACGCGCAACTGCTATCACTACTGGAACTGTCGGAATTTTAGGCTTTCAGGAAATTGAGGGCACCCTTAAGTCGCTTTCTGCTTCTGTGTGCGATATTCAGAAGCAGGTTGCTTCGGCTCAGGGACAGCGTGACTTAGCTAAGACGTTCGGTCAGCGAATCTATAATGAAGGTCGCTGTACCGCAACTTTAAGGAGCATGTTCCGTGAATATAAGGGACTTCTTGGTTCGTGGACAGCATTGCAGGACTTAACTGGTGTTATTTCCTCAGGTTTCCTGGAGCGTGTTAATGAGCGCTTAACTGACATGAATCTAAGTGACAATGACCGGGACAAGAAGCAGGTGGCAGATGAAATTTGGCGCGCTGTTTCTATCCTTAAGAATTTTCATGAAGACCTTGTGGCTGAAAGTGAAAATAACTTTGACATTGACCTGAGATTACTTCCGATATGACTGCTAAGCTTGTTGAGGATTGGAGGGCTTTCTGGCACGCAAGTATGGGGGTGGAGATGCCTGCCCCTAATTTGAAAGATTCAGCAATGAATATGTTGAAGAATGTGCGTAAAACTTTAGCATCCTAGCGCAAATACTCGACGCACCGCCAAGCGTACCGAGATGCCAAATCCGTATTTGTCTGTGGGGTTTAATTCATTCATTAAACCCCACAGACAAACGGTTGCATATGCCATACAATATGTGATATACTGTCTTTGTAATATATTTTTTTGAAATGTTATAGAAGGAACATGCAGACTATCCCTATCGCCACCCGTGAACAGGTGGACATTCCCGCAGGTAGCTACCTAGCCATCCATTCGGAGAATACTAACCCGAAGGTGCCGCCGCATATCGCAGATTTGTTCGCACACTTCATTACTCACCCTGGACAGGAACATTACCCCGCACTCCTGCACACCCCCGACGGTCACACCATTAAGAACATTGACACTGGTGAAGCAGTAGGAATCATTAAGTCCCGGAAAGAGAAGAATGGTAACTACCATCTAGTATTCCACACGGAAGAGCCTAAGACTGAAACCACTTTGCTCACTGTCCTTATCTTTGATGTGGAAAACAAGTATGACGCTCAGCGGCTACTAGAGGAACACTTCTCCAACCTTGTAGCAGATGCGCGCATTAAGATTTGGGAAGGTCACGCCCGTGCTCTTATGGAGCGAGGAGTTAGCGCTGAACGTGTTCAGCAGATTAGTGACCTTATCCGTAAGTCCGTTCAGGAAGGCGACACCACTAAGGGGCTTGCCCTAGCAGAAGCCGCGCTACAGGAAGCCGTTATCGAAGCTTCAAAGGTTCTACAGGCTCAGACTAATGAAGCCCTGACAATTCACAAGAAGATTCAGGAGGAAGGGAACTATGGCAATTAACGATATTAATTTCATCAACTATGTGGTTGCTGAGTGTGTGATTGCTGACTATGGTCATATTATGACCGCCCGATTTGAGGAGTGTGCCACAACTCCCGGTGTGACAAAGAAACTTCCTCGTGAAGTTTATGCCGCCGCTTATGGCGCTTTTAAAGGCACCTGGTCTGTCGGTAGTGAAATTCATACCTGGCAGTTTGAATACGATATGCTAAACCCTCTTATTGAAGCTTTCAGCATTAACACCAACGGTAAGTATAAGATGACCGCCGTTATTCACGACAGGGCTACGCTCAAGAAGGGTGCGTCACACCACCGTATCCTTTTTGAAGTTGCCTCTGTCCCCGAGAATGGAGATGCTGATGAGTAACACAGATAACGTAACTCTCGCTTTAAATGTTATTAGGCGAAGGCACCGATATATTACAGAGCTTCGCGAAGCATCGCCTCTACTGGTGAAGGATTTAAGGTATCTCACCTTCAATAAGCCTGTAGAGCATCTGATTAATGTATCCCACCAGAAAGCTGAGGCGAGCCTCATTCGGCATACTGAGCAGGCATATGAAATCCTAATTGATTGGTGCTTTGCCCCCGTTGTCAAAAACCACACTAAGAACTAACTAAAGGAGAGAAATTATGGGTTTCCTTGATGAAAATGTAACTACCCCCGCTAACCGCAAACGCCCAGCAGACCGCGATAAAATTGCCGCCCTGCCGAAGATGTATAATGCGAAGGCTGTGATGGCGCGCATTCAGGATAGTCGCGAAGACCTTAACGGCGATGGTACACTTACCCCTGATGCTATCACGAACCTGTACCGACCTGACGCGGTAACCCTACGCATGAGCAAGGGCGCTAAACGAACTATGCCGCCTATGTTGTGGTCGGAAGATACTGTAAGCGCTATCATTGACGCATACCCCAACCCTCTGCCAAAGTCTGAGAAGGAGTTAGAGGTTTTAGTTGTTCCCACTGCGTTAAGTAATAATTATGTGTCTTATCCACCAAACGATTCCACTAATAATTATCGCTCTAGAATGTGGGAAGCGCTGAATCTGCATCCTGTGTACAGTAAGATTGGTTCGCAGGGTATCGCTGGCTCCCTATACCGTGTTGCTGATGTCATTGAGGGTGTCTCCGATAGCGGCAAGGCGAGGGCAGAAATGGGTCTTGAACCTATCTATAAGTTCCACAAGGATTGGGAAAAGGCTCTGTCTATCACTAATGGGCTAGTAGAGTCCATGAACATCCATTTTGACACTCTGGATAAGGAGCGAATCAATGACGGTAAATAAGTACGCAGAAGTGTCGAATATCTCTGCTGAGGCGGCGGCGGTGCTAACCGTTCTCACACCTGCCAGTGAAGGCGAGTACGCTATTAAGAGGCATCTGCTTGCCCTTCCTGATGCCTCAGATAGTCAGGCTTCGCTACTAGCCAACATTCCCCAGAACGGTAGCAAGAAGGGTTTTGGTGAGGTTACGGGCGCTAATCTGAATGATAAGGTGTATCACCTGGTGAAGGGCATCATGTTCTCAAACCCTGGAATCATTCATTCAGGCACCTCGACTATCGCCCGCATTGTAGGTCTGCATGACTCACGCCAGGTAGACACAGATGGAACGGTTACTCTCAACGAGAAGTTCTACAGCGAAGGCGACCTGGTATTTATCACTCCTGTCAAGGTGGCGACTGTGCCATACGTGCGTAAGGACGCACTATCTCTCTCCGGCTGGGTCGTATGTGACACAAAGCAGAAGGACACCCATAACACTTTTGTAGTATTAGGTAAGCCGCCGCTGGCTATTGACGATATGCCTCGCGGTCACGCCCCTATCATGCGTCTCACCAAGAGCCTCCCCCATAACGCTCTTTTTGAAGCAGATGGCTCTCTGCGTATTGCATCACATGCGAAGGGGATTGCTGATGCTAAGGGTAGCTACCCGTTTACTAGGGTTGATAGCAAATTCAGCACCATTTCTGCGATTGCTGACCCCGAGTTTGAGGTGTTGCAGGATGATGACGGTATGACTGCTTACCCGGTATGGGTGACTCTTACTGACCGTGTTAATAAATAAATTCTTTAACTTGTAGAGAAGTAGCGCGCCGCTGGCTCCAAATTATGCCCGTAGCGCGCTACTTCTCTGTCACTGTCCTGTAGTACAATTTCTGGTATGACTGACAATATTTCCGAAGAACTTGCCAGGACTGGCACACGATACGCACCGCTGTTTGTCAGCTTCGCAAGTCTGCTACAGCATTGGGAGTGGCTTGACCTGGCGTGGCAATCCCAAGTGAATGACTGGGAAGAAAAGCCTAGTGACGAGTCTGCTAAAGCGTTTTGGGACTCTAAATATAAGTTGCCTAACCAGTATCTTGACCTGGACTCACTAAATAAGATTGATTCTTCTAGTGCGACAGTTGAGCTTCGCCTCGCGCGGCATAATTGTTCTAAAGATGACTGCGACTCGTGCCTCCTACTGTATAAAGGATATGCTCATCTTATTGTAGAATCACCACAGCTGGACGTGCCCGCTTATTTAATGGAGCGTGCCCCGTCGCATAAAAGCGCCGACATTGATGGTGATTTTTGGGAATTTAAGTCACGCGAATACCCGCCTTTGAAGCTTGCGACTGTGACAGGTGATGGGTTTGATGTCCCCAAATCCATTTCTCGCGCCAATTACTCGAAGATGGATAAGGTTAGCGAGGCTCTACAGAGAACAGGGTACTTGGTCATTCAAGATTCTGTATCAAAAGATACTCCAACGATTTTAACTGGCGATGATGACCCCCACCTTATCATCACTGTCCCTTATCGCTCATATGTGCCTCGCGAGAGGGAGATTATGATGGCGTATATGGATAATTTACCTATACCTTACGCGCGACTTGAGGGCGATAAGGAAGAGCCGGTGGAAGTGTACCCTCCCGACTCGCAGGTTGCGCCTTACGGAACGTACCCTCTTTGGGAGCGGTGGTTCTGGGATTTGGAAGAGCGTCAGATTGCACAGGTACGTGCCGAGGCGGAGAAATTGAAAAAGCAGACTAAAGAAGGGTCGCCCCCTAGTGAAGAAGTGGTAGTTAAGGATACCCAAGAGGTTACGGATGGCGAGAAGCTATCCTTTGGGCAGAAGTTCTTTAAGTTCATGTTTAATATTTAACAGGTAAACATTTCAGGCGAGACGCTAACTTTCTAATTAGCGTCTCGCCTGAAATGTTTGTTTAGAAGCCATAGGTGCCTCTTTGAAGAGGTTTTAGTTGCGTAGTGGGTTCTCGTGTACCTCGACACCTAATAGCCCCACAACAGCCGCCTTAGCAATTTTTAGGATTGCGACAGCTTTCCCCCAAATAATGAGTGCAGAATCTTTTACCACATGCGCGGCAACGAGTAGTACGGCGGCGATGCTTTCGCCAATAAACCATGCGGTTGCTGACATGATAAGGTGAACCTCTTGACCATTAGGGGCTGTGAATAGGTGTAGGTCACCTGGGACAACTCTGAGGGCATGACTATAGATAAGCCAGGCAACAAATAGTAGTCCCGGCATATTTAGCCCCACGAAGGTGGCGACTTCCTGGATAAACGACAGCTCTTGAAGTTTCTTCATAGTTCCTTTCAGTAATCTTAGACGGTTTGTAATATTGAGTGTATCACATGTGACAGCTGATGGTCGAGGAGCCGTTTTTAAATGTGGTACACTCGACTTAGTGGGCGTGCCAGTGGTGCGCCAATAAGTAAAATTTCTTGAGAAGGACGATTTGTGACCTACAATTTTAATAAGCATCGCAAGTATGTAATGACTGACATTACTAAAGAGTTCATGCATCCCCGCTGGCAGAACAAGCTAGTTACCGTACATCGAATTAGGGCAACGCGAGACATTCCTGAGCGACATGTTGTAGCTGGACAGCTGGGAGGGTGGATTGAGTCGGAACATAACCTCACACAGGGGAATAACTCATGGGTTGCCGAAGACGGCATGGTTTTCGATAACGCTGTATGTATGGTGAACGCGCTAGTGTCAGGTAATGCAATGCTATATGAGGATGCCGTGCATCGCGGAACATCCCTACTTACTGACAATGCTCAGCAGTACGGATACAGTCAGACGGGTGGAACTAGTGCGCTAGGTGGCAATATGACCGTTGCAGGTGGAGCCACGGTTACTGGAACCTACAAGGATGTGCGTGACGCGACAATCTCAATGGGAACATACCATCACAATCCCTTATATGAGCCTCATCTCATGCTTGATGAGGAAAATCTTTCCCCTGTCTTTACCTGGTAGCGACAATTTTGCATAGAGCAGTATTTTTGTGCTACACTTTATACCGTGGCGCTCTTTGAGAGTGACCACTTTGCGCCGTTAGCTCAGCCGGTTAGAGCAAGGGACTCATAATCCCTGGGTCGCGGGTTCAAGCCCCGCACGGCGTACTTGTACAAGTAATGCCTAAACGAACTATCGACACCTTGGAGGGAACGTGCTTAATAATAGATATACGCGCGAAGAACCACGCACAGAAAGCACCAATCATAAGCACCATCATTACATTGCATTCATCATTATTATCACTCTGGCACTACTAGGCGTGGCAGAGTACCACGACTGGAATTAACTAATTCAAGGACAAGATATGAGCTTCATTGTTAAAGGTAACAACTATAAGTACACGGTAGCTACCCCGCGCTACATCACCAACACTTATGTTATTCCCGAAGGTATCCAGCCAGCTCTGTATAAGCTGGCTGAGCAGGACGTTCCGCTTACTTACGTTACGCGCAAGACGCATAACGCCGCAACCCGTAAGCCTGAGGAACGTATGCACCCTGTCCTATACAGTAACCCTGAATCTCAGGCACCCTGGATGGCGCTAGGTGAAGAAGACCCTTACCTTATCAAGAAGGAGGGGCAGATTCGACGTGGACCCGTAACGGTAGACCTTAACCCGGAAGCTTTCACTAATCAGCCTGCCCCTCTAGCAGTAGTTCTTGATGATACTGTTATCGAAAACCCTGCTTCATTAGGCTTTCCACTGCCCAGTGAGCTAGGTTTCCTTTCAAAGCTAGGGCTCCTTTCAAGCCTTACATATGAGGCAGAGCCGTATGTGCTTCGCGACAACACCTACGTGGGAGAAGAAGCTTTCCTTAATGGTGGCGTGTCCACTAAGGGGAAGGTCACTATCGGCAATGCCTACATTGAGGCTTCCTCACTCAAGGGTGGGAACATTAAGGTTGGTGGCGGCGCATACGTTGCTAAAAGCCGTATCAAGGGGAACGTAACCATTAACGGCGTTATCCTGGAAAAATCGACACTGGACGGCAATATCAATTTCACTGTTCCAGGCAAGACATTCGACTATCAGAGCGGGAAGCGTCCAGACGTGGATAAGGAACCCGTCATTGAAGGCACCCGATACGTGTCTGACTTTATTAACCATAAGAAGTCGCAGACGTTCTTTCAGCCGGAAACAGTTGAAGCGCTACTCGCAGTAAGTCGCGAGATTGTAGACAGTAATCAGCGGCAAGCTACTTTCTGCCTCGACTCTGTGAACCATCGCAGTTTTTGCCGTTGCGCCCTCTATCTGCCGTTGTACATTATGGCACGCCCGGCGGCTATCCAGTACAACGCAATTATGAGCGGCGAAAGTAGTGTGCATAAGCTACCCGCCGGTCACCCCTACGAGTTCATGACTGCAAACAGTCTAGAATCCATGCTAGATGCTGAAATTATGAGCAACTATAGCTCTGGCGCTATTGCTAAAGCTACCCCTACTGACGCGACAGCATGGCGTAAGGTAGTTAAGAAGGTCACTGGCATTAAGCCGGTACGTGCATAAGGTGAAAATGCGAGCAAACACTATGGATAACCTTAATTGGACACCTGTTAAAACGCATCGCCTGACACGTCATCGTCTACCTGTGAGTATCCGAACATCTCAACACGACATGTACCACACAGAGCCGATGCTAGAGCCTTTTATTGGAGCAACCACTATAGAGGCACTGTGTGCAGTATTGGAGGGCGGTAAGCCGTCAAGGTTTATCATCCTCCCTATGACGAGCGATAACGAGCTAGGTACGGTTGCGTTGCGTCCACCGGAGACTGCCTTGGCTAAGCTACACGATAATGATTTGTCGCTTCTAGTTCGGGTTGGGTCTACAGCCGCCGAATTTATTCACGAAGCTCAGGTTCGCAACGGAATGTCGCTAGTTATGTTCGCTTCCCTTATTTCACCCAAGCAGGTTGGGGAAACCTATATGTTGGAGGCATACAATATTATCGCAACTGGAGGCAA
>SKEH01000902.1_pt1 | contig 14750 bp, 6 predicted proteins | sample 4826571 | NCBI WGS metagenome assembly SKEH01 (sample SAMN11008814, study PRJNA524170) | human gut metagenome | biome: Human fecal sample; material: Feces; isolation source: fecal sample from pouch patient p29 | host: Homo sapiens | place: Israel: Tel-Aviv | collected 2016-09-14 | reverse complement strand
CATGATTAAAATAGATTTAGAATACTTAAAAAAAGAAGTGCTTATAGTCTTTGCATTTGTAATATACTTTGCCATAAAAATAGGTTTATTTTTTATTGACAGATTATGTGGAGTGCAAAAAGAAAAGATGCAATATCATAGTATGAAAGCAGTTTATGATGAAAGGGGACGGAAGGTGAACAGTGTTATAGGTGAGCCGGTTTTTTATCAATTTCCAAATATGATTTGGTTATCTGGAACAATTTTATTGAAACCAAAAAGCAGTGAAAAACCAAAAACATTTCGTTTGGTGACAACAGGAGAAGAATTAAGTCACTATATGGAGAAAAAAGTTGCAACGGTCTATTACTTTAAACGTTCCAGGATTATTGAGAAGATCGTATTTGATAAAGGATGAAAAGGGATAAACATTATGGATCACATTTGGACGATAGAAAACTGGGAACAAAACATTGATTTCATGGAAGAGGGTCATCGGACGGGATTCAGACTTCGGTTTGACAGTGGGATAGATCCGGAGGTACGAAGGGCATGTAAAGAGTTTGCGGCATTTTTGAGAAAAGAATATTTCTTTCCCCTCAGAGTTGTTGCCTACATAAAAAATAAAAAGAAAATACGGGCAATGGACGGGGATCTGGTATATGGGACATTCTGGAGTATGGAAGATGATTATACAGTGGAACCGTATATCCGGGTTGCGGCAGGAGACTATTTAGATTTATGTGACAAATGGGGAAAGGACAGTGCATTGACGGCAATCTTGCTTACAATAGGGCATGAACTGACACATTATTTTCAGTGGATCAACGCATTGGAATTAACCCCGATCGGGATGGAGCGTCAGGCAACAAAATATGCAAGATATGTGTTAGACGATTATGCAGAAACAAGGGAGCATCCTTGAGTGCGGATCGAATGAAAAAAGGAAAAGAAAAATGAGTGGCAGAGTAGAACATTCTTTGAAAAGAATGCCGTCTATTCTGCTTTTTTAATTGAAGGTGGTGAAGGATATGAAGCAAATGGTGACGAGCTTGTTTGGAATGTTTGGGAGTGCAGTTGCCCTTTTATTTGGCGGATGGGATATCGCACTGCAGACATTGGTTCTTTTTATGGGAATCGACTGGATCACAGGCGGGATTCTTCTGCAGGTGATTTTTAAGAAAAGTCCGAAGTCAGAAAATGGCAGACTGGAGAGTCGTGCGGGCTGGAAAGGGCTGTGCCGAAAAGGAATGACACTGTTGTTTGTTTTGATCGCAGTCCGTCTGGACCTTTTGATGGGGACAAATTATCTGAGGGATGCCGTGTGCATTGCGTTTATCGCAAATGAAGCGTTGTCTATTCTGGAAAATGCGGGATTGATGGGGATGCCCATTCCAGAAGTACTCAGACAGGCAATTGATATTTTGAATGGAAAAGCAGAGAAATATACAGAAAGCAGGGGAGAGCGATGAAGAAAGAGGAATTTATTCAGAAAATTGCAGGATATGTAAAGAAATATGCGGCTGCATATGAAATCAAAGTATGCAGTCCGATTATTGCACAGGCAATTTTGGAGTCCGGCTGGGGAGAATCCAGGCTGGCGAAAGACTATCACAATTATTTTGGGTTGAAATGTGGGACGAAATGGCAGGGGAAGTCCGTCAATCTGGCAACCTGGGAGGAATATGAGGCCGGAACGGCGATGGTGATTTCCGATTATTTCCGGATATTTGACAATATGGAAGAGGGGGTGAAAGGATATTTTGAACTGCTTCAGCTTCCACGTTATCAGAATCTGAAGGGAATCACAGAACCCGGACGCTATCTGGAAACCATTTGGGCAGATGGGTATGCGACCAGTTCCGTCTATGTGCAGAAAAATATGGAACTGATCGAGCAGTATCAGTTAACGAAGTATGATGAGAATGTATCGGGAAGAAGGGCTCAGGATGTATTGAACGTGATGCGTTCATGGATTGGATACAGTGAAGCGAATGGGAAGTTCCGGCAGATTATTGATCTGTACAATTCGCATCAGCCGCTGGCAAGGGGATATGCTGTGCAGTATACCGATGAGTGGTGTGATACCGCAGTTTCTGCAGCGGCGATCCAAGCGGGATGTGTGGACTTGATCGGAACAGAATGCGGATGTGAAAAGCATATCGAAATCTTTAAAGAAAAGGGGATCTGGATTGAAGATGGAACTATCGTGCCACTGCCAGGAGATATCATTTTGTATAACTGGGACTGTCAGGCACAGCCAAATGACGGGTATTCTGATCACATTGGATACGTGGAGTCTGTTTCAGGACAAATGATCACAGTGATGGAAGGAAATTATAATGAGGCAGTGGCGAGAAGGCAAATTCCGGTGGGCTGGGGTCAGATCCGCGGCTATGTAAGACCGAAGTATACAGAAGGTGTGACAGGGCGGCCCTCCAAAAGTATTGAGGAAGTTGCCGGGGAAGTGATACAAGGAAAATATGCAAACGGTGAAGAACGAAGAAAGAAGCTGTGTGATATGGGATACGATCCGGATGCTGTTCAAAGGGAAGTAAACAGGCAGTTGAGTCAAAATGAGGCTCAGGCGGAATATTATGTTGTGCAGGAAAATGATACTTTATCAGAGATTGCAAAGCGTTTTGCAACAACTTATCTGGAACTGGCAGCATGGAATGGAATTGCAGATCCGAACATGATCTACGTTGGACAGAAAATCAGGATCCGATGAAGAAATATTGGCAGAAATGATTGAAAAATTACCGTAAAAATTTGATGTGAAAACGTAAAATGTAAAAAATAGACAAAATAAATGAGCAAAATCTATTGTGATAGTAAAGAAAGTACAATTTCTGGTAAATATATTCCATATTAAAGGGGGGAACAGTATAGTACTCTAGAATTCAAGCGGGAAAATCCCAGACATGTAAGGAACCAGAAAAAAATAAAGCATTTTCTGGTTTTACTTTCATGTGGAAGAAAAGGAGGAAAATGAGGATGAAAACCAGAAAAGAAGGGAGCAAAGCCAGATTACTCGGACTGTCATGCATGGCGCTTGTGCTGACGGCATTTGGGGTAACAGGAGTCCGTGCAGATGCGGCAGATGCAAAAAAAGCACCGCCACTGGTCAATCTGGCAGAGGAAAAGGATGTCAAAGTTACAGTCGGGGAAAATATGAATCTGAAAGATGAGAATTTATTAACCGATGGTGACAAATATTATCTGCAGCATGATGCTACGGGAAATAAAGAGGGAAGCAACTGGGAGAATTATCAGGAACAGGGAACAGAAGTCACCAGCACCGCAGAAGGGGAAAAAGGTGTGTGGGTGCAGGTGGATTTGGGCGCATCCTATCCGTTGGAAGTCATCAACCTGAAACGACAGGTATATGATGGACAGGCGACAATCGGAAATGGAAATCCGGGAAATCAGGGAAAACGTCTGAAAGGAACCAAGATTTCTTATAAAAATACTGCCATTGTGATTGGAAACGAAGAGGATTTATCGGACGGTCAGATCGTTTATTATGAAGGAAATCCGACACTTCCGGATGGGGTGAAACAGCCGGAGAATGTTTCAAAGCCATACGAAGAAGCGATGGGCGGACAGTGGTTCTATATGGATTATGCAAATAAGAATGGACTTGGGGCCACAGAGCTTGGAACGACAAAAGAAGCACGTTATATCAGAGTGTATACAGAGAATCCAAAAGGTGCCGCAGTAAAATTCATGGAACTGGGTATTTATGGATATGAAAATGAGCAGGATGTACAGTCACAGGATGGTCCAAGACGTGTGATCGATAATGAACACCCAATGATGATCGCAACAGCGTATTCCAACGATGTCTATCAGATCGGACAGGAAAAAAGTCCTGAATTACAGGGATCTAACACAGTAGACGGAAGATGGAATGCTATTCCGGATGATCTGAAAGAGAATAACGTTTTGCTGTTACATACAAACAACCTCAGACAGTTTGCTCCGGATCATATCGGACAGGCTTATCTGCAGGCATTCCATGAACATGGGCTGCAGATTGCCTATGAACAGGGAGCGCCGATTATGCTTCTTGGATTGACAGCAGCTGCAACACCGGAAAATGGAGGAACACAGTACAATATTACAGCGGATATGGATTACGGCTGGTTGGATCTGATGTACCGTATGTATCCGAATATGCAGGGTGTGTTCAATACAGAGAACTTCTGGGCAGGTATTCATCCTCCATGCGAAGGAAGCGCTAAGATGCTGGAGATTGCTGACCGATTCGGTGGATTCTTTGTATGGTCAGATCAGGATCACGGTTCTACAGTGACGAATATTGTCAGCAATGCAAATATGAAAAAGGCACTGGAAAAACACGGAGATGCATTCTACTTGATTTATAAGAACACAAGTTCAAATCAACCGGATGATTTGAAAACAAGCAGTTTCTTCCAGGGAAGCTGGCTGGCAGGATATACCGGAGGCTGGGGAATGCTTTCCGATACATGGGCATGGGACAAACAGTTCTCAAAACTCTGGCAAGGAGCCGGAAGTTATAATAACTGGCAGAGACTTTGCGGAGAACCGGAAGCATTGCTTGGAATGCAAATGATGAGCACCTATCTGGGCGGCGGTGTGATCTATACCTTTGAGTTCCCGGAAATCGTATATGGAACAAGTAACACGAACAGTCCGGCAAATACACATGTCCTGACAGAATTGTTCCGTTACATTGTCAATCATCCGGCACCGTCCAAAAAAGAAATTATGGAAGAGACTAAAGCGGTCCTCTACGGAAATGTAAGTTCTGATTTTTACAGTGGTTTATCAGGAACACCGACAGGATTCCAGATTTATGAAACAGGACGCTATGGCATTATTCCTGTTATTCCGGCATGGGGAACCAGAGCGGAAGTAACAAAAAAACTGATTCAGGAAGCAGACAAACTGGGCGTAACCCCTCCGAATGTACTGGATGTCAAAGACAAGAATCTGTCCGGACAGGCAAAACAGAAGTATTTCAAAGATCTGTATCCGATCGAATATGTAGGAAATGCATTTGCTGACAAATGGGAGGGCACATGGTATCTCTACAACAATAAAGTTAATACAAATGAAAAGCAGCATGCAATTTTACCTCTGGAAGGGGAAGAAGAAAGCGCACGTCTGAAAGTAGAGATGGAGCCTCACGAATTTATGATCATGAATGAATCCGGAGACGGAACAGCGATGGATCTCACGCTGAATAACTACAGGGTAAATAAAGATGAGATTATTTTTGATAATAAATTCGGCTTGAAGTGGACAGGTGATTTTTCGCCGGGACAAGTTACAATCGATGGAAAGTTATCTGTATATGAATATATGAATAAGTACAATGTGGTAAACGCACCGGAAGGAAAATTGTCTCCGGAAGATAATGAACTGCGTACCACTACATTTGAACTGACAAAACTGGCGAAAAAACCAGAAGTGAAGGTTGTAAAGGGGCAGCAGCCGGACACAGACGGACAGCCGCAGTACACAGAACCAAAAGTAGAATTTAACGAAGAAACAGGAAAAGCAGTTATTACAATCCAGACAAATGGATGGGTTGATCTTTCCATTACAGGCCTGGAGTTTGTATATGATGAGAATGCACAGAAAATAGAAGATGAGCCGATCAAATCTGAGAGAACCAATCTGGCAAGAGGAAAAAATGTGAGCTTTTCAAGTTCTGTAAGTGCAAATGATAGAAAAACAATGGCTGTAGACGGACAGAAAAATAATCCAGATGGATATTCTGATCCGGGCGGAAATACAGGAGGTGCACACTGGTTGCAGGTAGATCTTGGTGGGTTGCATCATGTAGAGGAAGTGAATTTGTATCGGTATTGGAGTGACAGCCGAAAATATCATGATACCGTTGTACTTCTGTCACCGGACAGTTCCTTTGATCCGGCTAAAACATTGGTCCTGTGGAACGGAAATCGGGATGCGGACAGAGAGTGGCCGGCAGCTTTAAATGGTGAGGCAGGAAAGACACATAAGTTGCCAAAAGGAGAGAAAGAAGAATACAGCGAGACAAAAGATGGAAAAACTATGAAAGTGTATGAAAAAGGTGTGTCTTGGTTGGATCCAGATACAAAAACACCATTGCCGAAAGAAGGAGAACGTTTTGATGCAGGATACATCCGTGTATATATGAACGGAAGTACAAAGGGAGATACAAACCACGTTGTAGAACTGGAAGTAATGGGCGAAACAGGGGATGTGGTGATCAAAGATGAAGAAGCACCAACTGTGCCGGGCAATCTGAGAGTCGTATCTCCGAAGGCATCGGGAGCAGAAATTCGTTTCCTTCCGTCAGTAGATAATACAGGAGTCGAAAAATACAAAGTAAGCTGGAGTAAAGGCGGAGAACAGGTTGGTTTCCGTGAAGTTACACAGACTGCGCTGATTTTAGATCCGTTGGAGGCTGGCAGCGAGTATACTGTTCAGGTAAAAGCTGTGGACAGATATGACAATGAATCTGAAGCGGCAGAAGTATCCTTTACAGCAATGGATATTCAGGTAAGCGCAGATGTTGCTTCCGGACAATATGATTCTGCACAGCAGGTGACATTGACAGCAGGTGAAGGAGCAGAGATTTATTATACTCTGGACGGCAGTCAGCCATTTGAGAAAAATAAAGAAGTTTCTGAGTCCGCTAAAAAATATGAAGGACCGATTACAGTCGAGAAAAATACAATTCTGCGGGCAGCAGCAAGAAAAGATGGGGTAGAGTATGGAACAGGTTCCTGGTATTACCTGATCGGAGCGCAGAGTCAGGACAACTGGGAAACACCGAAAGCTCCAAGCGACGTGAGAATTGACAGCAAATCTTCGTCTTCTGCAAATATCAGCTGGGCTGCGGAAGAACCGGGATGTACATACCGTGTGTATGCAAATGGTAAGATGGTATGGGAAGGAAAAGAAATGAATCAGACGATTCAGGAGCTGACCCCGCTTACTACATATCAGGTTTATGTAACTGCAGTAAATGAGAGAGGAATTGAGTCTCTCCGTTCAGAAACAGTAGAATTCGTCACTATGGCACAGTAGATAGTAGGAGGGAAAAAGATGAAAATAAAGAAATTAACTGCGTACCTGCTGATGTCCGGAATGATTTTAGGAACGATGAGCAGCGATTTGTATACGATCAAAGCGCAGGCTGTAGAAACAATAGAAGAAACAGAGGATAAGACACCGGAAAATGAGACACCTCAGATACCGGAAACTCCTGAACAGCCGGAGACAGAACCAGAGAATGAAGAAGTGACGGAAGCAGCACCGGTGGGAGAAATTGAGCTTTCTGCAGAACAGTTTCCGGATCAGGTGATACTGACATTTGCAGGAACCTGTGACAAAGATGGAAATGGAAGCCTGTCGGAAGCAGAGTGCATGGAAGTGGAAGAACTGGCAATGCCGAATGCAGGAATTACCAATTTAAAAGGTGTGGAGAATTTCCGGAATTTGCAGCGCGTGGATGTCAGCCAAAATGCGATTGGGGATTTTACACCGGTAAAAGATCTGTCATCTCTGCAAATTTTGAAAGTAAACGGAAATGCGGCTTCCGTGCTGGATGTGACAGGATGCAGCAGTCTGAAAAAGCTGTATGCTCAAAATAGTACATTTTCAGAGCTTCATGTGACAGGACTTGGAAGTCTGGAAGAAGTACGGATTGAAAATAATCATCTTACAGATCTGGATCTGACAGGCCTGACTTCACTGCGAGCATTAAGCTGTTATGGAAATCAGCTGCATACACTGGATGCAAGACCAGCAGCGGCTCTTGAAGTGCTTCAGGCAGACAGTAATGGAATGGAAAGCCTTCTCGTAGAAGGACTTGGAAATTTAAAAACACTTCATTGTCAGAATAACAACCTGCAGCAGATCTCACTCTCAGGTCTGGGAGCATTGGAGGAATTTAACGCAGCAAATAACAGTCTGACAGAACTGATCGTGGATGAAGCAAGTGCATTAAAAACGGTTCTTGCAGGAAATAATCAGTTATCTGGAGAGTTCCGTTTCGGAACAGCAAAACAGGTCAGTGTGGAAAACAACCAGATCACAAATCTGATCGGGGCAGAAGAAAATATTGCATACTTAAATTTTAACAACAACCAGCTTATCAGTCTTAAGATGGACAGTGCTGCGCCGGAAAGTGTTTATGGAAACCAAAATAACCTGTCACTGCTGCAGTTTGGAGATGTTTCAAACCTGAAAACATTGTATTGTGCAGAGAATCATCTGGCATGGACAGAGTCAGGAAAGGCTCTGGATTTACAGTTATCTCCGCAGACGATCGAGTTAAAACGGAAATATGACGGTGAAAAGTACTGGACAGATTTAAATGAGGTACTGACACCTCAACAGCTGCAGAGGACGGAAGTTCTGATGGGAGAAAACAGTCAGATTGCTTCATTTGACAAAGAGAGCGGAAAAGTATTCTATACAGGACCGGCTTCTGCACTGGAATATTATTTCACAGCAGGTGATGTCGGAGAAGACGAAGGAAATGCACGGATGCTGGTGCAGGCAAAACTGACAGAAGAAACGCACGTTCCGGGTGCACAGGAAATCTTAAACGACATCCTGGCAAACAATAAGATTCCATCAGAAGTGAAAGCAGGAACAGAAAGACTGGTTCTGCCGGAAGTTCCGGAAGGAAGTAAGATCGAGATCGTGGCAGTGAATCCGGAAGGAATCATCGGACTGGATGGAAAGGTAACAACACCGGAAAACGATACGGATGTGATCGTGACCATTCAGGTAACGGATACAAACGAAGCAACAGCCAAAGCTGATGTGAAGGTTCTGGTAAGAGGAGAAAAAGCAGATCCGGACGATGGTAACAACGGAAATGATAATAACGGTGGAAATGATAACAATGGCGGAAGCAGCAACGGCGGAAGTCATAACAATGGAAGTACATCCGGTTCACACTCTCAGAGTGTGCAGACAGGAGACAATGCCAATGTGATCATGTGGGCAGTACTTCTGTTGGCAGCAGTAGCAGCTGTTGGCGCAGTAGTGATTATCAGAAGAAAGAAAAAATAATCAAAACAGAATCGGAAACAAGATATACGGATTCCTCATATATGGGGATTCGTATATCTTACTTTTCAGAGGAAATTTAAAACGGTATAAGTTGAGAAAAGGAGCATTATGATTAAAAAAAGAATCAGACAATTCCTTGCAGGTATTTGCACTATACTGGTGTTACCAATAGGACCGGTATGTGAAGTTTTTGCGAAAGAAGAGAAACAGGAGAATTCGGTATCGACGGAGTCGATTAGTCAATCACTAAAATTATGGTATACGTCACCGGCAAATATCAATACACAGGAAACTAATGGTGGAGAGTGGATGCAACAGTCATTACCTTTGGGAAATGGAAATCTGGGTAATCTGATTTTTGGGGGAATTTCGAAAGAGCGAATACATTTTAATGAAAAGACGCTCTGGACAGGAGGTCCTTCTCCGAGTCGTCCGGGGTATCAGTTTGGGAATAAGGCAACAGCATATACGGATGAAGAAATTGAAAATTACAGAAAACTTTTAGATGATAAATCAACAAAAGTATTTAATGATGATCAAAGTCTCGGTGGATATGGTATGGGAGCACAGATCAAATTTCCGGGAGAAAATAATCTGAACAAAGGAAGTTATCAGGATTTTGGAGATATTTGGCTTGATTTTTCTAAAATGGGACTTCAAGACCAGAATGTAAAAAATTATCGGAGAGAGCTGGATCTTCAAACTGGGGTTGCATCAACAGAGTTTTCTTATGAAGATGTGAATTATAAAAGGGAACACTTTGTAAGTAATCCAGATCAGATCATGGTTACAAAGCTTTCAGCATCAGAAAGTGGAAAGCTTGATTTGAGTGTAAAAATGGAGCTTAATAACAATGGATTAGAAGGGAAAACTACATTTGATCCGGAAAATCAAACCTGTACAATTGAAGGAAAAGTTAAAGATAATGATTTAAAATTTTACACAACAATGAAACTTGTCCTCGAAGGGGGAGATCTAGAGGTAGATGAGAAAAATCAGGTCTATCAGATTGAGGATGCAAACCAGGTCATGATTGTAATGGCGGCAGAGACGGATTATAAAAATGATTATCCAACTTACCGTGATAAAGAGAAAAATCTGAAAAAAATGGTAGATGACCGTGTCAATAGCAATGCCAAAAAATCATATCAGAAATTGAAAGAAAAGCATATTGCAGATCATCAGAAATTGTTTGATCGAGTGAGCTTAGATTTAGGTGAACAGCGCACTAACATTCCGACAAATCAGCTTGTAGATGAATATCGAAATGGAACTTACTCTCATTATCTGGAAGTGCTTGCATTCCAATATGGACGCTATCTGACGATTGCGGGGTCCAGAGGAACACTTCCAAGTAATTTAGTTGGTTTATGGACAGTAGGGGATTCTGCCTGGACCGGGGATTATCACTTTAATGTCAATGTGCAGATGAACTACTGGCCGGTTTACACAACAAATCTGGCAGAATGTGGAGTTACCTTTGTTGATTATATGGATAAGCTAAGAGAGCCGGGGCGTTTGACAGCAGAGAGAGTTCATGGAATTGAAGGGGCAGTGGAAAATCATACTGGTTTTACAGTGCATACAGAAAATAATCCATTTGGTATGACAGCACCGACAAATGCACAGGAATATGGATGGAATCCTACAGGGGCAGCATGGGCAATTCAAAATCTTTGGTGGCATTATGAATTTACCCAAAATGAAGATTTCTTAAAAAATACTATCTACCCGATTATGAAGGAAGCTGCACAATTTTGGGATTCTTATCTTTGGACATCCGAGTATCAGAAAATCAATGATGAAAGTTCGCCATATAATGGACAGGATAGATTAGTGGTAGCGCCAAGTTTTTCTGAGGAACAAGGACCAACGGCGATTGGTACGACTTATGATCAGTCACTTGTCTGGGAATTATATAAAGAATGTATTCAGGCAGGTAAAATTGTTGGGGAAGATGAAGCATTATTAAAATCTTGGGAAGAAAATATGCAGAAGTTGGATCCGATTGAGATTAACGAGACAAACGGTATCAAAGAATGGTATGAGGAGACTCGTGTTGGGCAAAAGAATGGTCATAATCGTTCATATGCAAAAGCGGGAAATCTGCCGGAAATTGAAGTGCCAAACAGTGGATGGGATATTGGGCATCCGGGAGAACAAAGGCATTCTTCTCATCTTGTTGGATTGTTCCCGGGGACATTGATCAATAAAGAAAATAAAGAGTATATGGATGCAGCAATTCAATCGCTGACAGAGCGTGGGGAGTATTCAACTGGCTGGTCAAAAGCAAACAAAATCAATCTTTGGGCCAGAACAGAAAATGGAGAAAAAGCATACAAGCTTTTAAACAATCTGATCGGCGGAAATTCTTCAGGGTTGCAGTATAATTTGTTTGATTCTCATGGCTCCGGTGGTGGAGAAACTATGAAGAATGGGAATCCTGTATGGCAGATTGATGGAAACTTTGGGTTGACATCTGGTGTTGCAGAGATGTTGGTACAGTCTCAGTCTGGCTATACGCAGTTTCTTCCGGCAATTCCAAATGCATGGGAAGAAGGAAATATCCAGGGATTGAAAGCACGTGGTAATTTTACCATTGGAGAAAAATGGGCAAACGGAGTAGCCGAGACATTTACAGTACGTTATGATGGTGAAAACGAAAGCAATACATTTACAGGTTCTTATAAAAATATCACATCTGCAAAAGTATATGAAGATGGAAAAGAGATTTCTGTAAAGAAAGATGAAGAAAAAGGACGTATTTCTTTTAAGGCAGTTTCAGGCAGAACATATACCATTGATATGTTTGAAACAAATATGGATGAATTAAAAGAACAGGCAACAGCATTTTTGAAACAGATTCATCCAGATCTTGTTAAAGTAAAAGAAGAATTGGGGACAGCAATCGAACAGTCTTCCAAAGAACTGGGAAGCGTTTTGACAAAAGCAAAACAGATGGAACGATTGTATCGCATTTATCTGGAAGAAGCAGAAAAGGTTTATTATCTTACGGATAAGGAAGGCTTGACATATGTTCGGATTGATCAAATCTATACGCGATTAAGAATGTTGCGCAGGACGCTGCTGGAAAATACAGGAGACCTTGAGTATTATAAAAATGAAGAAAATCAGTTTTCAGCAATTGTCAATCAACTGAACAAACAGATGGAAAACAGAGAGGTTACATTTAGTAAAGATTCTGGAATTATTGATGCAGCCAATCTTACACTGACTTTGAGTAAAAGCGAACGGGCATCGGATTATGACATTCGTTATACAATGGATGGCAGTATTCCAAGGAAGAGTTCTTCGCTTTATGAGCAGCCACTGCAGTTGAGCAAGGAAACGGATTCTGTTGTCAGGGCGGCATTGTTTTATAGAGGACAGAGAGTAAGTCCTATATATACGAAGACATATGTGACACAGGCAAGTCCAATTCAAAATGTAGAGGTATCCCATGCAGATGTTTGGGGAGAAACCTATAGAAAAGAAAAAATGATTGACGGAAATTCTACAACAAGATGGGCATCTAAGAACGTAGATTCTTCTAAGCCGATGGAAATTACATTGACATTTGAAGAAAAAGAGGTACTTGCTCAGTTGGTGTTTGATTTATTTGTATCAAACAATAATGGAATCGGATCATTTGAAATCCAAGCGCTGACAGATGGAGAATACCAGACAGTGTATGAGGGTGTTAAAATGGGAGATATAGGGGATAAAGTAGGGGATATGGATGGTTCCAGTGCAGGATATCATGCATATTGTCTGGCAAAATTCCCGGAAGTTTTAACCAATTCTTTAAAAATTGTATTGAAAGAAGGATTTGTAGGAGAACCTTCATTGTATGAAGTGACAGCATTGTCGGGAAATGAAAAAACAGATAATGTAGGTGATGCATCAGAGTTAGAACGTATGCTTGAACTGGCTGAGGCAGCAGACAGGACATCGCAGGAATATGAAACTGCTCCACAGGAACTGAAGGGAGCATTTGAAGAAAGTATTTTAGATGGAAAAGAAGTAAGAACTGCCACACAGGATGTCATGGATTCCAGAACGGAATTTCTTCTGAACAGATATAATCGACTTGGATTTGGAGAAACGGATAAAACGATATTGGAAGAACTCATCGCTAAGGGTGAAGAAGCACTGAGTGGTGAATACACAAATGAATCTCTCTATCAGCTAAAAAAAGTGCTGAAAGAAGCAAAAGAAATGATGGAAGATAAAAATGTAAAACAACCTGCAGTCGATAAAATGGTACAAAATCTGAAAAATGCATTGAATAATTTGGAACAGGGAGGATTTGAAGAGATACAGATTCCTTCCACAGATTTACAGGGAAGTGGGAAATGGATCCAGGCAGGAAACTTTAAAGCAACGGAAGATGAGAACGCAGGAACATTGACTGGTAAGTTTAAGGGACATTCTATTCGTGTTGCGACGGTAAAAGGAAATGATCATGGAGTTATACGAATTACAATTCTGGATTCATCTGACAGACAGATTTATCAAAAGGAAATTGATACTTACGCGCCAGAACGAGAAGAAAGCGCAGAACTTATGAATGAAGAATTTGAAGAGGGAACTTATACAATTCAGTTTGAGCGTGTTGGAAAAAGTTCACAGGCGCAGGAAAAAAGAGGATGGGTTGAAGTTGGAGCGCTTACCGTTCGTAAGGAAAAGAAAGAATCAGTAGACAGGAGTAAATTGCAAAGAGAAATTCAGATTTGTGAAAAATTAAATTCTGAAGATTATACAAAGGAAAGCTGGGAGAAGCTCCAGGCAGTCCTTGAAAGTGCAACAGTGCTTTTGAAAAAGGCAGATGAAGAAACGTGTACTTCTGAGATGAACGATAAGGCGGTAGAAGTAAAGACAGCGAGAGAAAATCTTCAAAATGTTACGGTAGATACCGATGCATTGAAAGAACTGCTTCAAATAGCAAAAGAAATTTCAGAGGATGGATACACAAAAGAGAGTTTTAAAGCATTGCAGGAAGGTATTCAGGAAGCCGAAAAATTGTTGAATGGTACTTGCACACAGGAAACAGTAGATAACATGATAGCTGTTTTGAAACAGCGCATTCAGGGCTTGCGTGCAGATAAGACAGAACTTCAGAAAAAATATGATGAACCACACCCGTCTGTTCCCGGAAGCCACTCAGATACAACGATAAGGCACGAAACGCATCCGGATAGTTGTTCAGCCACTGAATCGCCTCCGCAGGAATTAGCCGCCACGCCAGCATAGCCCCGGCACTCTGCCGCGCATCATCTGGCGCTGCGGGAAGAAACCGGAACCGGTAAGGCTCAGGAGGTGCATTATCCAGCGGAAACCAGCGTTTTCCGTGTGCCAACTCAACATGTACATCACAGAGATAACCCAGTGGGGATAATATGGCCGCATACACCATCACCGCGTGCCAGGCAGTACATTGTGCAGCCTGTTCTTCCAGCGGCGCACCGGGCGGAAACATATGCCCCTTTGCCAGCCGCACCGCGTATGACAGGCTTTCCAGCATATAATCCGCCATTCCCCCTGAACGGGCGTGTGTACCCTCCGCTGTCAGCGGAAACTGCTGCATCAGTGTCAGGCAGCGCATCAGCGGCTGCTGATAATAGTGCCGAAACTGAGCTTTCGGCAGTGGTGAGGAATCACGGAGCAAAGCCAGCCAGCGCTGACGCTGCGGTGTTTCCAGC
>SKEH01000898.1_pt1 | contig 14771 bp, 14 predicted proteins | sample 4826571 | NCBI WGS metagenome assembly SKEH01 (sample SAMN11008814, study PRJNA524170) | human gut metagenome | biome: Human fecal sample; material: Feces; isolation source: fecal sample from pouch patient p29 | host: Homo sapiens | place: Israel: Tel-Aviv | collected 2016-09-14 | reverse complement strand
AAGAAGTGCCAGATGACGTGGCTATATGGCAGGCCCCGCATAGAGAAGAAGAGGCAGCCGAAGGTGTAGGCAATCCCGCCTGAGACTAAAAGCCAGAAGCCGGTCGGCCCCAGGCTGAAATAAAGCTGGCTGCCGGCCAGGATCACTATCCAGCCCATGGCGATATAAAGGATGGTGTCGCCGATAACGTGCTTGCCCTGGTTGAAGATATAATAGAGGATCCCAAAGACCGTCAGGGCCCAGATGATGCCGAACATGACCCAGCCTTTAGCCCCGCCGATCGTGACCAGGGTATAAGGGGTATAAGAGCCGGCAATCGCGATAAAGATTGAAGAGTGGTCGAAGATCTGGAAGACCTTGTTCGCCTTGGTAAAGACCAGGCTGTGGTAGAGGGTCGAGAAGAGGTAAAGCAGGATCATGCAAGCCCCGTAGATGGCAAAAGTTGTCACTCTGAGGGCGCTGTGGCTGTGGGCGGCCCGGACCACCAAAATAACCAGGCCGGCGATTGAGAGGCCGAAGCCGATCCCGTGCACGACGGATGAGAGAACATTGTCAATGATATAGTAAGATTTGGGCCGGTCTTTGACCGGCTGCCAAGGATTGAAAGCCATATAAAGTCCCTTTCAGTTTTGATCAATTAATTATAATTTTTAGCCGAAAATTTGCTATACTAAAGTCTGTATTAAGTCTAATTCTATCACAACTGAGAAGCTGATAGGATGATTTGGAAATTGAGGTCAGTTAAATTGTCTAAGATCAAGATCATGACGGATTCCTCAGTACAGCTGAGTCCGGAAGAAATTGAAAAATACGGTATTACGGTGGTGCCCCTGTCGCTGACAATCGACGGACATACCTACACGGATGGCGTTGACATTACCCGGGCCAACTTTATCCAAAAGATGGATGAGGCAGAGAAGCTGCCCAAGACCAGCCAGCCCCCGGTCGGCCTGTTCGTGGAGAGAATGGAGGAACTGACGGCTGACGGCAGTGAAGTCCTGGGGATTTTCATGGCCAAGACCCTGTCGGGGACGGTTGATTCCGCCCGCCAGGCCGCTGAAATGGTAGCCGGCAAGATCACGGTCATCGACTGCGGCTATACTGACCGCTCTCAAGGCTACTACTGCATTGAGGCGGCCAAGGACGCGGAAGCGGGCAAGGAAATGGATGAAATCCTGGCTCACCTGGACCAGATCGGCAAGAATATGTACCTGGAAATGATGGTGCCCAACCTGCAGAACATTTTAGCCGGCGGCCGTTTGGGCAAGTGGGCCGGCCGGGTGGTTTCAGCTTTGAACTTCCACGTCGGCCTAACCATGAAAGAGGGCAGCTTGAATGTCCCTTACCGGGGCCGGGGGAAGAAATTCATCAAGAAGTTTGACGACATGCTTGTCGACCAGTTGAAAGAACTGGGCGACAAGGTCAAGTATGTCGGCATCTCCTATGTCGACACCAGAGACAAGATGGAAGAGCTCGCCCAGCGCTTCAAGGAGGTCAACCCGGACCTGGAGATCCTGGTCCAGGAAACCAGCCCGATCATCATCACCCACGCCGGCCATGGGGCCTACGCGGTCATGTTTTATACGGAGTAATATATGGTCTACCGACAAAGTTTTTACCAGTTTTTGATGACTTTGCGCGATCCGGATTCAAATGGCGACCTGGCCCAGTTTGCCAACAACGCCCAGTTTGATTCTACCTTTCCCAGACAGGAACAGGACCGGACCAGGCTGTCAGAATATCTGGAGGAAAATGCCGCTTACCTACCCAGCATGACGATTTTTGACGATGCTTACCAGGCTTATGAAGAGAAAATGCAGTACTAGGATAATTTTTAGGATTCAGTGACAAGCACGAAAGGGAGCCCTGGCTTCCTTTTCTGCTGTTTTTGGGAGGAAAAATGACTAAAATTCAATGGTATCCAGGCCACATGAACAAGGCTAGGAATCAGCTGGAAGAAAAATTAAACTTAATTGACGTTGTTATTGAAGTTTTGGACGCCCGGATTCCCAGCGCTTCCAGAAACCCGATGATCAGTGAACTGGTCGGCGACAAGCCCCACCTGATCGTTTTAAACAAGACCGACCTGGCTGACCCGGTGATGACCAAGCTCTGGCAAAAGAAATTGCAGGGCCCGCGCACCTTGGTCATGGCTATGGATGCCCAGCACAACACTAATATGCAGGCCTTGATCACCTTGATCAAGAAGGCAGCCAGCGAAAAGGTCAAGAAGCTGGAAGAGAGAGGGGCCTCCAACCCGATCATCCGCATCTGCCTAGTTGGCGTGCCTAACTGCGGCAAATCCACTATTATCAACCGCCTGGTTGGCCGCAATGTCACCATGACCGGGGACCGGCCGGGGGTAACCAAGGGCCAGGCCTGGCTGAAGACCCCATATGGCATCCAGATCCTGGACACACCGGGGATTCTCTGGCCAAAGTTTGAAGACCAGGACGTAGGCTACAAGCTGGCTGCTTTTGGGGCCATCAAGGACACAATTTTCCACGCTGACGACGTTGCCCTTTTTGTCATCCGGCAGCTGCGGCAGTACTACCCGGCTTATCTAGCCAAGTTCGCCAACTGCACTAAGGACAAGCTGGAAAATATCGGCGACACTGACCTGCTTTTGGCGATGACTCAAAACAACGGGATGCGGGACGACTATGACCGTTTCTCCCTCTTCATGCTGCAGCGGTTAAGAAAGGGCAAGCTGGGCAGGATCAGCCTGGACCGGCCAAGCGCGAATAATGAAAATTAATGAAATTAAAGACCTGCTGCAAGCAGATTCTATCGACCCAGCTATTCTGGCGGAATTAGCCAAAGACGACCGCAAGGGGGTCCAGAAGCTGCTGGTCAGCTACCAGCGCCGGCAGGAAAAGCTGGCTAAGCAAAAGGAAGAATTCTTGGGCCGCTTCAGTTACGAGAAGGATTTTTGGGCTAAAGGGCAGCTCGTAGCCGGAGTCGATGAAGTGGGCCGGGGTCCTTTGGCTGGCCCGGTTGTAGCGGCTGCCGTCATTTTGCCGGAAGATTTTTCCTTACTGGAAGTCAACGACTCAAAGAAACTGAGTCCGCAAAAGCGCCTGACCCTGTATCCCAAGATCCTGCAAGAGGCTGTTGCTGTCGGCGTCGGGGTCATGGACAACAAAGTGATTGACCAGATCAATATTTACGAGGCTGACCGCCTGGCCATGAAGCAGGCCGTGGAAGCTTTGAGCACCAGGCCAGATGCTTTGCTGGTCGATGCCATGAACGTGCCGGTGGACTTGCCCCAGCTAGAATTGATCAAGGGGGATGCTAAGTCTAACTCGATTGCCGCGGCCTCAATTGTGGCCAAGGTTTTCAGAGACTCTTTGATGGACGATTACGCCCGTCTTTATCCAGACTATGCCTTTGACCATAATGCCGGCTATGGAACCAAGGACCACCTGGAAGCATTAAGAAAATACGGCCCAACGCCGATTCACCGCCTGACCTTCAGTCCGGTGAGCGAGATGGTTGGACTTAAAAAGGCTGACTAGATCGGTCTTTTTCTTTTTAGTCAAAAAAGAAAAATTTTGAGAAAAAGGAAAATTCCCGCTTTTTGGCGTAATAGTAAGTGGAGGGAAAAAATGAACAAAACCGAATTCTTACTGCGCCTGAAGCTGCAGAAGGGCCTCAGCTATCTCAAAATATTGCAGGTCATGCAGCAGATGCCCCCGGATGAGGACGTGGACCATGAATGGCTGAACTGCCTGGAACTGCCTGATGAAATCCTCTACCGGGTGGAGCGGGCCTTTTTAAGTGACCGCTACGAAAGTGCCATTGAAAACTTGCAAAGGAATTTCAAAATAATTAGTTTCTTTGACGATGCTTATCCAGTACGATTAAGAGAAATTTATCGGCCGCCGATTTTGCTTTTTGCCAAGGGGGACTTGTCCCTTTTGGAAAAAGAGGTGACGGTGATCGTGGGGTCAAGAACGCCAAGTCAATATTCCGGCAAGGTGATTGAGAACCTCATGCCGGTTTTGCTAAAGAAAAAACAGGTGATCGCCAGTGGCCTGGCTAAGGGCGTTGATGCCCTGGCCCACCAGAATGCCTTGAATTTTGGCGGCAAGACCATCGCGGTTGTGGCTAATGGCCTGAACTATTTTTACCCCCGGGAAAATACGCTCTTGCAGCAGCAAATTGCCGCCCGGGGTCTCCTACTTAGCGAATACTTGCCCGACACGCCGCCAAGGCCCTTCCGCTTTCCAGAGCTCAACCGGATTTTGGACGGGATTTGCAAGAACGTGACTGAAGCCAAAGCCCATTCCGGTTCGTTGATTACGGCCAATTTGGCCCTGCAGGAAAACCGAAACGTATTTGCCGTCCCGGGTGCAATCACCAGCCCCTTGTCGGCCGGCACCAACCAGCTGATTTCAGCCGGGGCAACCCCGGTTATCGACAAGGAAATTGACCTGTGAAAGATTAAATTCTTGCAAAAAATGCCTGTCTGCTCCCTTAAGTTAATTTTCTTTTGGTTGACAATTCCGGAAATTATTTCTATATTGAAGAAGATTTAATTTCGAATTTAGTGAAAGGGGCATTTGATGCCTGCTACAGCAAAAGAAGATAAAAGCAAGAGCAGTAAAAAGACCACGGCTGCCAAGAAGAGCAGCCCGAAGCGGAAAAAGAGCAAGGTGAAAAAAGACCTGGTTATCGTGGAATCTCCAGCCAAGGCCCACACTATCGAGAAGTACCTGGGCCGGAAGTACCACGTAATCGCCTCTAAAGGGCACATCCGGGACTTGCCCAAGTCCCAGATGGGGGTCGACATTGACCACGACTACCAGCCAAAATACATCTCCATCCGGGGGAAGGGTGACACCATCAAGGAACTGAAGGCTGAAGCCAAGAAGGCCAACAAAGTCTACCTGGCTTCCGACCCCGACCGGGAAGGGGAAGCTATTGCCTGGCACGTGGCCCACGTTTTAGGCCTGGACGAAAAAGAAGCCAACCGGGTAACCTTTAACGAAGTTACCAAAGACGCGGTCAAGGATGCCTTCAACCACGCCCGGACCATCAATATGGACACGGTCAACGCTCAGCAGGCCCGCCGGGTCCTGGACCGCTTGGTCGGCTACTCTTTGTCGCCGATTCTCTGGTCCAAGGTCAAGAAGGGCCTGTCAGCCGGCCGGGTGCAGTCTGTTGCCTTGAAGCTGGTTATCGACCGGGAAAAGGAAATTAAGGCCTTCAAGCCGGTTGAATACTGGACGATTGACGCTGAATTTGCCAAGGGCAAGGACAAGTTCCAGGCTAGCTTTTACGGCGAAGAAGGCAAAAAGACGGAATTGCCAAATAACGAGGCCGTCCAGAAGCTGCTGGCTAAGTTTGACAAGAAGCAGCCGTTTACGGTCAGTAAGGTAGTTAAAAGAGAAGTCCGCCGGCAGCCAGCCGCGCCGTTTACCACTTCCACCATGCAGCAGGAAGCCAACCGGCGGCTGAACTTCCGGACTTCAAAGACCATGAACATTGCCCAGCACCTGTATGAAGGGATCAGCCTGGGCAAGGAAGGCACGGTCGGTTTGATCACCTACATGAGGACTGACTCCAAGCGGATCTCACCAGTTGCCCGCCAGGAAGCAGCTCAGTTCATCACTGAGGAATACGGCAGCGACTTCGCGGTCAAGAAGGAGCGCCACTTCAAGAATCAAGACGACGCTCAGGATGCCCACGAAGCTGTCCGGCCGACCAGTGTCTACCGGACACCGAAGTCCCTGGAAAAGGTTTTGACCAAGGATGAGCTCCGCCTTTACACCTTAATTTGGAGCCGTTTTGTGGCTAGTGAAATGACTCCGGCCGTCTTTGACACGGTCCGCTATGACTTGACCCAAAATGGGGTGACCTTCAGAGCCAGCGGGTCAGTTATGAAGTTTGCCGGCTGCACCAAGGTTTATGACAACCGGAGTGAAAAGAACGTGGCCCTGCCAGCCCTGGAAGAGGGCGACGAGGTCAAGCTGACCAAGTCAGACAACAAGCAGCACTTCACCCAGCCGCCGGCCCGCTATACTGAAGCCAGCCTGGTCCGGGCTCTGGAAGAAAACGGGGTTGGCCGGCCGTCAACTTACGCGCCGACCATCCAGAACATCCAGTCCCGGAATTATGTCAAGCTGGAAGGGCGGGCAATCGTGCCAACTGAACTGGGGGAAATCGTCGACGGCTTGGTTGAGCAGTTCTTCCCGGACATCACCAGCGTTGACTACACGGCCAAGCTGGAAGATGAACTCGATGAAGTCGAAGAAGGCAAGAAAGACTGGGTCAGTGTGGTTGACCAGTACTACAAGCCATTCTCCAAAGAACTGGAGAAAGCCGACAGCGAGATCCAGAAGATCCAGATCAAGGACCAGCCAGCTGGCTTTGATTGTGAAGTCTGCGGGGCCCCGATGCTGGTCAAGATGGGCCGCTACGGCAAGTTCTACGGCTGTTCCCGTTTCCCGGACTGCCGCCACACCCAGACCATCGTCAAGAAGGTCGGCGTGACTTGTCCGAAGTGCGGGGAAGGCGAAGTTTTGGAAAAGAAGTCCAAGCGGGGCCGGAAATTCTATGGCTGTTCCCGCTATCCAGACTGTGACTTTGTTTCCTGGGACAAGCCGATCAGCCGGGTCTGCCCGCACGACGGCCACTTCCTGGTTGAAAAGAAGCGCAAGGACGGCATGGTCGTCCTCTGCCCGAATGGCGACTACAAGGAAGAGCCAATAGAAGAACAAGACGAAGCAGCCGAATAAGTTGAAAGTTAAAGCAAAGATGTCACCAAGGCCCTTGGTGGCATTTTTTGCTCAGAGCGTGCGATTAGGCAGGGAGAAGCTTTTTCGGTAAAATGGTAAGTAGATAATTTTTAAGCGAAGGATTGAATCAAATGACAGAAAAAGTTACGGTAATTGGCGCCGGGTTGGCCGGCAGCGAAGCAGCATGGCAGCTGGCCAAAAGAGGGATCAAGGTTGACTTGTACGAAATGCGGCCAAAGAAAATGACTCCGGCCCATGAAAGCGGCAATTTTGCGGAATTAGTCTGCACCAACTCCATGCGGTCCAACCAGCTTTCAAACGCTGTTGGCCTCTTGAAAGAAGAAATGCGGCAGATGGACTCCTTGATCATGCAAGCCGCTGATGCCTGCCAGGTTCCAGCCGGCGGGGCGTTAGCCGTTGACCGGGAGCTTTTCTCCAAGTATGTGACCGACAAATTGACCAGCCTGCCGGAAGTGACCATTCACGATGAAGAAATCACTGACCTGCCAAGTGAAGGTATCACCGTTATCGCGACCGGTCCTTTGACCAGCGATAGCCTGGCAGAAAAGATCCAGGACTTTGAAGGCACCGAAAGCCTCCACTTCTTTGACGCGGCCGCTCCAATCATCGCGGCTGACTCCATTGACATGGACATCGTTTACAAGAAGAGTCGTTATGACCGGGGCGAAGCCGCCTACCTCAACTGCCCGATGACCAAGGAAGAATACGACCGCTTTGCCAATGCCCTGGTTCACGCGGAAACTGCTGAAATGCACGGTTTTGAAAACAGCGAGGTCTTTGAAGGCTGCATGCCGATCGAAGTCATGGCGGCCCGGGGGGCCAAGACCATGCTCTTTGGTCCTTTGAAGCCAGTCGGCCTGGAGAACCCGAAGGACGGCAAGACTCCTTACGCTGTCGTTCAGCTCCGCCAGGACAACGCTGCTGCCTCCATGTACAATATCGTGGGCTTCCAGACCCACCTCAAGTACGGGGAACAAAAGCGGGTCTTCCAAATGATCCCTGGCCTGGAAAACGCCCGCTTCGTCCGCTACGGCAAGATGCACCGGAACACCTACATGGCCAGCCCGGAAGTTTTAAAGGCCAGCTATGAAGCTAAAAAGCGGCCAGGCCTCTTCTTTGCCGGCCAGATGACCGGGGTGGAAGGCTACGTGGAAAGTGCCGGCAGCGGCCTGGTCGCCGGGATTAACGCGGCTAGAGAAGCCCTGGGGCAAGAGACGGTTGAATTCCCGGTAACCACTGCCCTTGGCTCTATGGCTCACTACATTACGACCACTGATGCCAAGCACTTTCAGCCAATGAACGCCAGCTTTGCCTTGATTCCGGGCCTGGAGGGCAAGAAGATCAGAAACAAGCGCGAGCGCCACGAAAAGATCAGTGAACGGGGCCTGGCCGACCTGGCCGCCTTTAAGGCAGAGAAGCTGGCTGACTAATGACCCTTGAAGAGCAGTTTCTTTCCTACTTGAAAAATGAGCGCTCTTACAGCCCCAAAACCGTCCTGGCCTACCAAAAGGACCTGGCAGCAGCTAAGAAATTCTGGCAGGAAAACGGGGGCTTTCCAGGCTGGGATCAAATATCCCGCCGGGACCTGGAAATTTACCTGCTGGCAACCGGGCAAAAGCTGGCATCCAGCACTTTATCCCGAAAATTATCCAGCCTTAAGTCTTTTTACCGACTTTTGACCAGGCGGGGTTTGGTCAAAGCTGACCCGACCGTGGCCATTCAGCTTAGGCGAGGGAAGCAAAAGCTGCCGGAATTTTTCTACCAAGATGAAGTCGGCCAGGTCATCCGCTCGCTAAACGATGGCAAACCGTTAACAGTCCGCAACCGGGCAATTGTGGCGCTTTTTTACGCGACCGGGATGCGGCTGAGCGAACTGACTGACTTGAAAATTAAGCAGCTTGACTTGGAAAACGGCATGATTTTGGTGCACGGCAAGGGCAATAAGGACCGTTATGTCTTTTTTGACCAAGAGAGCAAAAAGTACTTGGAGGAATATCTGCAGGCAGCCCGGCCAAGTTTATTGAAAAATGAGCCAGATACCGGGGCAGTCTTTTTAAACAAGCTCGGTAGGCCAATTTCCAGCCGGGGGATTGCCAAAGCCGTCCAGCAAATTTTTCAAAAAGCAGGCTTGACGGCTGGTGCCCACCCCCATGAACTCCGCCATAGCTTCGCCACCGCCATGCTCAACAACGGGGCAGACCTCAGGAGTGTGCAGGAGCTCTTGGGCCATGAGGACTTGTCTACGACCCAGATCTATACTCATGTCAGCATGCAGCATCTTACGGCGGAATATCGCCAGCATTTTCCCCGAAAATGAGGAAAAGTGTTATTATGAAAATGTTTGGAAAGCGGCAATCATTTCCGCTTTTTATCAAGATTTTTAAATAACGCGATCAATAGAAAAGCAAACAAACGGAGGAAGAAAATGACAACGATTTGTTCAGTAAAATACAATGGCCAGACGGCGATTGCCGGCGACGGCCAGGTGACCCTGGGCAAGAGCATCATCGCCAAGACCACGGCCAAGAAGATCCGCCGCATTTACCATGACCAAGTGGTGATCGGCTTTGCCGGCGGGGTGGCGGATGCCGTCAGCCTGCAGGAAATGCTGGAAGGAAAGCTGGAAAGCTACAGCGGCGACTTACGCCGGGCAGCCGTGGAAATGGCCCAGTCCTGGCGGAAAGACCCGACCTTGCAGAAATTGGAAGCCATGGTTATTGCTTTTAACGACCAGGACCTGCTCTTGATTTCCGGCAACGGGGAAGTGCTCGAACCAGACGAAAGCGTGGTGGCCATCGGCTCAGGCGGCTACTATGCCCAGGCAGCGGCCGTGGGGATGCTCCGGCATGCCAGCGGGATGACGGCCAGTGAAATCGCCAAGGAAGCAGTCAATATAGCTGCGGACATCGATGTTTTTACCGACCACGAGATTGTTACGGATGAAATCGAGGAAAAATAGGGATGAGAGAGAAAACGCCAAAGCAGATCGTTGAGCTGCTGGACAAGTACATCGTCGGGCAGAATGAGGCCAAGAAGTCCGTGGCTATCGCCCTGTACAACCGCTACCGCCGGGCCCAGCTGCCAGAAGACGTGCAAAAGGACATTACGCCAAAGAACATTTTGATGGCCGGGCCAACCGGGGGCGGGAAGACGGAAATCGCCCGCCGCCTGGCTGACATCGTTGACGCGCCTTTCGTCAAGGTTGAGGCTACCAAGTTTACCGAAGTCGGCTACGTGGGCCGGGATGTTGAATCCATGGTCCGGGACCTGGCCAATGAAGCTGTCCGGATCGTGGAAAAAGAAGAATTTGTCAAGGTTGAAGGCCAGGCCATCCGCCAGGCCAACAAGACCCTGGTCCGCCTGCTGGTGCCGGGCGTTAAGCGCAACAACCGGCAAAACCAGATGCAGCAGATGCAGGAAATGATGCAGAGCCTGCTGGCTGGCGGCGGGATGCCGGAAGAAACAGAAGAAGTTACTGACGAGATCAGAAACCAAAGACTCAGCGTGGCTGAAAAGCTGGACCGGGGGCTTTTGGAAAACGAAGAAGTCACCATCGAAGTTGAACAAGCTCCAAAGGCCAACCCAATGGGCGACATGATGGGGCAGATGGGGATGGACATGTCCAGCATGCTGGGTGACATGCTTCCTAAGAAGAAAGTCAAGCGGACCCTGCCGGTCGGCCAGGCCAGAAAGCTTTTGGTCCAAGAAGAAGAAAAGAAGCTGGTCAACTATGACGATATCTACCAAAAGGCCATGGACCGGGCCGGGCAGAGCGGGATCATCTTCATCGACGAAATCGACAAGATTACCGCGGCTGATAAGCGCAACTCCGCCGGCGTCTCAAGAGAAGGGGTTCAAAGAGACATCCTGCCGATCGTTGAAGGCTCAACCGTAAGCACTAAGTACGGTCCGCTTTCAACCGACCATATCCTCTTTATCGCGGCCGGGGCCTTTGCTGAAAGCAAGCCGAGCGACCTCATTCCGGAACTGCAGGGCCGGTTCCCGATCAGAGTTGAGCTGGCCGCCTTGACCAAGGATGACTTTGTCAGAATCTTGAAGGACCCGCAAAACTCTCTCTTGAAGCAGTACATTGCCTTGCTGAAGGCTGACGGGGTTGACCTGGTCTTCACGGCTGAAGCAGTCGACAAGATTGCTGAAATTGCCTTTGAAGTCAACCAGGGGACGGACAATATCGGTGCCCGCCGCCTGGCTACGATCTTGGAGAAGCTGCTGGAAGAAGTTCTCTATGAAGGGCCGGACATGGAAATGGGGCAAATCACCATCACCCAGGCCTATGTCGAACAGAAATTGAGCGATATCGTCAAGAACAAGGACCTGACCAAGTTCATCCTGTAAAGGAGGGATTTTTGGCAAATTGTTCCTGAATTAGTGTAAAAATGCGATTGAGTTTAGAAAAAATAAGAGTATTAAGGGACAAATAATGGATTATACTATCGAAAACGAGATTCTGAAGGTTACGGTATCAAGCCGCGGGGCAGAGCTGCAGAGCGTCATTGGTAAGCACATCGGCAATGAATACATCTGGCAGGCTGACCCGGAAGTCTGGGGCCGGCATGCTCCAGTCTTGTTCCCGATCGTGGGCAAGCTGAAGAATGATGAATACAGCTACCAGGGCCAGACCTACCACATGGGACAGCACGGCTTTGCCCGCAACATGGAATTTGCCCTGGAAGAGCAGACTAAGGAAAAGCTGACCTTCCTTTTGACCGACACAGAAGAAACCAGAGCTGTCTACCCCTTCAAGTTTGAATTCCGGGTCAGCTATGAGCTTTTGAACAACATGATCAAGGAAAGCTTCCACGTCACTAACAAGGGTGAAGGGGACATGATCTTCGGCGTCGGCGGCCACCCGGGCTTTGCCTTGCCGGTTGAAGACGGGGTCAAGAAGGATGACTTCTACCTTCAGGTCAACCCGGCTAAGCCCCGGGTGCAGGTGCCGCTGGAAGGCGGCCTGCTCAACTGGGAAAAGCGGTTCCTGGCCCCAACTGAATCCTTGATCACGATCACTGACGATCTCTTTAAGGATGATGCCATGGTGTTGGTGATGCGGCACCCGGACAACAAGTTCTCCATCAAGACGGAAACCAGCCGCTTCCACATCAATGTCAGAACTGATTCAGCTCCTTACGTGGGCATCTGGTCCCAGTACCCAAAGACGGCTGATTACGTCTGCATCGAACCATGGTGGGGGATCGCTGACCTTACCGATACTGACGGGGACCTGGAAGATAAGAAGGGGATGAACCGGCTGGCAAGCGGGGAAGACTCCGAAGCCAGCTTCCGCATGTCCTTCCACAGCAAGGTCCAGAGCGAATAAGAGTTAGAAAGTAAAGATAATCTTTTGCATGAGCTGCCAGATTCTGGCAGCTTTTTTTATGGGAAAAAGCTGGCCAAACATTCTGAAAGCGGAGACAAAAATAAAACGATTTGGACTATAATCAACTTATAAAGTATGTGCTTGCAAAAAAGTGTTTGAATTGTGTTTTGGAGGAATAAAAAATGACGAAGCTATATAGCGTCCTAACGGCCGCCGCCCTTATGTCCCTTTGCCTTTTGGCCGGCTAGGAAAGCCAAGCCAAAAGGCAGATGAATATAATCCAGAAGTTAGAAACTTTTAGGTACGGGAAGGCGAATACCGGATTGCCCAGGAGCTGGTCAAGAATGCTAAAAGCCTGCCGGCTAATACGGTTTATGAATTCGTGCCCGAGCCCAATTTCGCCAAGGCGGGGACATATAAGACCTGGATCCGCCTGCTTTATCCGAACAATTCAATGGAGACCAGCCAGGAAGTAACCGTCAGCGTTTATGACCATACCTGGAAGGCGAAGAAGACGGTCAAAAAGCATAAAAAGCTAATAAGAAGAGCAAGAAGTCCAAGCGCCTGATCACCAACCGGGCAAAACTGCCTAAGAAGACCAGTTTCTGCTTTGCCCGAGTGCCAAACTTCAAGTGGGCCGGCAGCTACAAGACCCAGATTAAGGTCACATACCCGGACAAGTCGACCTGGACCAGTTCAGAATTCATGATTGAGGTTGCCCCGGGAGCAGAAAGCACGCAGAGCAACGTAAGCACCCAATAGCGCGGTATCTATCAACCCCCAGTCAATAGTCATATACTGTTCTTAACAATTGAATACGGAGGAACACGATATTATGACTGAACATCCAATCGTACCGCTCGAGCTGCCGAAGGGCAAACTCAGACCTAGGAATAAGCTTCCAAAGAACAGGCTCGTTCTCAATCTGAAGTCCAAAGGGGTTGAGCTATCATTTTACAGTGATGCCACTAGCGAGCTTATGCTCGAAGTCGTAGACAGGTTCTTGAGCCATGATTAATCTGGTTGAGTTAGGTCGAGTGTTCATTGTTTGCGGTAAGACCGACATGCGCCGGGGAATCGATTCACTTGCTTACATAGTTAAGAAGAGTTTCAATCTCGATCCCTTCTCCGGATGCATCTTTCTCTTCTGCGGTAGCCGGAGAGATCGCTTCAAGGCACTATATTGGGACGGCCAGGGATTCTGGCTGCTCTATAAGCGCTTTGAGAACGGGAAGCTGGCCTGGCCGAACAATGAAGACGAGGTTCGAGAGTTGTCCGATGAACAAGTCATGCGCTTGATGCAGGGCTTTACCATTGATCCTAAGATTAATACCGCAAGAGCTCGTGAATTCTATTGATTTCACGAGCTTTTCTGGTATTCTTATGATTATGAATCAAGGAGGGACAACGACCATGGCTGACAAAGAAACTTTAGCTTTAATCGAAACGCTCAAAGCAAATAACGAAGAATTGCTCAAGCAGGTTGCCCTTCTTACTGAACAAGTTGCTTATTTGACTAATAAGCTTTACGGCAAGTCTTCCGAAAAGAGAGCTGTCAACCCAGATCAGCTGAGCCTTTTCGAAGAAGACAACGCCTCCCAAGATGACGAGGACTTGCCCTCGCATTACCGAAACTATTACCTATAAGAGACGCAAGCAAGTCGGCAGAAAGCAAGATATCTTAGACTCTCTGCCGGGCGAGGAGGTTCATCATCGTTTGGATGATCTTACTTGTCCAGACTGCCAGCACGAACTGAAAGAGATCGGCAGCTTCTGTGCTAGACAAGAGCTGCTCTACATTCCAGCCCAGGTTAAGAGAATCGATCACATCCAACACTCTTACAAGTGCCAGCACTGCAGTGATGAAGCGCCAGCCGACAAGATTATCAAAGCTCCTGTACCCAAGGCTCCGTTAACCAACAGTCTTGGCTCAGCGTCTTTGATCTCAAATACTATCTATCAGAAGTACGTTCTCAAGGTTCCTGCCTACCGGCAAGAGAAAGACTTGCGGCGTATGGGCCTTCCGCTTGATCACAAGACGGTTTCGAATTGGCATATCAAAGTCTGTGAGTACTACCTCTCCAGCCTTTACGAGCTCTTGAGAAAAGAGCTGCTAAAGCTGGATGTCATTCACGCAGATGAGACGCCATATCGAGTCTTAGACAGCGAAAGAGCCAAAGACTACGTCTGGACCTTCTTGTCAGGCAAGCATGCCAAAAAGCCGATTGTCCTGTATCACCATGGATCACGAAAAGGCACCGAAGCATGGGATTTCCTCACAGGCTTTAGCGGATACCTTCACTGTGATCAATATCCTGGCTATTTACGATTAAGCCAACAAGATGTGACTCTTATAGGCTGTATGGCTCATGTAAGACGGAAATTCCATGATTCCTTGCCTAAAGACAAGGCCAGAGAATCCGACGCAACTTCGGTGGCTAATCAAGGGATCCACTACTGTAATCAAATGTTTAGCCTGGAGCGCGCCTGGGAAGACCTTTCCGCTGAAGAGAGATACGAGAAGCGTCAGTCCGAATTAAAGCCTCTGCTAGAGAAGTTTTCCGACTGGTGCTCCAAGAAATCAATCTCCGTGTTGCCTTCCGGCAAGTTGGGGACAGCCTTCCAGTATTGCATAAAGCACATGGACAAGTTCATGAACGTTCTAAAAG